>PPFU01002185.1_pt1 | contig 29276 bp, 30 predicted proteins | sample 1535991 | NCBI WGS metagenome assembly PPFU01 (sample SAMN04901290, study PRJNA319586) | Hypolithon metagenome, whole genome shotgun sequencing project. | isolation source: Antarctic Hypolithon | place: Antarctica: Miers Valley | collected 2014
CACCTGCGCGCAATGCAGCGATGCCCGCGAGCAGCACCGCGCCAGGAATCTGCCGGCTGCCGCCGACGACCCGTCGGGCTCTGGAACACCTGCCGTCATCCGGCAATTCAAGTTGGCACCCGACTTTCTCCGGGATGAAGGTCTTTTCCACGGTGATAGAAGCATGCAAGCTGCATCGGCACATCCCAGTCACGCACACAGCTCCTGGCTCGCCGCCAACGGCGCCCTCTGCGCGGCAGCAGCCGTGGCGCTGACTGCCTACTCCGCGCACGGCTACGACGGCATCGCACTATTGCGACTGAACACGGCTGCTTTTTTCGCCTTCGGTCACGGCGCCGCGATTGCGGCCCTCGCGCCAATGGCGACAGGACGCACGCAGCGCATCGCACTCGCGCTGCTCTACGCCGGCGTGCTGCTGTTCTCCGGGAGCCTGGTGTTCAACGTGATCGCGGGCTGGTCAACGCGCCTTGCGCCCCTCGGCGGCATGCTGCTGATCGCTGGCTGGGTGGTGTGGGCCATCCGCGCGTTGCGCAGGCGCTGACCATGCCACGCCACGCACGCGGGTTCGACACCGAAGCGGCCTTCGCGCACCTGTGCAGGCGCGACCGCAAGCTCGGAGCGTGGATGAAGAAACTCGGCCCGATCGCGCCGGACCCGCGCTGGCGCAAATCCTTCGATCCCGTCGATGCTCTGGCGCGCGCGATCCTCTACCAGCAACTCAGTGGCAAGGCTGCGGCCACCATCGTCAGTCGCGTGGAAGCGGCGGTCGGCAGCAATCGCTTCCATTGCGACACGCTCGGCCGCATCGACGATGCCGCTCTGCGCGCATGCGGCGTATCAGGCAACAAGGCGCTGGCCCTGCGCGATCTCGCGCTGCGCGAATCGCGCGGCGATGTTCCCGACCTGCGGCGCATGTCGCTGATGTCCGAAGACGACATCGTCGCCGCACTGGTGCCGATCCGCGGCATCGGTCGCTGGACCGTGGAAATGATGCCCATGTTCCGCCTAGGCCGGCCTGACATCCTCCCCGTCGACGACCTCGGCATCCGCAAGGGCGCGCAGCGTGTGGACAGACTCGATGCCATGCCGACGCCGAAGGGCTTGGCGTTGCTTGGCGAACGCTGGGGACCGTATCGGACCTACGCCAGCATGTATCTGTGGCGTATCGCGGATGATGCCGCCGCTGCAAAAAAGCCAACGAAACGCTCGCAAGGTTGAATTGCATGTGGGTCGCAGGCCGTGTGGAACGTAGCGATACCGCAGGTGTTTTGTTCTGATCACCAGGACGCCCCGGACATTGCGTTCGGCGCCAACCGGGACGTGTTCAAGGTCGTTGATGACACCAATGCCACGGCTCATAAACAATCCCATGCGGATTGTCGCGTGGATAGCTCATGACGAATCCATATCCGCCTGCATTGGCAGTGAGCCAGTCGAACGCGGCCGTTTTCTCGAAGGATTCTTCCGCGGCCGGCTCCTCGGGCGTGCTGATGTCCAGCGCGTGGCCGGAGTGGTGTTCGCTGTAACCGGGCGCGGCATTGACAGTGAGGATTTCATCGACGGTTTGTCCGCGCGCGAGTTTGCGCTCGAAGATGCCGAGCTGGTAATCGTGGCTGCGATAACCCGAGATCGCTTCCAGCACGATGCCGTCGCGTAGCGCACAATCGCGCATGTGCAGCCATGCGCGTGATGCATGCGGATGCAGCCAGAGCGGACGGCGATAGCGATCGAAACCGGCGAGCGCGAGGCTGGCCGGCTCGGCGATCAGTTCCAGACCGCATTCTTCGCCATAGCTTTCGTCCAGACCCAGCGATTCGAGTCGATCCAGCAGGCGATGCAACGGCAGCTCGCCGACGACATCCAGACCGGTGCGGCGATGCGTGGGTATCGAATCAAGCGCATCCAGCGCTTCGTCGATGCCCGGTTCGTGCATCAATCGCTGCACCAGCGGCAACAAGCCTTCGGACAGCTCGACCGCGAGGTATACCCCATCGCGCTTGCGCCGCAGCACATGCTGCGCGCGGGCGAGGACGCGCGCGTCGCGGTTGCTGCGCGCACGCAGCAGGCCGCCGGGCCACAGTTCGATGTCGGGCGTATTGATCAGGATGCGCGGTGTGGTCGGCATGGGCGCAGGTTAGCTGGCGTGGATGGGATGCGCCACAGCGCTGCCGCTGTCCGAACTAAGCCAGCAGTGGCTTGGCCAACGGGGCGAGTACATGCAACACGATGTCGGCACTGAAATGGCCGAGCATCGCCATCTCGATGCCGCGCCGCCAGTACAGCCAGCCGAAGACCAGTCCGCCGATCGCGTTCAACACGATGGTGCGCACGATGACGATCCCGGTCAGTTCCCATATTTTTCCCGCCGCGGGCAGGTGACCAACGCCGAACAGCACCGCCGCAATCACGATCGCCGACCAGTACACCCAAGGTTTTGGTGCGCGCTTCGCAAGCGAAGCGAATGCCCACACCAGCAATGTCATCACGAACAAGCGCAGCTGCAGTTCCTCCGAGATGCCGCCGAAGAACGATGCCAGCAAACCATTGAGCGCCGTAACGCCTGTGGCGGCGTCCGGGATTGCCTGCAACGGTTTCGGCATCGTCGGATCAAGCAGCACGCTCAGGCCGATGATCGCGATTCCGGCGATGACGCCCATCGCGATCGCTTGTCCCGGCCGCAACGCGTTCCAATCGGGTTTGTCGCGCCGATTCACCCAGCCATGCATCACCGGGCTGCCCAGCGCAACGCGATGACCCATGCGCAGGCCCAGCAGCGTTAGCACGCCAAGCAGTACGAATGCCTGCGCCGCCTGGACCGCAACGAAGGCGGGGAAGGGAATGCGCAATGTATCGAAGACGCCCGGCATGGTCTGCCGCAGGTAAGGAATCAGTGCAACCGCCGACAACGCGGCGAGCACGCCCCAGATCAGCGCAACTTGCGCATCCTGTTTCCAAGGGATGCGTGCGTCGGGGATGGCGGCCACGTCACATCGCCTTTTTCAGATACAGGCGCACGGTGTCCACCGGACTGGCCTGTACGACGGAAACCAGCTCCCATCCCTGGGGGCCCAGTTTGTCGAGTTCATGCTGCACGCGGTCGACGAGTTTTCCCGCGAATAGTTTGATCGGCAGTTCGACGACCTTGTAACTCCAGCGCTGGCTCATGGTGCAATCCTTCTATTTATTGCTCGATTGATCGGTACGGATATCGCCTGCACAAACCGGGCCGGGGAGCGGCTCGGGCTTGAATGAATTGTTGGAACACCTGCCTATGCAGGCTGTCTTGTTGTCCCGTGAGCAAGAAACATCGAGCCGAAGAGATCATCTCTTCACCTCCTCCAGTGTGAACAGCTTGCCGTGTGCTTCGGGACACTTTTAACAACAGGCCTCTCCGGTAAAGCCCCGCACCGCCAAGCGCCCTTACAAAAAGTCCCTGCGGTTTTCCTTCCACAGCATCACTGCCAATCCACCCGCGATCAAAAATGCAAACGCGCTGGCCCAGACAGGAATGCTCATGCTGTTGACGACCATTTCCCAGCGCAGCAGGAAACGGGCCAGTTGCAGCGAGGCGAACAGTCCAAGGAAAACTGCGGAGATGGCGGTGAAAGGTTTCATCTGGTTTCTCCCTTGGAGGAAGCATCCTTCCGGATCCCTGCTCCTTGTTGCGAAGGCTCCGCTTCCGGCTTGAGCCGGCCTGACTTGCGCAACGCATCCCGCAACACGTATTCGATCTGCGCGTTCAGCGATCGCAACTCGTCGTCGGCCCATCGTTGCGCTGCCGCCAGCACTTCGGCGTTGATGCGCAGCGGGTAGGCTTTCTTCTCGCTCATCCGAGCGGATCAGCGCGGGTTGCGCTTGCGCATGGCCATGGCGCCAACAACTACGACGACGACAATGATGAAGACTGCGGTCATGTGGTTTTCTCCTTGGTAATTAGAACGTAAGGCGGAATGGAAGCAGGCGCTTTTGCTGAACTCGGTGAATGAGCGATGCGCTGGGCTTACAAAGTTTTATAGCTGCGTGCGCGACAAGCGGCGCCAGCGGGTGCGCGGATTCCGCTCTCCGCCCCGCGTTAAAGGGCAGGACGAGAAGAGAGCGCATCGAATCCATCAGTACAACGTGCCGGCATTCACGATCGGCTGAGTGCTGCGGTCGCCGCACAGCACCACCAGCAGGTTGCTGACCATCTGCGCCTTGCGTTCCTCGTCGAGCTTGACGGTGCCGTTCTTCTCCAGTTCCGCCAGTGCCATTTCCACCATGCCGACTGCGCCGGCGACGATGCGCGTGCGTGCGGCGATGACGGCGTTGGCCTGTTGGCGCTGCAGCATCGCGTGGGCGATTTCGGGCGCATAGGCGAGGTGGCTGATGCGCGCGTTGAGCACCTGCACGCCGGCATCGGCCAAACGTTCGGATAGTTCCTGCTCCAGGTGCTGCGAGATCTCGGCGGCGTGGCTGCGCAGTGCGATCTGGCCTTCCTCGTGCTGGTCGTAGGGATAGCTGGTAGCCATCGTACGCAGCGCGGATTCTGTCTGTATGTGGACGAAACTTTCGTAGTCGTCGACGTTGTAGACGGCCTCGGCCGAGTCCACGACCTGCCACACGATGACCGCGGCGATCTCGATCGGGCTGCCGTCCAGCTCGTTGACCTTGAGCTTGCCGCTCTCGAAGTTGCGTACGCGCTGGCTGACCTTCTTCTTGCTGAAGAAGGGGTTGTTCCAGCGCAGGCCGTTGTCCTTGTCGGTGCCGATGTACTTGCCGAACAGGCTCAGCACCGCTGCCTGGTTGGGCTCGACCATGTACAGGCCGGACATCAGGAACCCGCCGACCCCTATCACCAGGCCGCCAAGGAGGATCGTGGTGAAGGAATCACGGATCGCCCCATGGAAGATCAGATATCCGCCGGCGATCAGGACGGCCAGCAAGAGCAACAGGAGTGGGATGCCCGGCAGGGAGCGGATTGGGTTCTCTTTCATGGCGCGGTCTCGGTGACTGCCCGGTTGGGCACGATGTATTGATATCAAAATGATATCAGATTTGCAATAGCGTTCCGACGAACGGTTGTGCTTCCTCCCGCGCGTCGATTTTTTTTCGTTGTTTGTGAGAAAGCGAAGAACGAGCCGTTGCCACCTTCCCCCTCGGGAGAAGCTGCCCTCAACACGGTGAGCTCGAATATTCAATCGAGGACGCTCCGTTCCGGTCCCGATGCAACGCAACTCAAGGATGTTGCTGTAAGACAGTACCCATGGCGGAATCGACGCAGTGGCTTCCGCCGGATGTAGCGAAGGATCGAAGTCGGACTCGAAGTTTCTCTGCAACTTGGACAACCTACGTCGGAAGCCGCTACGCGGGTTCCGCGCTACGTCGGGGATGACGCTTGCGTTATCTCTCAGCCGGCGTCAGATACAGCAACGGCGCAGGTGAAAATTCCCCCGTCGCGTACAAGCCGCGTCCATTCGCCGACCAGGTCAGGGCTTCAGGCTGGGGAAGCCAGGGCAGGGCATGCACGCGAGGCTTTGCAGCGGTCGCCTGTTTCCAGGTCTGCTGCGGAGCGCGTGCATATAACAGGACGTTGCGATACGTCATCACCGCCAACGTGCCGCGATCTGGGCTGATATCGGCGGCGGTGATCTGGCCGTGCAGTCGCGCGCGCGCGGGGTTGGCGGCGCGTTCTTCGGCAGACGCTATCCGCACGCCGGACAGCGTGCCGACGAGTCGAGCGGTCTGCAGCCCTTTGCCGCTCGGCTTCAATGGCAAGGCGAACAGTTCGGCGGGATGGCGTTTCTTCGTGATCAACAGGATGTTTTTCTGCACCGCATCCACTGCGATCGCTTCGCAGTCGCGTGCGCCATCAGGCCACTGGAAGGCTATCGACCATGCGGGCTTCAGCGTCCTCGGTTTCTGCGTAGCGTTTTCAAGCCGCGAAGGTTCTTCCACTGCATGCAGTTGCAGCGTCTTGCGCAGGCCGCCGTTGTCGCCGGTGTCGGCGATCAGCAGATAGCGTTTGCCGTCGAGCTCGAACGCGGCAAGGTCTTCCCAATCGGTCTTGGTGACGCCAGTGATGGTGAATTGCGCCAGCGACCGTCCGCGTTTGCTCACCGCGAACAGCCGCGCCGGATTGCCGCCATCGTCGATCAGCCACAGCACGTCCTGGTGGCGCCGCGATGCGGCCATGCCGCTGACTTCGTTGAGCTGCGCGTCCACCAGCAAGCCCGACAGGCGCGCGAACGGCTCGTCGGATCGCGCACAGCCTGACAACAGGAACAGCGTCGCGATCGCCGACGCGTTTGCGAGCGACACGCAGCTGCGGATGGGGTGAAGTCTCATCGCGGGAAGGATGACAGATCCCCACTACACGCTGAGGCGACGGCGTGAGAGATGGGCGGGCCAGGAACCACATCGTCCTCGAATCCATTCCCCGGCACTGCGCGAATGCCTACGGACGCGACGCTTCGGGAAGAGAGCGAGCAGCCGGGGGGTTAGGTCGCAGTATCCGGTACGCGTGTTCCGGACAGCTTGATCCACCCTGCGCCAGCCATCGCGACGGGCCCGGCTTTCAGGCGGCGCACGAATTCGCCCTGCTCGGCGATCGATTGCCCGGCGATCCCGTGAATCGCGACCCAGCCATCGCGCCCGCCTGCCTTGGCCAAGTACACCGCGGCGTCGCAGACTTCAATCACATGCGTCCAGTCGAGCGCAGAGGGATCCCCTTCGACGAACGGAAAATGCGACACGCCGACCGAGCAGGTCGAGCGGACGGTGGTGCCAGCCTCGTCGATGATGAACAGCTGGGAGCGCACTGTCTCGAGCAGCCGCTCGGCCAGGACGCCGCACTGCGACGCCTCGGTCTGCCGGGCCACCAGCAGGAATTCCTCGCCGCCCCAGCGCACCGCGTAGTCGGACTCGCGTATTACCGAGCGGATGAGCTGCGCGTATTCGCGCAACACCCGATCGCCGGCAATGTGCCCGTGGGTGTCGTTGATCTGCTTGAAATGATCGATATCGATCATCATGAAAATCATGTCGCGATTGGAGAAGACCGACGGCCGTGTGTAGGAGCGGCAGACTTGCGCGACGTCGATGTCGACCTGGCTGACCATGTAGCGGCGATTGCGCAGCTCGGTGAGCGGATCGGTGAAGGAACTGTATTCGAGTTGTTCGTTGGCGCGTTCCAGTGCCTCGGTGCGTTCATGCACGAGTTCTTCGAGCGCGCGCCGCCCGAGTTCGATGCGCCGCAGGCGGAAGCGGAACGCAAGCCAGAGCGACGCCGCGACCGCGAGCGCCAGCAGCAGCTGGAACAGGGGTGTCTGCCACAGCGGCGGCTTGATCTGGAACGCGAACGCGGCGACGTCGTTGGTCCAAGGGTGCCCGGCCATCCGCACTTCCGCTTCGAACACGTAGGCGCCGGTGCCGAGGTTGGCGTAGGCGATCGGACGAACCGTGCGCAACTCCACCCACTCGTCGCCCGCTCCGCGCAGACGATAGCGATAGCGCAAGTCGGAATTGCGTCCCAGCAACGGGGCGGAAAAAATGAATTCGAAATCGCGCGCGCCAGGCGCGAGCACGCCACCGGCCGCCATCGGCTGTCCGGCCGCCAGTGCCTGGTGGATGCTCACCACGGGCGTAACCGCGACGGCCTTGCGCTCGCTGCCGATGTATTGCATCAGGCCTGCGTTGGAGGCGAACCAGCGCTGTCCGCGCATCGTTCCGAGTGCCGCGGTAGCGACGCCTTCCTGATGCAGCAGACCGTCGTCGACGCCATAGCTGGAAAAGTCGGCGCCATCGAAACGCGACAGCCCGCGGTTGGTGTAGGCCCAGACGTCCCCCTCTCGGTCCACCAGCACCTGCCAGACAAAATTGTCGATGAGCCCTTCGGCGGTCGTGTAGCGGCGGATCAGGCCATCCTCGGCACGATGGAACAGGCCATCGCCGTTGGTCCCGATCCACAGCCCGCCGTCGGCATCGGGTGCGCTGTGCCAGATGGTTTCATCACTCAGGCCGTTGGTTGCGTTAAAGCTGCGGATGCGGCCATCCACATCCAGCATGAGGAGGCCCTTCTTGAGCGAGCCGAACCACACGCGACCCTTGCGATCTTCGGTGATGCTTATGATCTGGGCATCGGCCAGTTCGGGGTGCGCACTTGGCGCGATCGCACCGTTGCGCATCACCGCAACACCGCCGAGCGTAGCGATCAGCAAGGTGCCGTCGGGCAGCAGGTGCAACGAGCGCGTGGCGTTGTTCGGTAGGCCGTCCTTGACGGTGTAGATGTGCACCAGCCCTTGGACTTCGCGCCAATGCGCCAGTCCTGCGCCGGTCGCAATGAAAGCCTCGTGGCTGTCCGGTAGCGCGATATCGAAAATACGGTCGTTGGCGAGCCCGCTGCCGTGCGTGATGCGGAACTGCTCGGTCAGGCGCGCCTCCGCGTCCACCCGCACCACCTGCACGCCTTGCCGGGTGCCCAACCAGAGCCGCCCCTGACCGTCCTCGTTGATCGAACGGACGAAGTCCTGCAAGAGCCCCTGCTCCTGCGTGTAGCCCACGAATGCACCAGCGACATAGCTGCTGAGGCCACCATCGCCAGCGACCCACACGATGCCTTCGCGATCGCGCACGACTGCATACAGATCTTCGCTGGATAGGCCGTCCACGCGCTTGAGCAGCTCAAAAGTGCCGGGCTGTTCGCGCAACAGCCCCAGCCGCGTGGCCGCCAACAGCGAGCCTTCCGGATCCAAGGCGAGGCTCCGGGTCTCAAGACCCTGTAGCTCCATGGGCAGATGCGCCGGGGCAGAGGGTTCCCTGCCTGCTTGTTTCAACACAAGGCCCGCACCGGTGCCGATCCACAGCCGGTCGCGATCAGGCAACAGGGCGCGTACGTCGGAGTATGCCGCGGGTAGCGCCACCGGCGTCGCCTTGCCTGCGGTATCCACCTGCCACAAGCCTTGGCGGCTCCCAGCCCACACGCGACCTTCGGTGGCCCACGCGAGCGAGGTGATGTCGCCGGCTACCACCACCGTTGCATCAAACTGCCCCGCCGCGTTCCGCAACAGCAAGTAGAGGCCGTTGTGCGTGCCTACCCACAATCCGTCGGGCCGGACCAGCAGCGCCTGCACGCTGCTTTCCGCGATGCCCTTGATCGAAACGCACTCGAAACGCACATGCTGGGGACGCAGCGCGCAGAGTCCGTGCGATTGGCCGGCCCACAACGTGCCGTCCTTCTCACTGGCGATGGCCTGCACGACGTTGCTGCTGAGGCCTTCGCCGGTGCTGTATTGCAGGAAGGTGCGCCCGTCGAATCGACCCAGGCCTCCGTACGTGCCCGCCCATAGAAAACCCAGCCGGTCCTGGTGCACGACCAGCACCTGCGATTGCGGCAGGCCATCGGAAACGGTGTAGTGCCGGAACTGGCGCGGCTGCGCGTGCACGGCGAGCGCGAGCAGACACAGGCACAGGCACACCACGGCGATGCCGCTCCGGCGTAATCGTGCGGCGGTCGAGATCAGCAACATCGATGGCCCGTCAGGCGAGGCAACTCGGACATGGTCGTGCATTTTCCGTTCGGCCGCACTACCTGCGGCCCAGAGTCCGAATCACGTTGCTTTTCACTGACTGTGGCCATCCTGCGGATCGGATGCGCTGCGCTCGGAGCCACGCACACGCGGCATCACATAGACTGCACGCATCCGGGCTGCAATGCGGTGGATGCATGATCACCTTGGGCACGCCGTTGTCGGCAAACGCCATGCGCGTGCTGCTGCTGGGCTCGGGCGAACTGGGCAAGGAAGTGGCCATCGAGCTGCAACGCTTTGGGGTGGAGGTCATCGCCGCGGATCGGTACGCCGATGCGCCCGCCATGCAGGTCGCGCATCGCAGCCATGTGCTGGACATGCTTGATGGCGCCGCCATCCGTGCGTTGATCGCGCTGGAGAAACCAGACCTGGTCGTGCCGGAAATCGAAGCGATCCATACCCAAATGCTGATGGAACTCGAACGTGATCACGGCCAGCGCGTCATTCCCACGGCGCGCGCAGCGCGATTAACGATGGACCGCGAAGGGATCCGCCGCCTTGCTGCGGAAACGCTCGAATTGCCGACCTCGCCGTATCGTTTCGTCGACACGCTCGACGAGTATCGCGATGCCATTGCGATACTGGGAATGCCGTGCGTGGTCAAGCCGGTGATGTCGTCGTCGGGCAAAGGCCAAACCTTGATCCGCACCGAACAGGACATCGTCGCCGCATGGGACTACGCTCAGACCGGCGGCCGCGCCGGCGCGGGACGCGTGATCGTCGAAGGCTTCATCGATTTTGATTACGAGATCACGCTGCTCACCGTGCGACACCGCGACGGCACCAGTTTCTGCGATCCCATCGGTCACCTGCAGCGCGACGGCGACTATCGCGAGAGCTGGCAACCGCAGCCCATGTCCACGCGCGCGCTGGCGCTGGCGCAGGGCATCGCGCGCAGTGTCACCGACGATCTCGGCGGCTGGGGTGTGTATGGCGTGGAACTGTTCGTCAAGGACAATGAGGTGTGGTTCAGCGAAGTCTCGCCGCGTCCGCACGACACTGGACTTGTAACCCTGATCTCGCAGGATCTTTCCCAGTTCGCACTGCATGCGCGCGCCATTCTGGGATTGCCCATTCCGGTCATTCGCCAGCTCGGGCCATCGGCCTCGGCGGCGGTGCTGGCGCAAGGACACGGCGTGCCGGTGTTCGGCAATGTCGATGGCGCGTTGCATCTGCCTGATACGGCGCTGCGCCTGTTCGGCAAGCCGCGCGTGGAAGGCAAGCGGCGCGTCGCCGTCACGCTCGCGCGCGGCGACAACATCGACGACGCGCGCGCGGTCGCGCGCGACGCGGCCGCGGCGCTCACCATCGATCTGTTATGACTGCCGCCATTCCACCATCAACCGATGAAAGCCCATGAACAACAAGTCCGTGAACGACAGCGAAGGCTATGCCGTGTTCTTCTTCCCGCAGGCGCTGGAAGCGCTGGGCGAGGCGATCAAACCCTACCTCGTCGAAGGCGCGGCCGGCGCGCACGTGATGTGCAGCCAGATCGACACCTCGGGTTCGCTGGTGGAAATGACATTGCATGGCAGCACGCAAGTGGGCAAAGCGATCGAAGTGGAACTGATGGTGCCCAGCGCCATGATCCGCATGATCGTCTCCATGCGCAGCGACGACGCATTCGGTTTCGGGCCACGCATCGCGGAGCCGCGGATGGTGTTGCCGGTGGTGGGGCCCACTGCGTCGCCCCCAAAAGCAAAAACGGATGCGGTTATGCCGGAAGCGGCCGTTGCCTCTGCAAAACCCATCGGCAACGACGAGGTTGTCGAAAACAAAGCCTGACGCGTGTGCGCTGCTTCTGCAGGTGCGCTCCTACAGATCAAACCGCAGCCGCGCCCACTCGCGCCCGTTGAACCCTTCCAGCGGCTGGAATCGCCGCTTGTAGTCCATCTTGCGATGCCCCGCGATCCAGTAGCCGAGATACAGATGACTGCGTTGCTCGCGCTGGGCCCATGCGATCTGGTGCAGCAACGCAAGCGTGCCGGGGCTGCGTTGCGCGGCCTCGGGGTCGTAGAAGGTGTAGACCGCCGATAGTGCGTCCGCCACCACATCCGTAACCGCGACAGCGATCAAGGTGCCGTGTTCGCGCAATTCGAGGAAACGCCCCGTGGCCCAGCCGCCGATCAGGAACTGCTCGAACTCGGTCGCGCCGTGATCGTCCATGCCGCCCGCGGGATGCCGCGCGGCGAGGTAGCGCCGGTATAACGCGAGTTGTTCCTCGGTGCGTTCGGCGGCGACTACGCGCATCTCGATGTCCGCGTTGCGTGCAAGGCAGCGCCGCTGGCTACGATCCGGAACGAAATCGGCCACCGGCACGCGCACCGCGACGCAGGCCTTGCAGCCTTGGCAATGCGGGCGGTAGACAAGATCTCCGGAACGGCGGAAGCCCCAGCTGAGCGCCAACGCATACAACTCGGGAAGTTTCGGGTCGCGCGGATCGATCACCAGATCGCGCGCGATGCGGTCGGGCCAGTAGCCGCAGACGTGCTCGCCGGTGTGGAAAACGCGCAGGTTGTCGGCTTCGCGCACCGGATCACTCAGCCACGAACGGCGACAGTTGCCAGAACAGCGCACCGGCGATGAGGCCCGCAAGCGCACCGGCCACCAAGTCGCGCGGCACATGCCGTTGCAGCGCCAGGCGCGACCATGCCACAACCGCCGCGAAAACGAATGCGCCCGCTGCCAGACGCCAGTCGGAGCGCGACAGCAGCATCGCGGCATACACAGCGAACGCAAGATGCAGCGACAGTTTGCAGTGCCGCGACAACAGCATCGCCACCCCGATGAGCGCGGTGGACAGACCCAGGCCAAGCGCCAGTTCGCGCATCGCCGCGAACCATGCAAGCGCCGCGGCAACCGCAAGCGCGACCAGCAGGAATCGGTTGAGGGAACGGCGCTCGCCACGCGCACTGGCGTCCACGTGCGCCCAGCGCCCACGGCGTACCTGCCGCCACGAATAAGCCAGCACCGCGGCCGCGAACACCCCGAATCCCGCTGCGATGACGATCAAGTCGCGGCTGCCGCCATTGCGCGCCAAAGACAATGCAAGCACCGCCAGCGGCAGCATCAGCAACGGGTGGCCGAGGATCGAAACGGCGCGGGCGAGGGCGGTGCTGTGCATGGCCGGAAGCATACTGTGCCCGCCATCGCAGCGATTGCGACTGTCCGCATCCTGAACGTGGCGACCGTGGCGTCAACCGTGCTGGCGTGCATGCGTTGACAGCGCAGTGAAGGCATTCCGCCGAGCTTGCAGGAGTCGCTCCATGAACCAATTACACACGAAACGCATGCGGTTGCTGGCTCTCGCGCTGGCTGCGGCCACCCTTTCCACCGCTGCGCTTGCGCAGCAAGGCGTCGCCGCTTCGGGCAAAGCGCAACGCATGAACATCGATGTCAACAACGATGGCTTTATCGATCGCGCCGAGGCTGGCCGGCACGAGCGCCTGGCAGGAAAATTCGATCAGTTGGACAAGAACGGCGATGGCAGGCTAAGCGCCGACGAACGTCCGCAGCGGATGGGCAAGCACGGCCGCCGCGGCATGGGCGGGCATCACGGGGCAATGATGAAGGCCGACGCGGACAAGGATGGCAGGATCAGTCGCGCCGAAGCCGCGGCCGATCCCAAGCTGGCGGCCAGGTTCAACGAGATGGATGGCAATCGCGATGGCTTTCTGGATCGCGCGGACTGGGATGCCAAGGCCCGCGAGCGCAAGGAAGCCTGGTTCACGGCGGCCGACAGCAATCGCGACGGCCGCCTGTCGAAGGCGGAAATGGACGCATCCAGCGCCAAGCGTCTTGCCGAGCACCAGCAGAAGGCCCGCACGCACAGCGCGGAGCGCTTCCAGAAACTTGACGCCAACAAGGACGGCAGCCTGAGCCGCGACGAGCTCGAATCGAAGATGCAGCGCTGAGTCTGCAGGTCACGCTAAAAAAGAAGCCCGGTCAGGAATGACCGGGCTTTTTCTTGAGAGGTGACCGGACTGGATCAAACAAGCGATCCCAACACGATACCGACGACGCGTGGGGTGGGCCCCGGCCCACTGTTCGGCGTTCCGATTGATTCCCGCGATGGTGTGCCGAAGCCCACCCTACAAGCGCCCGGATTGAATGAGTCCGACGATCAATCCGCCAAGCCCCGAACCAAATCCCACCACTCCGCCCACCCAGCACAACCACCGCTCCCGCCTGCGCCGCTTCGCGGCCGCAACCGGATCAATCGACATCTCTAGCGCATGCCGCCACGCAAGCACCCGACGCTGCACGATGATGGTCTGATAGAACACCGTGGCCATGAACACCAGCGTCGCCAGTACGGGCATATGCCAGGTCGTCGTTGTCTTGGCCACGATGATCAGTGCGGCCATGAATCCTAGTGATGCGCCGGCCGAGATCATCGCGCTGCGCGTGAGTTCGCGCCGCTCACGCTCGTCGATGGCGTCCTTCAACTGCTGCCGCAATCCAAAAAAGATGCCGGCAAACGCAGCCACGATGGCGATTCCAATGCTGCCCGCAGTGCCCAGCAGCACTTTCCCCGCAGTCTTGCCGGCGAGCATCGAACCGATGCCGAGGATGCCCGCCGCAGCGGCCGGCGGGCTGGCGACTGTGAGTGCAGTCGCGACGATCACAGTGAATGCCGCACCCGGCGCCGTACCACTGGCGAAATCGCTGAACCGCTTCAGCAGATCCTCACGCACCAACTGACGCGCACGCGACAGGCGCTTGCGCACGGCGGCGTCGGACAATCCCAGCAGGTCCGCGACCTGTTGGGAACTCTGCCCTTCGCGATAGAACAACAGCAACACCTCGCGGCTGTCTTCCGGCAATGCTGAAATCAGTTCGGCGGCCGCGCGCTGCTGCTCGTCGTCGATCAGCTTCTGCACGGGCGTCGGACCCGCATCCGCGGCGGCGGCGATGGCCGCATCGGCATCATCGACGGGACGCGGCCGGCGTTGCAGCCCGCGCAGGTGGTCGCGCGCGAGGTTGCGCGTGATCTGGCGCAGCCACGGCAGGAAGCTGTCCGGATTGTGGAGCTTGCGCAGGTGCTGCCACGCGCTGATGAACGCATCCTGCGCGATGTCCTCGCTGGTCGGCACGTCGCGCGTGATAGCAAGCGCGACCGACGTCACCGCGTTCTGGCTGGCGGCGACGATGCGCCCGTACGCATCGCGATCGCCGCGCACGGCGGCGGGCAGTTCACGGCGGATCAGCAGGTCGATGGCTTCCGCGTTCATGGCGTCGGCCCTTGTGTCCCGTCATCGCAGGATGTACAGCGCCGATAGCGCAACGCGACGACATACGCCAAAGCGGTGATCGGCGCCCAGATCGCTGCGTGCAGCAAGGCGGCATCGGGGCCGCGATCCTGCACCAGCTGGCCGATGGCGAGGATGGCGAATGCGGGCAGCAGTACCAGCAGGAAGCGCTTGAACCAGGAAAAAAGCGATCTCATGCGGATGATTCCAGGGTATGGATATCTTCCAGGACGACGCGTGATGTGGAATGTGACCGATCGATCCCAAAAAACGAAGACGGTTTAGTCTGTCGGCGTGGTCAAAATTCCACATGCCGCAACAACTGCACGATCTCCCAGTCACCGTCCACATTGCGTACTTGCAGCGTCTTGCTGGTCGCAGCCTGCGTGCTGTGGAATGCATTGAATTTGATCTGCGCGGTGTCGGCGCCCTGGCGGAAACCGCTGACATCGAGCAGAAACGCACGCGCGCCTGACGGCCGGTGGTAGCTGCCCGATGCCGCGTTCGCCACGCGCACGCACTGCGATGCGGGAACGACCTTGCGGGAAGGACGCCGCACCTGGGCCATCAAGGTCTCGGATGCGTCCTTGCCGTCCACCGCAATGCACAGCACGGCCGGGGCGCGCATCGAGGCTTCGCTGTTGAGGATGAGGACGGACAGCGCATCCGGGGTAGGCGTCGCGGCCATGTCGCCAATCGCCTGCGGCGCGGTCGCGGCAGTTTCCGGCGCCGTGCGCCTGGTCGCATCCGGAAACACCTGGATGAACACCAGGCCGATGATCATCACGATGGCGATCAGGAAGCCCAGCTTCAATTGCAGCGCACGTTTCTGCGCCGAATCTGGCGTCTTGATCTCCGGCGCGCGGAATGTGGGGGCCCGGTAACTGTCGCCGGGCGCACGCGTGGTTTCCAGCAGGCCGGCATCGCGCAGGATCTGTCGCGCGCGCGGCTGGTCTTCCGAAACGAGCACCCACACCGCCGCTTGCTGCCCGGAACGCTCGCCTTCGCGATAGCTGAAGCCGCCGCGGTGGTTGCCCTTGTACGAGCGCCCATTGGTGATCTTCGTCGTGATGCCGGCTTCGTTGAGCAGCTGCGCGACGCGCTCGACGTTTTCGAGTCGGGGGCTGGTGAACATCTGTCTCATGGGAGCCTCTGCTTTTGATCGTCATTCCGCAAAGTTGGGAATGACGACAACTCGATCATTGCCTCGATGGCACCTGCGCCGCTGCTTTCTCGTCGCGTACCACACGAATCAATCCTTCCTGCGCGGTGCTTGCCACCAGGCGTCCAGCGCGATCGTAGATCGACCCGCGCGCCAGCCCGCGTGAACCCTGCGCACTCGGGCTGTCGATGGAATACAGGAGCCAGTCGTCGGCGCGGAACGGGCGATGGAACCACAGCGCGTGGTCGAGCGACGCCATCTGCACGTTGGGCTGGTAGTAGCTGATGCCATGCGGGAACGTGGCCGTGCCGAGCAGATGGAAATCCGACGCGTAGGCCAACAGCGCGCGATGCAGTTCCGGCGCGTCGCCGACCTTCTCGCTGAGCTTGAACCAGACTTGCTGGAACGGCGGCCGCTTCGGCGGATTGAGTTCGTCACGAGGGTAGACATGACGGAACTCGAACGGCCCCATCCGCGACAGCCAGCGCTGCACCTTCGTCGACAGCGAGGCCAATACCTGCGGCGGCACCGCGGCTGCGGGTTCGATGTCTTCGGGCTTGGGGACTTCCGGCATCGACAGCTGATGCTCGCCGCCGGATTCCTCGTCCTGGAACGAGGCCGCAAACACGAAGATCGGCTTGCCATGCTGGACCGCGGTCACGCGCCGCACCGAGAAACTGCCGCCATCGCGGGTGCGGTCGACGTCGTACACGATGGGATGTTCGATGTCGCCAGCACGCAGGAAGTAAGCGTGCAGCGAATGCGCACTGCGCGGCGTCGTCAGCGTCGCCTGAGCCGCCGACAACGCTTGGCCGAGCACCTGCCCGCCGAACACGTACTTGGTGCCGATGTCGCGGCTCTGGCCACGGAACAGGTTGTCCTCGAGCCGTTCCAGCGACAACAGTTCGATCAGTTCGGAAACGACGGGCGTGGCCATGGAAGCTCGTGATGATGCGATGCGGCAAATTATAGCGGCCCGCGGGCAAACGGCTGTCTTTGCATGCGTGCAACCGCGCGGCGGTCGACATCCGCGTGGGAGCGACGGAAGTCGCGAGTGATGTGTCGAATCGCGACTTCCGTCGCTCCTGCATGGTGCTGCTACCGCGCTCAGAGTCTGGTGAGTGAAATTCCTTCGAGGACGTTGGGCCACGGGAACAACGGCCCGGGATCGCGCTTGCGTCGCACGCGCAACGCGGCATCGTTGATGGCTTCGACGTCATCCGTATCCAGGTCCTCATGCCCTGCGATGAACCGCAGCGAAGGAATGCCGGCCTGCACATGTTGGAGCAACGTGACCAACGCTGCGATCTGCGCATCGGGATAGGGCTCGTCCATCGCCTGCCTGCGCGAATCCAGCCAGTGGGGATACCGGCCTGTATTGACCAGCTCGATGCCGATCGCACGCGGGTTGTAGCCGCGCGTGTGATGCGCGACGTAGCGTGGGGATACGTAGCGATGCACGCTGCCGTCGCGGTCGATGTAGAAGTGACCGCTGTTGCCAGTCTGCGTCGCCTCGTACAGTACGCGTTCGCCGTAGGCGCGCGCTGTCGCCAGGTCCGGCAATTCCGTGCAATGCATCACCACCAGGTCGATCTGCGAGAGTGGCCGTTGCTCGAGCCGGGGCTCGTACGGCAGCGGTTCGATGCGTACGGCGAGGTTGCTCAAGGGGTCGTCCGGCATGCGCCGATGCTAGCATTCACGCATGCCCATCTCTCCCGACTCCGAACTCGGCCGACTCCTCGCGACACTTCCGCAACGCGGCCGCGTGGACTGGATCGGCCTGCGCCCGGCGCGCGATGTGGCCATGCGCGAAGTCGATGCGATCGAAGCCGTTACCGGCAAGGGATTGCTCGGTGATCGCTACGCATCGGCCAGCGGCAAGCGCGGCATCACGCTGATCCAGGCGGAACACCTGCCCGCGATCGCGGCACTGAGCGGCCACGCCGCGGTCTCGCCTCCGCTGCTGCGGCGCAACGTCGTGGTGTCCGGCATTCCACTGATCGCCTTGAAGGATCGCGAATTTCGCATCGGAGATATCGTGTTGCAGGGCACTGGTCCTTGTGATCCGTGCTCGCGCATGGAAACGGCGCTCGGCGCCGGCGGCTACAACGCCATGCGCGGCCACGGCGGGATCTGCGCGCGCATCGTGCGCGGCGGCGTGCTGCGACTCGGTGACGCGGTGCAAGTCGCATGACGTCGCTCGCATGACGCCCATGCACAGGTACGGTTTCGCATGAAGGGCCACGCGATTCTGTCGCATGGGTTCGAGAGCGGTCCGGACGCGACCAAGGTCGCTGCGCTGGCCGACGCCGCGCAGCGCTTGGGCTGGACGCACGAACGTCCCGACTACACCGACCTCGATGCGCAACGCGAGCACGGTGACCTGGGCAACGTGCCCGCGCGTCTGCAGCGGCTGCTGGCGCGCGCGACGACAGCGGCGCAGCACGGACCGCTGGTACTCGCTGGTTCCAGCCTCGGCGCCTACATCTCGGGGCTGGCATCGTTGCAGGTGCCGGTTGCCGGCCTGTTCCTGATGGCACTGCCGATGCGCGTCGGGCAAACGCATCCGTTCGATGCCGCGCGCGTGCCGACCAGCATCGTGCACGGCTGGCATGATGAACTGATCCCGGCCGCGCACGTCATCGACTGGTCGCGCGCACGCGATGCGCGCTTGCTGCTGGTCAACGACACGCATCGCCTGTCATCGCATGTCGCCACGACGGCCGACGCATTCGCCGCGCTGCTTGCCGGCCTGTGATCCGATGAAGTTTTTCGCCAGTTGCGCCAAGGGTCTCGAATACCTGCTCGCCGAGGAACTGCTCTCGCTCGGCTGCGTGAAGGCGACCGCCGCGATGGCCGGCGTCAACGTCGACGGCACGCTCGCAGATGCGCAACGCGCGGTGCTGTGGTCGCGGCTCGCCAGCCGCGTGCTGTGGCCGCTGGCGGACTACGACTGCGCCGACGAGCACGCGCTGTATGCCGGCGCGGCGGCGGTGCCGTGGCAGGACCATCTCGATGTAGAACAGACGCTCGCCGTCGATGCCCATGTCTCCGGCGCCGCGATCACGCACGCGCGCTATGCCGCGCAACGGGTGAAGGATGCGGTGGTCGATGTACTGCGCGCGCGTACCGGCGCGCGGCCTTCGGTCGATGTCGAAGCGCCTGACCTGCGACTGAACCTCGTTGTACGGAAGGACAGGGCGATCCTGTCGGTCGATCTCGGCGGCGGTCCCTTGCATCGCCGCGGCTGGCGTCGCGCGCAGGGCGAAGCGCCGCTCAAGGAAAACCTGGCCGCGGGCGTGTTGTTGCGCGGCGGCTGGCCGCAGATGCATGCCGAGGGCGGCGCGCTGCTGGACCCGATGTGCGGCAGCGGCACGCTGCTCATCGAAGGCGCATTGATGGCAGCGGATGTCGCACCCGGATTGTTGCGTACCGGAGGCATTGCGCCGAGTCGTTGGCGAGGTTTCGATGCGGCGCAATGGGCGGCGTTGCGGACTGAGGCGCGCGAGCGTGAAGCAGTTGGCAGGACGGGACTGCGGCCGGTGTTCTTCGGCAGCGACAGCGATCCGCATGCGATTCGGGCCGCGCACGAGAATGCGGAAGCGGCGGGGGTTGCCAAGGTCATGCAGTTCGATGTGCGTGATATTTCGGAACTGCAGCCACCACCGCTGCTGCACTCCCGCCCGCTTCGCGATTCCCCACCACTTCGTCATTCCCGCGAAGGCGGGAATCCAGCGACCTTGCCTTCCACTCCGATTGAAGTACGTGCCGGGTCACTGGATTCCCGCCTTCGCGGGAATGACGAGCAAAAACTACAGCGACCCGACCAAGCAATCGCGCCAGACTCCGCAGAACAACCGCAACTGCGCGGCCTCGTCGTCTGCAATCCTCCCTACGACGCCCGCCTCGCCGCCGATCCCGGCCTGTACCGCGCCCTCGGCACCGCCCTCATGCAGGCAACACCGACGTGGCGCGCAAGCCTGCTCTGCGGCGACGCCGAACTGGCCTACGCCACCGGCCTGCGTGCGCAGAAGAAATACCAGGTGTTCAACGGCGCGCTGGAATGCGCATTGATCATCTGTGATCCGGTCGCTACGGCAGCACGCGCCCAGCCCGCCGCCGACGCGCAAACGCAAACCTTGTCGGAAGGCGCGCAGATGGTCGCCAACCGTCTCCGCAAGAATCTGAAGAAGCTCAAGCCGTGGCTGCAACGCGATGCGGTGACGTGCTATCGCGCCTACGATGCCGACCTGCCGGAGTACGCGGCCGCGATCGATGTCTATGCCGCGCAGCCCGAAGGCGGAGCATGGCTGCATGTGCAGGAATACGCCGCGCCAGCGGAAATTCCCGAGGCCACCACGCGTCGCCGCCTCGACGAACTTCTGGCGGCTGCGCGTGAGGTGTTCGACCTGCCGAAGGAGCGCATCGCATTGAAGACGCGCTCGATCGGCAAGGGAGGTTCCAAGTACGGACGTTTCGATCGTCGCGGTGAGTACCTCGTCGTGCGCGAAGGCGGGGCGAGACTGCGCGTCAACCTGTTCGACTATCTCGACACCGGCCTGTTTCTCGATCACCGCCCGCTGCGGTTGCGCATCGCGGACGAGGCGGAGGACGTGCGCTTCCTCAATCTGTTCGGGTATGCCGGCGCGGCGACGGCGCACGCAGCTACCGGCCGCGCGCGTCAGACAACCACCGTCGATCTTTCTGCGACGTACCTGCAATGGTGCGCGGAGAACCTGCAGGAAAACGGGTTCGGCGGACACAAACACCGGTTGGTGCAAGCCGACGCCATGTCGTGGCTTGCTGGCGAGCGCGGCGAATACGACCTGATCTTCTGCGATCCGCCCACGTTCTCGAATTCGGCGCGTGCAGGCGATTTCGACGTGCAGCGCGAGCATGTGCGGTTGCTGCAGGCCGCCGTCGCGCGGCTTGCTTCAGGCGGCACACTTTACTTTTCGAACAACTTCCGGCGCTTCAAGCTGGATGGCCATGCGATCGCGCAATTCGCCGATTGCACCGACATCAGCACGGACACGATTCCACCCGATTTCGCACGGAATCCGCGGATTCACCAGGCGTGGATGTTGCGCAGGCGCTGATGTGCTCTCCTTCTGCCGTCGGGAGAAGGTGCCCGCACTCGTCCTGCGTAAAGCGCTGCATATCCCACAGGAAAGGGAAGGTCGCTTCAACGATTGGACCGCAGCCTGACGATAGAAGGACTCGCATCCAGCATCGCATTGGCCGAGCGCGAATCCATGCCGAACACGTTGTCGAACGCGCGGCGTTCGATGCGCCGGATGCTGGCGATGTCGCACGGCAGGTCCAGCCCGGTATTGATTCCGCTGCGTGGCACCACCGCGTCGCCGATGTCGCCGCAGATGCGCCCATCATTGGTGACGGGATTGCCGCCCGTTCCCGGGGAAAAGCCGCGTCCCGAGCCCAGCTGCATCAGTTGCAGGCCATCACGGAAGGCAAGATAGGGGCGACGATTCAAGTCAGGGCAGCGATGGCTGAGTTGCACATCGTAGTAACGCGAGCCGAGCGTCTTCACCACCAGCCGCCGCTGGTCCACCACGCCCCAGTCGAGGACCTGCCTGGATACCAGGCACTCGCCGACCGGCCGCAACGGCGTCGATTGCGGTCCGACTGCCCCCGACACGCCCATGCCCAGCACCAGTGCAGCGCCGCAGAGTGAAAGCACGATCGTTTTCATGGACATCACTGCCAGTTGGGGCCTATCGGCACGATCGCCCCGCGGCACTTAATGGGAGCGGAACACGTCTGTATCCGGGGGTGTCAGCCGTCAGTGCCAGTCAGCGGTCGGGCAACGGAATGAACTCATCGTCGCTTGGCACCTTGCCGAAGCGCCCGTCAAGCCAGTCCTGCTTGGCCTGTTCGATCCTGTCCCGCGAAGACGACACGAAGTTCCACCACACATGGCGATGGCCATCGAGTGGTTCGCCGCCAAGCAGCATCGCCTTGAGTGGAGCCTTGGCGCGCAGCACGGGCCGCGTGCGGCGATCGAGTACCACCAGATGCTTGTCCGGAATATCGGCGCCGTCAAGTTGGGCATCGCCTTCGAGCACGTACAGCGCGCGCTCGACGTGACTGTCGTCCAACTCGATTTCCGCATCCGCCTGCAGGTCGATCGCAACGTACAAGGTATCGCTGAAAACGCGCACCGGCGATTCCGCTCCGTAGCCACGGCCAGCGACGACGCGAAGCAATGCGTCCGCGCGTTCCATGCGCGGCAGCGAAGCCGCGGCATGGTGATGGAATCCAGGCAGTGTTTCTTCCGAGGCGCGCGGCAAACCGATCCAGGTCTGCATGCCGTGCAGCGGATGTTGCGCGCTGCGCAGAACGTCAGGCGTGCGTTCGGAGTGCGCAATGCCGCGTCCGGCGGTCATCCAGTTCACATCGCCGGCATTGATGTCCTGCAGCGAGCCCAGCGTGTCACGATGGCTGATGGTGCCCGACCACAGGAACGTCACCGTTGCCAGCCCGATGTGCGGATGCGGCCGCACATCGACGCCGAAACCGGGTTCGAACACAGCCGGTCCCATGTGATCGACGAACACGAACGGTCCGATCGTGCGGGCCTGGATCGAAGGCACTGCACGGCGCACCTGGAAGCCGCCAAGATCATGGACGCGCGGGGCGATGATCTCCGCCATTGCGATGCCGGCGCGACTAGCTGCCGCTTTCCACTCTCAGCTGCGCACGCGGCGCTGCATCGAATGAGAGGGATTCCAGCGTCACCTGCAGGCCGCCGAGGTTGCGGGAATCCGGCTGGTCGGATGAATTCAACTCGAATGATTGCGCACTTCCACCGGACGGCCGGGACTCGAAAACGAGCACGGCATTGCCGGCCTGGATGCATTGCACATCGGGAGGGCAGCGCGAGTCGGATTTGACGGCGACATAGCGCAGCGTGCTGCGATCTGAAAGCTTGACCGTCTCGCCAGGCTGCATCGCGAAGCTGGAGCCGTCGGCAATCATGCGATCGCTTGTCCCGACATTCGCAGCGGGCGCGGAACTGCAGCCCGACATGAGCAAGGCCAGAAAAGAAGCAAGCAGTAGGGATGGGGCGGTTATGGACTTGGACATTGCGGCTCCTTTGCGGGGGACAAGGTCGGCACTCTAGGTTGGCGAAGATGGCCCTGAGGTGAAAGCGGCCCACGCGCCGGGCGCGGCGTGTGAGCCCTGTGCATGGTCCACCCTATGAAAGCGGTGGCATGTCGCATGCCTCTTCACGACGCAACGCAAGGCGGTCAGCCAGTCGCGTCGGCTCGGGCAGGCGGTAGGTGGTGACGAACCGCATTACCAGTTCCGCCGACGCCGCCATCGACACGCGATGACCCGGCGACACGATCAGCGGATTGCATTTGGGCTTGCTGCGCAGCACCCAGCCGATCTGCGTGCCGTTGTCGCGCAAGGGCGTGTAGGCGCCCCGCATCCGATGCAGCGTCGCATGCGTGCCGGTCAGGATCTTCTTCGCCACGCCGATGCAGGGAAGGCCGCTGGCGATGCCGAAATGCGCGGCGATGCCGAGGCGGCTTGGATGCGCGATGCCCTGGCCGCCGATGAAGACCATGTCGGGCGTGTGCCGCAAGAGCGCGAGTGCTTCCAGCAATGCCGGCAGTTCGCGAAAGCTCAGCAACCCGGGGATGCAGGGCATGCGCGTCGGGATGCGCGCGACATGGCTTTCCAGCGGCTGCAGCGTTTGCGCATCCATCACGACGGCCGCAGCGCGGGTGACATTACCGTCATCCTCGAAACCGACATCGAAACCGGCGACGATGCGCAGTGGGGTGGCGAAATCGTCGCGCAGCACCACCTGGTTCACGAGTTTGGTCTGCAATGCGCGCGCGGCGGCGACATCGCCATCCCATTGCCGCAATGCGGGAATCCCCGTCATGGATCGCGTGCAATCGTCAGCCGGGCCGCGCCATTGGTCGCGATATGGATGGTCATGCGCCGGTCGTATTCGGTGTCGTCCATGGGTGCTGCGTCGCAGGCGCAGAGCGCGGCGGCGATGTCAGGCACGGTGTTGCTGTGGCCGACGACGAGCACGGTGCCGGTTGCATGTCTCTGTTTCAGCTGCGCAGCGAACTGCGTGGCCGGTTCTTTTGCGTCATAGGTGACGATTTGCAATTGGTGGGCTCGTGCGGTCGGGGTAGCGGTTTGTTGCGTGCGGCGGAGTGCAGTGGCGTAGACGGCCTGCAAGGGCGCATCGGCGAGCGATGCAGCGAGGGCTTCAGCGCGCGCCAGGCCGGCTGGAGTCAACGGCGGATCTTTTGAATCATCCAGCACTTTCTCCGCATGACGGACGACGATGAAGGTCGTGCCTGCGGTATTTCGTCGCGGTTGCGCCATGCAACCTGCGAGTAACGCTGAGATCAGCAGTAGAAAGATGACGTGCGGCAAAGTGCGCATGGAAAGTATCTGGATGGCTGATGCAAGGATCATAGTCCTGCGTCGTGAGTTTTTAATCGTCGTTCCCGCGAAGGCGGAAATAAAGCGAGCTGGACCTGTGAAACGGGATGCACTGGATTCCCGCCTTCGCGGGAATGACGGATCGGAGATTTCTGAGCCCTGAAATCTCAATTCGGCCGCAACGTCGTCAACAGCCCACGCGCCGCATTGAAACGCGCGGCGGCATCGGGCAATTCCAGTTTGATGCGCAGCTTGTCCGGCCCATCCATCTGATAGGTCTTCGGCTGGCCCTGGATCATGCGGATGACCGACATGGGATCGATGGCGGGCTTGGCATCGAATTGCAGACGTCCGCCCGTCGTGCCGAGATTGAGCTTGCGGATGCCCAATGCCGTCGCCTGCAGTTTCAATTCGGCAATGGCGAACAGATGTTTCGCCGGCTCGGGCAGCAGCCCGAAACGATCGATCATCTCCACCTGCAACTCGCGCAGGCTCTCCGCCTCGCGCGCCGAGCTGATGCGTTTGTACAGGGTCAGGCGCGCGTGCACGTCGGGGATGTAGTCGTCCGGAATCAGTGCCGGGGTGTGCAGCTCGATGTCGGCGCCATGCGTGTGGGTGCCATCGAGGTCCGGCAGCTCGCCGCGCTTGATGCTGCGAACCGCGCGTTCCAGCAGTTCGGTGTAGAGGCTGAAGCCGACTTCCGCCATCTGTCCGCTCTGGTCCTCGCCCAGCAGTTCCCCCGCGCCGCGGATCTCGAGGTCGTGCGTGGCCAGCGTGAAGCCGGCGCCGAGTTCATCCATCGCCGAGATTGCATCCAGGCGCTTGCGCGCATCGGCGGTGATCGAGCGCTGGTCCGGCACAAGCAGGTAAGCGTACGCGCGGTGGTGCGATCGTCCGACGCGTCCGCGCAGCTGGTGCATCTGCGCAAGACCGAACTTGTCGGCGCGGTTCATGATGATGGTGTTGGCGTTGGGGATGTCGATGCCCGACTCGATGATCGTCGTGCACAGCAGCACGTTGAAGCGTTGCTTGTGGAAGTCGAGCATCACGCGTTCGAGTTCGCGTTCCGGCATCTGCCCGTGCGCGATGCCGATGCGCGCCTCGGGCACCAGCGCTTCGAGTTCGCGCTGCATGCGGACGATGCTCTCGACATCGTTGTGCAGGAAATAAACCTGCCCGCCGCGGGCGAGTTCGCGCTGGAACGCTTCGCGCAGCAGCAGGTCGTCCCATGGCGTGACGAACGTCTGCACCGCCATGCGGTGCGCCGGCGGCGTGGCGATGATCGCAAGGTCGCGCAGCCCGGCCATCGCCATGTTCAAGGTGCGCGGGATGGGCGTGGCGGTGAGCGTGAGCAGGTGCACGTTGGCCCGCAACGCCTTCAGCGCTTCCTTCTGGCGCACGCCGAAGCGCTGTTCCTCATCGACGATGACCAGGCCGAGATCCTTGAACTTCACGTCCGGTTGCAGCAAACGGTGCGTGCCGACCACGACATCGATCTGGCCGCCAGCGACATTTTCCAGTTCCGCCTTGATCTCCTTCGCCGTCTTGAAGCGCGACAGCACTTCGACGCGGATCGGCCAATCGGCGAAGCGATCGCGCATGGTGCGGTAGTGCTGTTCGGCCAGCAGCGTCGTCGGTACCAGTACCGCGACCTGCTTGCCGGCCGTCGCGGCTACGAACGCGGCGCGCACGGCGACTTCAGTCTTGCCGAAACCGACATCGCCGCACACCACGCGATCCATCGGTTGCGACGAAGACAGATCGCGGATGACGGCTTCGATGGCGCTGTGCTGGTCGGGCGTTTCCTCGAACGGGAAGGTGGCGGCGAACGGTTCGTACATCGCGCGATCGACATCCAGTGCGAGTCCGGCGCGCGCCTTCCGCTTGGCCTGGATTTCGAGCAGTTCCGCCGCGACGTCGCGTACTTTTTCGGCGGCCTTGCGTTTTGCCTTCGCCCAGGCTTCGCCACCAAGCGAATGCAGCGGCGCGGTTTCCGGCGATGCGCCGGAATACCGGTTGATGAGATGCAGTTGCGCGACCGGCACGTACAGCCGGTCGCCCTTGGCGTATTCGATGTCGAGGTATTCGCCCGCCATGCCGCCGGCTTCGAGCGTGATGAGTCCGCGATAACGGCCGACCCCGTGATCCTCGTGCACGATCGGCGCGCCTTCGGACAACTCGCCGAGATCACGGATGATCGCGTCGGGCTCGCGGCCGGCGCGCTTGCGGCGGCGGGGTTGTGCGGCGCGTTCGGGGAAGAGCTGGCGTTCGGTGAGGATTGCGATCTTGGGGTCGTGGAGGGCGAAGCCGTTGTCGAGCGGGGCGACGGTGATGAAAAATTGCGTCGGTTGCTCGTGCTCCCGTTGCGGTTGGTCGTCATTCCCGTGGAGGCGGGGGCGCTCCACAACAGCCGAATTCTGGTCATCCGGTGACCTTGCTTTTTCTTGGCAGTCACTGAAATCCAAGGTCGCTGGACCCCCGCCTTCGCGGGGGTGACGGTCGGGAGGCTGGGCGGAAGACGGTTGCTCAACATCATCGCTACGAACGAACGTCTGTAAATTCGGCAGCAGTCCCGGCGACAACCCCGCCGCATGCAGGATTTCCAGCAACGCCTCACGCCGCCCGGCCGTATCCGCCGCGATCAGTACACGCCCCGGATAGCTGGCCAGAAACGACTTCAACGCAGCAGCGGGAATCACATCCTTCGCCGTGATCGGCACGTCCGGCGCAAGTTGGTCGCCGAGTGCGATCGATTCGTCGCTACGCGGATGATCCTTGCCGCACACCTCGACCCGTTGCCCGCGATTGAGCCGTTCGCGCATTGCATCGGGCGGCAGGTACAACTCATCGGGGGGAAGCAGCGGGCGTTCGATGTCGTGCCGGCGCTGTTCGTAGCGCTCCGTGGTCTGCGTCCAGAAATGATCGGCCGCCTCAGAGGCGCCTTCGCCCAGAATCGGCAGCGTCGTATCGCTCAGGTAGTCGAACAGCGTGGCCGTGCCGTCGAAAAACAACGGCAGGTAATACTCGATGCCCGCAGGTGCAAGGCCGGCCTTCAGGTCCTGAAACAGGCCGCTGCGTCGCGTGTCGATGTCGAAACGGTCGCGCAGAACGTCCATCGCGCGTTTGCGTGCTTCGTCGTCCAGCGGCACTTCGCGGCCGGGCAATAGCTGCACCGCATCGATCTTGTCGAGCGATCGCTGCGATTCGGGGTCGAAGGCGCGGATCGTGTCGATGACCTCGTCGAACAGCTCGACGCGATAGGGCGTATCCGAACCCATCGGATACACGTCCAGGAGGCCGCCGCGCACGGCGAAATCGCCGGGATCGAGCACCTGCGGCACATGCCGGTAGCCGGCCGATTCCAGGCGGCGTTTTTCGGCATCCAAGTCGAGCGTCTGGCCCACGCGCACGTCGAAGGTATTGCCGATCACGTAGCGCAGTGGGGGCAACCGCTGCAGCAACGTCTGCACCGGCACCACCACGATGCCGCGCCGGAGGACGGGCAGGCGATGCAACGCGGCCAGCCGCTGCGACACGATGTCCGGATGCGGGCTGAACTGGTCGTAGGGCAGGGTTTCCCAATCCGGGAAGTGCACTACGGGAAGCGCAGCGCCGCTGCCAAGCAGCGTGCGCAGGTCGGACTCAAGCTGGTGCGCAGCGTGGTTGTCGCGCGCGGCAACCAGCAACGGCCCGTCATGTGCTTCGGCGGCGCGTGCGATCCACCACGCCAGCGCAGACGCGGAGGCGGGCGCGCGCCACCAGGCGCGTTGCTGTCCGGGTTTTGGTAGAGGTGGGGTACGGAATGAGTATTCGGAAGGCATGGTCATTTGCAAAACAACGGCAGCGCCGGACGCATGGCATCCAGCGCGAAAAGGGTCCGCATTTTAGCGTGTCGGGGCGTTGCTGCCTCGTGGGCCGCGCAGATCGCTTTCAATTTGGCAAGAAGCGAAGTCGTCGAGCGTGATTGATGAAATGGCAGCCGGTTTCCGCTTCACGATTTCAGGTTCAGCACCACGCGCGTCAATCCAGGCGCATCCTCGGCGCGTTCGCGGCGGAAACCGAGCGATTCGGCGAGCGACAGCATCGGGTTGTTGTGTTCCAGCACATCGCCATACAGCCGCTGCAGTTTCCTGCCTTTGGCCCAGCGCACCAGCCGCCGCATCAGATTCCGGCCGAGTCCCATGCCGCCGATGTAGCGGCTGACCAGGATGGCGAATTCGGCGTCGTTCGTATCCGATGCGATCGACGTGCGCGCCACCGCGCCGATCAGCGCCTCGCCCGGCGGCAGTGGTTCGGCGGCGACCAGTGCGAATTCGCGTTTCGGGTCGGGATGCGTCAGGCGCGCGGCCATTTCCGGCGAAAGTTCCTTCATCGCATACAGGAAGCGGTGACGGATTTCGTCGGGTTGCAGCAGCATGAAGCCCGCTCGCAGCGGTTCGGCATCCTCGCCGCGGATGGGACGGATCACCAACTCGCGTCCGTTCTGCAGGCGCAGGTTTTCGTGCCAGGGCGGGAGGCGGTTACGTGCGGGCATGGGGCGATGTTGGCATGGGGCGGGTGAAGTATTGCTCTATTGCATGGACTGGGCTTGACTGGTATTGCTCCAGGATATGCGTGATGGTTATTGACCCGGTTCGCACCGGAATCGAAACTTCCAATGGCCGCAGCGATGTCGCGCAAGGAGCTTCAGAGAATGCGCGTGGACCCGACAAGCGAGGCACCGCCTGCACCCGCATTCCGCGAAGCGCTGAAATTCTGGTCGAAGTTGGGCTGGATCAATTTCGGAGGTCCCGCGGGGCAGATCGCGATCATGCATCGCGAACTCGTGGAGCAACGGCGCTGGGTCGATGAGGCCTCGTTCCT
>PPFU01002122.1_pt1 | contig 29178 bp, 28 predicted proteins | sample 1535991 | NCBI WGS metagenome assembly PPFU01 (sample SAMN04901290, study PRJNA319586) | Hypolithon metagenome, whole genome shotgun sequencing project. | isolation source: Antarctic Hypolithon | place: Antarctica: Miers Valley | collected 2014
CTCCCTCTGCTGTAAGGATGAGTGAATCATGATCCGACCTTCGGCGCGAGGTTTTCGGAGGTGTCCAGGTTCATCTGTGCTGCGCCCTTCGGCCTGTCCGTCGGCCGCCAGATCCACGGGCCCGAGGCCATGGGCAGCCGCGAGAGTGCGCCACGCATGTGCTGCTGCCAGAGGGTGAACTCCATTGCCGAGCAGGCGCAGAGCGCGTGACCGATAGGCCAGCCCATCAGCCATCCGACGAAGAGCGGGTTCAGCCGCCGCCGCGCCCGGGCATTCAGGATGCGCCGCGAGACGACCGGCCCATGCGAGGCAATCAGATAGGCCCACAGCGGGCGCGAGATCGGGGCGTGTGGCGAGGATCGCTGCCCATGCATCCCGATCACCGGGTCCGGGCGGATGAAGCCCTGCTCCGCCCGGTAGTGCAGGATATCCATCCGGCTTTTGCCATCTGCCCTGATCACACTGGCTTCGCTGCTGCCCTTCCAGTTCTGCGCCGCCGGTGTCGGCCACTGGATCGCCTGCGCGCTCAGCTTCGGCTCGCCCCGGCTGTTGATCTTGCCGCGCAGCCGGTCGACCTGGTCGCCCGGAACCGGCGTCTGCCATTGTGCCGCCTGCGCTGGCAGGGGTGGGGTGCCGCCCGAACCGTAACTCTGACCCGGCCCACCCTTCGCGCCGTCCGTGGCCTTCGGCGTCGACCAGTTGGTGATGCCCAGCGCCAAGGCCTCGGCTTTGCGGGTGAAGTCGCTGTTCCCGGCCGGGTTGTAGCTGGCAGTGCCGGGATGCAGGCTCATCGGTGTGGGCCAGGATGAAGATCCGCAGCCGCTGGTGCGGCGCACCGACTTCTGCCGCGCTGAACAGGCCCGACGCAGGCGTGTAGCCCATGTCCCAAAGCTCTCGCAGCACGGTCTCAAGGCCGAGGCTGACATGCCCGGAGACATTTTCGAGGAAGACCCATTCTGGGATGCATTCCCGGATGACCCGGGCGACTTCGGGCCAGAGGTGGCGCGGATCGTCGGCGCCGCCGCGTTTGCCAGCGGCACTGAAGGGCTGGCAGGGATATCCGGCGAGAACCGTGTCAAAGGCACCGCGGAAGGGCCGGGCATCGAAGCTGCGCAGGTCGTCCCAGATTGGCGCGGGGGCAAAATATCCTGCGCGCTGGGCGGCAATGAGGACAGTTCGGGGCCAGTCTTCCCATTCGACAAAGGCGCGGGTGTGAAAACCGGGCTCGGCGAGCATGAGGCCCAGATCCAAGCCTCCGCCGCCTGCGCAGAGGGACAATCCATGCCGGGGACGTGGCACCATGCCATTCACCGCACCCCTCGCATCCGGAGGCGTTCGGGCGTGACCAGGCCTCGCACCAGCATCAAGTCACGGATGCTGTTGTTGATCGCGCTGACGGGCAGGAAGCCATCGGCGTTGACCATCTTGGCGTAGAACACCGCCTTCTCGTCGTCGCTGAGCCGGGGGGGATCCTCGCGCTTGCGCCGCCGTTTCGCCTTCTGGCCCTTCGCGTTCGCTATGGCCGCCTGCGCATCGCGCTGGGCTGTCCGTTCCATGAACCGGTCGAGGGCTTTGGGCCCATCGGGCGGATTGGGATGATCGGATCTGGTCTCTGTGGCTGTCTCAATGATCCGCTTCTGTGACAAGCCGAGGTCATCGATCCAGCGGCGAACATGCGTTCTGGCTGGCCAGCCTTGCCACCATGCGGGCAGAGTGGCGTTGGGGGCAAAGCCCAGCGCCGAGAGCAACTCTGCGAAGAACCGATCAAAATCGGAATCGCGCGCTTGCGCGTCCTCCTCCTCCTTTACAGGTTTACTTAAGGGTTCTCTTACAAGGTTAGTCTCCGGATTCCGGAGATGGCTTTGGGCAAAATCCGGAGATGGCTTTGCCGAAAATCCGGAGATGGCCCTATCTCCGGAATCCGGAGTTGGGTCGGCGTGTTGTTCTTCCTCTGTTCCGCAAAAGCCGTGTCCGGTTTCCGGAGTTGGCTCTTGTGGAAAGCCGTCTTCGAACCCCAGGATGTAGCGTGCGGCCTGGCGCTTGTGGGTGCGCGGATCATGGACGCGGACCCGGTGGATCAGACGCAGCTCTTCCAGCTTGGCGAGGTGTTCATTCAGCGCCGAGATCGACATTTCCGCATCGTCGGCCAGCCGTGCCTGTGTCGGAAAGCAGCCAAAATCCGGGTTGTGCCGGTCGCACAGAAACCAGAGCACGATCTTCGTGGCAGGTTTCAACCCGCGTTGCTGGATGGCCCAGACGGTTGCCTTGTGGCTCATGGCGCGACCCGCCGCGCTGGGCGGACCCGGCTGGTGAAGCCGTTGTCCGCCAGCGCGCCCAGCGCGTCATCAACCGAGCGCACCAGCGCCCAGCCGAAGCCTTGCGCGCAGACAGTGTCGCGAAACACCTCCTGCGATTTGCGCAATCGGCCCGTCTCGCTTTTGACCTCGAGGAACAGCACGCGGCCGCCACAAATCACGACCAGGTCGGCAAAGCCCGCATGGACGCCCATGCCGACCAGGATCGACTGACGCTTTGCACCGCGCGGACCAGCCTCGGTGACCTCGTTGACGCAGTGGTGGACGATGGCGTCGCGGGGGAGGGCGAAGCGCAGCGCTTGCACAATTGCACGCTGGGCATCGGCCTCAGGTGTGCTGCGCCGGTTCATGCCGCACCACCCTTCGGGAACGCGGCTGCTGCGATGGCATGCAAAGGCCGCCGGTCCAGCAGGCGCAGCAGATCAATGGCATCGGCGCATTCGCTGGCATCGCCGGTTTGTCCGACGACCACACGGGCCGCGAGGATGACCAGAGATTCCGGATGCTGCGTGGTATCGGCCAGGACGCCGCGCGCCTCGGCCAGGCGGTCGTGCAGCCAGTCGCCGGTGCTTGGGGCTGGGACGAGGGGATGGGGCAAAAGTGCGGTCATCGACGGCCACCCGCGCGCCGAGAAATCGGAACTTCCTGCAATTGCAGCCAATCATGCACGGCGTCGCGACGATAATAGACTTTGCGACCGGCGCGCACACAGGGCGGCCCAAAGCGTTGCGCTTCCCATCGGCGAAGGGTGTCGACGGTCAAGTCCAGTTCAACGGCCAAGTCCACACGGCTGATCCAACCGCTCAGCAATTCACCCGTGGCGGTTCGCGCCGAAGTTCCCGCTGCTGTCATCTTCTGTCTCCCGATTATCGCCCGGAATGGGCTGATCTCCGGTGTCATGAGGCGCAGACGCGAATGGGTGGCGGGAAGGCAGTGACCGGCGGTGATGCGCCAAAGGCTTGCCGGTCATTGTTTTCATTAAATATTCGGGAAATTTAGTGCAGTTCAGCGCCGGGCTCAAAGCTCGTGGCTGGGCCTGCGACAGCTGATCCGGATCGGCGCAGACCATTCGCCACGGCTCATTTTCCGAATTTCGCAGCGTTTTGCATGTGTTCGGCGGCATAAGCAGGGTTTGGCAGGGGCGGCAGAGGATCCAGACCCTTGCCGGTCATTGATTTCATTCGAGATTTACAAAATCAGCACTTGTTTGGGGCTGGCATGCCTCGGCAGAGGTTCATCTGCGCGGGCATCCTGGTTGCGACTTGCAACATCTGCACCGCTGATCTCGGGCCAAAACGCATGGCGGTTCCGAAATTCTCCCATGATTTCAGTGACCGGCAAGCCTCGGGCGCATCATCGCCGGTCACCGCCTGATTGCCGCGCCAAGCGCCATGCTTTGCTTGAAAAGGGCGCGAATCTACGCCTGTGTCATCGGCGACAGGAGGCGAATATACGGTCAAGAGATTGCGATTGAACGATAAAATTGTGAGAGAGCAGGTCCCTGAAGAAGGCCGCCACTACCAGGTCTTCGACACAGAAGTGCGGGGCTTTTCAATCCGCATCCTCCAATCTGGCGGTCGGTCTTTTTCGTTGGATTACCGCTTTGCGGGGGCCCAGCGCCGCATGGCCATCGGGCGGTGGCCTGAATGGACGGTGACCGCTGCGCGGGAGCGCGCAAGGGATCTGCGCCGCGTGATCGAAGAGGGTGGGGATCCACTGGGCACGCGGGGCGAGTTGCGCGAAGCTCCACGGTTCAGCGACATGATCGACCGCTATCTGGCGGAGCATGTGCCGCATCTGGCCAAAACCAATGCCTCGGACCAGCTGGCGATGCTGACAAAGCTTGTGGCTCCGCATTGGGGCAGGAAGCTGGTGACCGAGATCACGCCGCATGATGTGGCGAAACTGCTGAACATCATCGCCAAGGGTAGGGCACGCCCATCGAAGGAAAAGCCGAACAACCGCGCGCGCAAGCTGCAGGGCGCGAAGCCCACGCCGATCCGCGCCAACCGGGTGGGCGAAGTGCTGCGCAAAATGTTCACCCTTGCCATCAGCTGGGGCTGGCGGATGGACAACCCGGCCTCTGGCTTCAAGAAGCGGATCGAGAACGAACGCGAACGCTTCCTGTCGCAAGAGGAAATTGGCAGGCTGGCCGAGGTGCTGGACGCTGCCACCGATCAGCGCGCGGCCGGGATCATTCGTCTGTGCATGCTGACCGGCAGCAGAGTTGGTGAGGTGCGGCAAGCGCGGTTTGAACAGTTCAATCTGGAACTGGGCAGCTGGTCAAAGCCCGCCGCCAGCACCAAACAGCGCAAAATCCACCGTATCCCGATCTCGGCCGAGGTCGCGGCCATCGTGCGTCACCGCCAGCTTTTGGTGCCAAAGGGCAATCCATGGCTGTTCCCCGGCGATGTGCCGGGCCAGCCCGTCAAGGAAATCCGCCGCTTCTGGATCAACGTTCAGAAGGACGCCAAGCTTCCTGAAGTCCGGATCCATGATTTACGCCACACCTTTGCCTCCCTGCTGGTAAGCGGCGGGGCCTCGCTCGAGATGATCGGCAAGCTGCTGGGCCACAGCCAGATGCAGACGACCCAGCGTTATGCGCATCTGATGGATTCCCCACTTCGGGCGGGCGTCGATGCCGTTGCCAGCATGTTCCGGCCCCGCCCGAAGATCGTGCATGATGCAGACAAGAAAACTGCGTGACGCGGCGGCCCCTCAGCTTTCGCCGCGCAGTTTCCGCCAGATCGGCCGCACCCTGCGACGGATGGTGCTTTCGTCAGGCACTTGGCCGTTTTGCGCCACCTCGGCAAACCAGTCCTGTAGCTCAGCGACAAGCTCTGACTGGTTGGCTGGCACGCCTTTTTCGTGAACACGCTGGATGACCGTGACGTACATCCCCTCCCAATCGTAGGGCGAGACGGATCCCGTGCCACCGCCAACGCGGCGCAACAGGTCGTGTTCTTCCTCAAATCGCAGCACCTCGTGGCCAGCGATCTGCAGGTCGGAAATCGAGACATCCACGCCGTCATTGGGTTCGGTGACATAAACCCAACCCTCCGAACCGGCAGGCTTGATCCGCTTCAGCTTAACCACCGTCGGGCCGGTCCCGCAGCGACGAAACATCGGTAGAATATCCATGGGCGATATGACGACCTTTCCTGAAACCCTGTCCGCGCCACATGTGACGGCGGAAATGCCCGTCAGGATCTCCAGCTTGCCGTCGCAAGCCCATCCGGCAATATCTGCAATCGTGCACGCCCAGCGCGCAGCCGTTTCTTGTACAGTAAAGAATACTCGTGGTGGTAAGGCCATTCTGACTTAAGTCCCCATTCTGAGCTTCCGCCGAATTCCACCTCAACGGGTGGTTTCTGCGTTAGGCTGGTGAGAGGGTCGAGACGTCAGGGCGTATGGTTCTCGTAGGCGCTCTGCGCCATCAAAGCAGGATGTGCTTCGACCGAATCAACCATACCGCGTTAATCTACAAGGCGACTCGCCCTCTAGTACACGCTACGATAGGGTCCACGTTAAAACCTGTCGTAGAGGGAAAAGAATCGTCATGTCATTCCACAAGGCGCAGGATCTGCTCAAGTTGGCCGAACTGGCTGCATCCCGTCACAGCGGGGTCAGCTTGCCGGATATCGCTGCAGAATTCGGGGTGAACATGCGGACCGCCCAGCGGATGGTACGCGCGCTCGAGAGCACCTTTCCCAGCGTTTCAATCAAAACCGACGGTGATCGCAGGCGCTGGTGGAAGCTGCGCGACACGGCGATGCTCGGAATGCGGGGCATTTATGATCGCGAATTGGTGGCGCTTGAGATGGCCATCCGGCGCGCAGAACGCGAAGGCGCGCAGTCGGAAGTTGAGGCGCTGCAAGCATTGCGCGGGCGCTTAGTGGCTACCCTACCATCAGCCCACGCAAGGCGCGCCGAGGTGGATGCCGAAGCGGTACTGGAAGCGCAGGGCTACGCCTGCCGTCCTGGCCCGAAGGTGAAAACGTCGCCAATGGTGACCGGCGCAATCTCCGAAGCGCTTAAGGCACCCTTTTCGCTGACCATCCGGTATAAAGGCAAGCAGGATGCCGAACCACTGGATCGGACGGTTGAACCTTACGGCATGCTGCTGGGAACGCGGCACTACCTGGTCGCCCGCGATCCGAGCAAAGGCTCAGCGTTTCGGCGCTTTCGCCTGGACCGCATCACGGATGCCAAGATCACAGGGCAATCCTTCGTGCGCGACAAGGATTTCGACCTCGACGCCTATGCCGCTCAGTCATTCGGGTCGTTCCACTCGGACGCGGAGTTCGGACTGGTCGTCTGGCGCTTCAGTCCTGCAGCGGCCGCGACGGCACGGGAGTTTATGTTTCACCCGGATCAGGTGATGACCGACGACGAGGATGGGGGGCTGATCGTCACGTTCAGAGCCAGCGGTTGGATCGAGATGGCTTGGCATCTGTACCAGTGGGGCGATATGGTCGAAGTGTCTGAGCCGCTCGCGCTAAAGGAGATGGTCGGGGCCTGGCAGAACAACATTATTGGGGTTTTACCCTAATTCGAGTAGTGCTCGGAGTATAGAGTAATGCTCCTGATTGCGGGTGCGTGCATTCGGAGTTCCAAACGCGCTATGCTGAGGCACGAATCTTGTTGGTTAAAGAAGCTGAGGGGCGAGTAGAATTGTCGGTATTCGGTTTTCAAATAATATCTTCGGGCAGGATGGGTTTTTATGAATGATGGCAGTCCGGAGGAAGCTCCGCAGCATTTTCAATTTATTCGGGCAGGGGAAGGCTCCCCGCCACCATCAGAATGGGGTAAAGGGGATGGCCTCGTTCGAAAAGCCCTTAGCGAGGCGCTGAACGCGCGGAATGCAGCATTTCTTCTCGGCGCCGGCTGCTCATCCCTCTTTAGAGATGGCAAGGAACTTGGCATACCGACGATGGCACCGCTCGCTAGGGAGTTTTGCAGCTATCCAAAGGTCGAGTTAGACGACGAACTCAATACGATTTCACCCCCCCCGTGGGCTCTCAACGCAGAAGATCTAAGTTTTCTGGCGAAACTCGGTGCCAAGCTCGAAGGAACAGAGTACGAGCGGAACCTTGAGCGCCTTATGGAACTGCTCCACAGCCTTCGGTTTGTGTTCTCGCGAAGCGACAGGCCTGAGCACGTTGAAAATGCCAAAAAGGTCGAGGCGGTCATCCAGAAGGTTCAGGATTTTCTTTGGGTGCGATGCACTGACGGCGCCTTCGCACATGGTGATGGGACGGTGCTTGAACTGTATGAAACGTTCTACAGGAAGCTGGTAATGCGTGACCGCTCATTGCCTCGGCCATGGGTCTTCACAACCAACTATGATCTCTTCAATAAGCGCGCCATGGACCGTCTCGGGCTGCCATACGCGAACGGATCTTCGGGGGTCATAGAACGTCGCTTCAATCCCGCGACTTTCCGCTATGCCTTGGCGGAGCAGTTAGACCTGGCGAATCGAAAATGGTCAGCTGTCGATGGGTTTGTCTATCTCTGTAAGGTTCACGGATCGATCAGCTGGACCGAGGACGACCACGGTCTGTTCCCGGTAAGGGAGACATGGCCTCAGGACACTCCGACCAAGGTGATGATTTATCCGACCCCGGCCAAGCAGAATTCGAGCCTTGGGTCGCCCTATGCAGACCTTTTTCGTGAATTCCAGTCGCGGATTGTGAGGGAGCAAAGCGTACTAGTTACCATCGGCTTCGCTTTCGGCGACGAGCATCTCAACAACATCATCTATCAAGCGCTGACGATCCCTACCTTCCGGCTGATTGTTTTTGCCGACCCAGAAGCCGGGGGCGAAATCGCGAAGTTGCGTGCATTGAACGATCCCCGGATATGGATCATTGGTGGCGATGGACCGTCAGCGGGCATGCGCGCGCATTATTTCGACACTATTGTCGAGCATTTCCTTCCCCAGCGCCCCGCAGAGCGAATTGACGAGGCGGTCAAGCTCGTTCTTGAGACTCTTGGCCGGAAGAAAAACGAGGGTGCAGATGAGTTCTGATGATCGGCGTCGTGCAATTGGAAAGGTCACGTCCGTTGCGGCAGACCGGTTCGTCATCGAGATGCTTGGCGGCACCGACAACTTCACAGTGGTCGGGTTCGACGACTTTCACTATGTCGCCCGCCTCGGATCCTTTCTGATGATTCCAGTTCGGTCAGAGTATGTTGTCGCGGAGGTCGTCGGGTTGCGTGAGCGCGATGTTGGCAGCAGTTTTGTTGCCGATGGGCAACTCGACAAGGCGAACTCGGCCAAATATCTCGACGTTGTGCCAGTCGGGATGTTGCCTGCCGATCATGACCAAAAATTCCGATTTGGTGTCTCGCTTTTCCCGTCGCTATATGCAGATGCGCTCTATGCGCTCGACAGCGAACTAGACCGCATCTTCGACACTGAAGTGGATGCGATCCCGGCAATCGGACATGGCGGTGCCAACTGCGTGCCGCCAGGTGCGACCCGATATAGAAATCTGGGTATCGGCACGTCTGTGGTGTTCGAGGACTATGAGGTCAAGGTACGTATCGATGACTTTTTCGGTGGTCATGTGGCTATCCTGGGCAACACAGGAAGCGGAAAGTCCTGTACGGTAGCCTCAGTTCTGCAGGCGCTTTTTGAAAAGCCTGACGAGCACCACGCGCGGGGTGCAACATTCGTCGTGTTCGACGTCAACGGAGAATATAATCGGGCGTTTGAGAAACTGCTGGCCACCGCTGATATCGGAGTCGAGCGGTTAGTTCTTGATGGAACTGCCGCAGATGGACGCTTCCGGCTTCCGCATTGGTATCTTGACCTAGCAGAATGGGAATTGTTGCTGCAAGCGAGTGAACGCACCCAAGTACCGATTCTTCGCATGGCCTTGGGACTTGCCACTTTGTTCGGGGCTGCGAACAAGGGCCGACTGAACGAGATCCGCAACCACATGCTGGCCACTTGTATTACTCAGATTTTGAGTGACGAAACTCAACCTGGCGCCAAACAGACGCGTGTGCGAGGCATACTTCAGCGATTTAACACCGATGAGATTAACTCCACCAAACTCGCCAGCTGGATAGGTGTATCTTTTGGAAATATGCCTGGCATCGAAGATGCCTATGAGTATTTGGCAGGTGGAGGACAACAATCAGGTTTTATTATCCCTGATCTGAAGTTGCCTGATTATGACGGTACGCCTTTCGACTTCACCGCGCTCGGCGATGCTATCGACCTCGCGATTCTTTATGAGGAGGCGCACGGAAATCGCCAAATCCGGGACTATTGCTCGCAGATGGTTACCCGGTTCAAAGCGCTTGAAGAGCGTGGTGACTATTGTTTTCTACGCCATGAGGTTGCGGCGCAGAGTGATCGGCAGGCGTTCTTGGCGCAACTGCTCGGGCTCAAGATGATTGAAGCAGGTCACACCAAAAAAGCACAGATCATAATTCTTGACATGAATGCTGTTGAAGACGAGGTCGTTGAACTTGTCAGTTCTGTGATCGCCCGCATGATTTTCCGACTCCTGCGCCAGGCCGAACCACGAAATCGCTTTCCGATCCACCTGTTGCTAGAGGAGGCACACCGATACGTCGCCTCCGTGCCATCTCGACACGCGATTAATGCGAGCCGTATTTTCGAGCGCATTTCTAAAGAGGGTAGAAAGTACGGATTATTTGTGCTGGTTGCGTCGCAGCGACCAAGCGAATTATCCAAGACAGTACTGTCACAATGCTCAAATTTCGTAGTGCACAGGATCCAAAACCCTGATGATCTTAGCCAGATACGGCAGATGACACCTTTCATCTCGGACAGCGTGCTTCGCAGGCTTCCCTCCTTGCCTAAGCAACATGCGTTGGTATTTGGAAACTCAGTGAACCTTCCGACCACATTTAAAGTGCGGCGAGCTTACCCGCTTCCGGCTAGTGACGATGCCAAAATAGTCGATTTATGGTTTCACGAGGCTGGACGGCCATCGATTTTGCAACTCGCGCCTACCGCTGATCCAGTGCTCTATGATGAACAGTAACAGTCGGTTTGATCCAAGCATGGCAATAGTTTTTGCTGATTGTGATTTGGATCAGGTGATTGGGTAAATACTTGCGACGACGCCAATTATGCCAAAGCATCCATCTACAACTCAATCCAGCTTGGATGGATCAGTGATGCGATCACTATTCAGGCGATTACAACCATATGCCTTGGTCGAACGTCGTGACGCTAGCGATTTTTCGAGCTGGATTGGCCTGATTTTTACGTTGGAGACGACGATCATCGATGAGGGTTGGAGAAAGTTCGTGTCAACGCCATGTCAACCCGCATACGTCATTTCGGCGCGGTCGGCGCTGGGCAAAGCGGGTTAATGTCGGTCAAAGTCGGAATATGAAATACGCGAAATCAAAGACTTGGACGATAAGTACATGTTATCGCTTATCTATTAGAATCGCTAGGGTTTTGGCTCATAACCTGAAGGTCACAGGTTCAAATCCTGTCCCCGCAACCAAACTCTCTTACAATATATCAATGGCTTAGGCCAATGCAGAGCGCCCCACGGGGCGCTTTTTGCGTTGCAACGCAGAACAACACGTTTCTGCGCGATTCCAAAGGCTTACAACAGTTCCGATTTCTTCCGTGCAACACCCATGCGACATGGAAATGATCGGATGTTCTCGGGACGTTCCGTGTCCGCTGCCAAGACCGAGATCGACGCCATGCTGGCGCGGCTGGTGGCGCACAGTGCCGACCACTTCGACTACAGCCCCGAGGAGTTGAACTGGGGCCATGTCGGCACGCTGGACCACTATCGCGCCCGCCTCCGCGAAATCACCGACATGGCGTTCAGCGAAGGCGAGCACGCCAACTGAGCATCCCTACCGACTAGACTGTCAGGCCAAAGCACGTGCCCATGGCAAGCTTGCTGATTGCACCATGTGCGCCTACGCGGTGTTGATCCTCCGGCAAGTCCCAAGTCGGGAACAGCCCGGCGACAGCGGACATATGGTTTTCCAATTCACAGATGACCATGGTGATGTTCCATGTCCCGTTGTACTCATCAGCCGCCCTCCGAAGATCGGCACACAGGGTCATGATGGCTGCATAGTTGCGCATCGCGTCAAGCTGGCTCGCCCCCTTCGTATCTCCGACCAACAGGGTGAGACCATCCAGGACGGCGCGGATATCTCGCTCCATCATGCTGCAACAGTCCCCACGCCATCCAGCCGGACGGCGACACTGGTGATGCCGTTCCCGGCAGCTTCGGTCGCGATGCCGACAGGGAAACGCCCGGTGCCCGGCACGTTAATGTTCTTTGCCGTGTTATCCCACGCCACGCGTACGCCCACCGTCAGAACTGCAGTGGTGGCTTTCGGCAGCTGATAGACGCCGGTGGTGGCCAGTTCGACCGGTTCGCCCACAGCGGCCGCATAGGCGGCAATGCCGAAGATGTTGCCGATGATCGCCCCCTCGCCGGAGGCGATGCCGCCTGCGGGTGCGGGCACGGTGATGACGTCGCCTTTCTGAATATGGTTCTTCATGGTCAAAGCCCTTTCGACGATTGGATGCGGACCACGGCGATGCGCGCCGTTGTGCCGGTGATCTGGCGGTTGAGGTCGCCCAGCGCAGCTGCCATTTCCGCATCGGTCGCATAGGTGACCCGCTTGCCGTCGTATTCGACGGTGCGGATGCCCTGATAGCGGGCGGCCATCAGGGCATCGCGCCAGGCAGTGAGTTGGGCGAGGTCGGCCATTACGCGCCCGCGTTCTGGAACCAGCCGCGGTGGTCGATGAAGCCCGCGCCGAAGTCCAGGATCACCCGGATTTCCACACCGTCCACATCCCAGCCAGAGCGGCTTTCGACCTGGGGCCCTTCGTTGCCCGACAGGTAGGCGAACTCGAGACCGTCGATCTCACCCGGATCGGCAGTGACGTACCAGCGGGTCGCGCTGCTGAGACGCGGTTCGACTACCAGCGACATCGCCCCCGAGAAGGGGTTCACATCGGCTGCGGTAGCGGGAGCGATAGTGGCAAGCCACTTCTCGGCCACCGTTTCCAGCGCGGGAGGGACGAGCAGGTTCTTGGGCGTCACGCGGATGATGCGGCCATCGATGCCCTTCTGGGTGCGCAACGCCAGCCGGGCTGCGGACAGGGTGGCATCGGAGATCACTGCACCCGTGCCTGCCTTGTTGCCGTGATCGACGTGGAACAGGGCTTTCGTATCCGACAGCGTCGGGCCGTTGCCGCTGTTCGCCTCCAGCAGGGTGACAAGGATCCGGGCCTCGGTCTCGGCGGCCCCCTGGCCCATGCGGCGGGCGAGGTCTGAAAACGCGCCGAGGTCGTCGTTTACCAGCACCTGCCGGGTGATGCCGATCTTCTTGGCCCAGGTCTCGATCTTGTAGGCTTCGCGGGCCTCGGCCATCGTTCCGGCCTTGATCTCGCCGTGCTCGTTCAGCTTTTCCAGCAGCGGGGCCTCGCCCAGCATGATCTTGTTCACCGAGCGGAAATCCCGTGCCGAGGTCTGGCGGCCAAGGCGGCGGATGCCCGAGGGTGCAGCCTGGTAAGCGTCGCGCAACACGCGACCCACGGTGTTGCCGAGGATGATCGGGAAGTCTGACGTCGTGTGCAGGGCGCGGGTGACGAGGCTGGCGGGCGACAGGGCCATGGTGGACTCGCCACGCAGGGTCAGCAGTTCCTTGGCCATGTCCACCGGCGTGGCATAGGCATAGCGACGGGCCGGTTCGGAAAGCTCGTGGCGCGGGTTAATGCGAGCGTAGAGGGCCTCGCCCATCTGGCGCGCGCGCAGCGCGGGGTCGTCCTCGCTCTCGCCCATCTCGACGCGGACCTGTTCGGTGCGGATCGTCGGCGCGCTGCGGCTGGCCAGCGCCTCGAAGGCGGCACGACGGGCGGTGTCGGCATCTCCGGCAGCGTCGATCTGGCCGTCGATCCAGGCCTGGTCCAGCCCGGCGATGCGGGCGATGGAGCGAATTTCCGTGTTGATGGCAGCGCGGGTCCGGGCAGTGTTGTCGACCGCAACAGTGCTGCCGTGGGTGGTAACATCGTTCCCGACTGGAAACCTGCTCAGTTGATCGTTCATGTCTGTCTCCATGCGGATGTGGGCGCCGGGATCGGCGGGAGTCGGTACCAAAGAAATCTCGTGGGGTGTCCAGCGCACGGCGGTCAGCACGCGCGCGCCGTTCTCGGAGGCTTCGGCCCATTCCTCGACCGAATATCCGACCGAGACATGGCGCAGGATTCCGGACAGCACGTCCTGCCAGAGAGGCTCCACCTCTGGCCGCGCCGAGAAGCGGATCAGCGCCGTGCCGCGCTGACCATCGACGGCGGCGGATTGCACGCTGCCCAGCACATCGCGGACAGCCGATTGCCGGTGGGCATCGAGCACGCTGGCCCCTTGGAGGCGCGACAGGTCCACAGCCTCGGGTGCAAGGCTGAGGCGTTCGATATACTGGCCAGCCACATCGCGGCGACGCACCGGCGCACCGGTGGACCAGATCACCTCGACGGTGCGGTCATCGCGGTTGGCGCTTGCGGGGGCCAGGTCTGCGCGACGGGTCAGCAGTGTGACGGTGTCATTCATCGGGGATGTCCTCCTTCTGGACAGGAGGCGCACCGAAGCTCAGGCCCAGCGTATCGGTGCGTGCCTTGTCGGCGGCAATCTCGGCATCGACCTGTTCGGCGTCGTAGCCCCGTTCGGAAATCGCCTGGCGGCGGCTCTTGAGACCGGCGTTGATGGCGAGGATCTCGGCCTCGACGTCCTTCTTGGGATCCACGTAGTCGAACTTTGGCGGCAACCACTCGCAGCCGAGATAGGCAGCCGGATCGCGGTCAAAATCGTGCGCAGGCAGATCGCCGGATAGCACTGCCAGACGCACGAAGCGGTCCCAGACGGGGCGACAGAACAGATGTACGACGACATTGTGCTGCAACTGCTCGACCCGGCGGCGAAACTCGATCAGCCCGGCGCGGATCGAGGAATAGGTGACACCCTCCAGATCACCCGAGACCAGTTCGTAAGGCAGGCCCATGCCAGCGGCGACGGCGCGCAAGTGGTTCTTGACGAAGGGGCCGTAGGCGTCGCTCTCGGTTGGGTTGGAAAAGCGAATGTCTGTGCCAGGCGGTAGGGGGATCAGGCTGCCGGGTTCCATGCCGACGGTCAGCGCACCGTTGTTGTTGGTGCCAGTTAACCCGCCCGCAGAGCCATCAGGGTCGGTGATGAAGCCGGTGAACAGGGCCGCCACCTTGGCCTTCACCAGCGCCGCATCCTCGAACTGGTCCAACTCGTGCAGGCGCAACAGGACCGGGGCGAGCCATGTGATCCCGCGAAGTTGGCCAGCGGCGAGCGGTTTGAAAAGATGCAGGCAATCGGTGGCGGGCAAGCGCAGCGGTTCCAGCCGCAGCGAAGTCAGAGGATCGCCGGGCCGGTCGCGCATCACCCAGTAGGCGGTGCGCTGTCCAGCGCCGTTGAACTCGATCCCCGCGCGGATGCGTGCACCACCACCGGTGTCGCGGTGGAGATCAAGCGGCACCTGGTCCCGGTCCAACAGGTCGATGTGTAGGGGAACAGCCTGCGCATCGGCCACCACACGCAGCCGCGCGAAACTTTCGCCGCCCTCGACCATCGCCCGCACGGCCATCGCCTGCAGCCCGTAGAAATCAGCCAGCCCACCGGGATCGGCATGATCTGTCCAGCGCAGCCAGAGCACTTGCAGCCGTTCGCGTACTGCCCGGTCGGGATGGGTCGATTGCGGCTTGATCCCGGCACCGACGACATTGCCCACCAGGCTGTCCACCGCTGCGGCGACCCATGGGTTATTGCGCGCATACCATCCCGCCCGCCGCGCCGCCGTGGTCGCACCCGCCAAGATCGCTGTGTTCAGCCCATCGACCGTCCGCGCCCCTTCCCAACGCCGACCACCACCCGCAGCGTCAAACGCACGGGTGCCGGGGCGACCGAAAAGGCGATGAAGGAGCGTCCGCATGGCGTGGATCGTCTCATGTTTAGCGCCGCCGAGGTATCAGAGCGGCTGGGAAGTGCCGGGAATGTCGGGGAACCAAACGAGACCAATTGTCTTTCGAGCGCCGGTGAACGTGGAAAGGCAGCCATGGTGATGACCTCGGTCAAGGTCGAAGCGCTCGCAACGGCCTTGGCGATTGTGTCGACTGCTGATATTCGCGTTCTGGTGCTCTGATTGATTGGGACGAACGAGTGATAAGCATCCCGATAGCAGGGGCTCTTCCGCCAACCCATCTCATCGGCGAGCCGAAAGAGACACCTAGCCTTTGGAGAGTGCATTGAGCGGCAAGACAGTTGAAAAACTCGAGCGGATTGACTCGGACCTCCTGGGGATCGGCGAACTTGTTGAAGGCAAGAAGCTTTCTGTACCCTCACACCAACGTCCCTATGCATGGGAAGATCAGCAGGTCGCTGATCTATTTCGCGATCTCAATGACGCACTTAACGCCAAGCAGGGTGAGTACTTTCTTGGGACCGTTGTCCTTACCGAGGGTGATCAAGGCAGGAAGCTCGTCATTGATGGCCAACAACGCTTGGTTACCTGCGCTATCCTCATAGCCGCCATGCGTGATTACTTCATGTCGGTGGGCCAAGAAGACCGTGCCAAGGACGTTGAGCAAAAGTACCTGTTCCGCAGAAACATCCGGAGCCAGGAGGTGGAGGCCCACATTCACCTCATCCCAGAGGATCGTGAGTTCTTTCTAAACCGTATCATCGCGAATCCGAAGGACACAAAACGGACAGTCGAGCCGAGTAACACTGCGCAGAAGCGTTTGGTGCAGGCAGCTGCACTGGCGGCTGGGTTCATAAAGAAAAAGATAGACCTGACGCAGCAAAAGGACGACGCGATCCTAGACTATCTTGAGTTCATCCATGACAAAGCGAAGGTAATTTCTGTCGAGGTAGACAGCGAAGCAAATGCCTACCTGATATTTGAAGTTCTCAACGACCGTGGGCTCGATCTATCGCTGATCGATCTCCTGAAGAACTACGTATTCAGTTTCGCCGCCGAAAAGCTCCCCGAAATCCAACTGTCATGGACGGCTATGGTCAATTCGATTGCCGATATTGGCGATGAGGGGCAGATTAAGACCTTCGTGCGCCACGCCTGGGTAGCAAAGAACGGCCTTACTCGTGAAAAGGATCTCTACGCTGCGATCAAGAAAGAGGTCACAACAAAAGCCAAAGCGGTCGAATTTTCCACTGAATTGGAAAAGACCGCGGCAATATATGCTGCCCTAGCCACGCCATCTCACGGTATGTGGAACAAGTTTGCTGAAGAGGTTTCGCAGTCCCTTGAAGTTTTCGATCTCGCCGGCGTCACGCAGATCCGTCCTCTATTGCTTGCCATCCTAAGAAACTTCGAACCCACGGAGATAAATCGTTCGTTCCCTATGATGGTTGCCTGGACGGTTCGCTTCCTGGTGACGGGCGCAGGCGGCAGCGGCATTCTCGAAACAGGCTACGCCGAATGTGCAAAGTCTGTGTCGCAAAAGAAGATTACCGACGCCAAAGGCCTGTGGGCTCAAATGGAGAAGGTGGTTCCCGATGACATCAGCTTCGAACAGGCTTTCGCGAAGGCGACAGTCTCCAAAGTCAACATTGCGAAGTATTACCTTCGGGTGCTGAATCAGCATATGACGGCGGGAACGGAGGAGCTGATCGTCAATCCCGACAAGGAGAAGGTCAACATCGAGCATATTTTGCCTGAGACGATCACCGCTGAGTGGTCGCAGGACTTTACGGAAGCCCAGCATAAGGCCTACCTTCGGCGTATTGGAAATTTGACCCTGCTCGGGAAGAAGCTGAACTCGAAGGTGGCCAACAATCCATTCTCTGACAAACAAATAGAGTACGCCAAGTCGGAGATTAAGATGTCGACCGATCTTAAAGAGCAGAAGTCCTGGACCCCTGCGGAAATTGATATACGCCAAGCTGCCTTTGCAAAGCTGGCTGTGAAAATCTGGTCTCCGAAGCCGCGCTAGGGACGCGTGACGAAGTCACGAATCCGCGTGTCAGTAAGCAGATTCTGAACGCTGGCCAAGGTAAAGACCTTTCCGTCCGTCGCCACGAGGAGACGCTTCATATCAGCCCGTCTGACTTTGAAGCCGCGTCCGGCGATACACGCAACCACCTCGTAGCCGCGACCGTCGCGCTCCCGGAGGTTGCGGAGCTGTTGCACGCGCGTGACCTTGTCGCGGGCCGTCCCATCGTCCTCGGTCAGCTTTGCTTCGATGATCACCGACGGATTGTGTTCATCGGGGATGATGAAATCGGGTGCCTGATCGAACCCCGGTATCCGTTCGGCACGCTTGGTCTTCCGGTAGCCAACACCTGCCTTGGCCAATACATCCTCGACCGCACTCTCTACGACGTCGCCCACCAGTTCACTGACAGAGTCGCGGTGGCCGGCGAACGGGCGCCCCAAGAAGCGCTCATAGAGCAGCATGGCGTACGGCACACCCAGATCGGCCACTGGGCGTAAGCTGGCGAGACCTGTGGCTGTGTCGACCTTGTCGAGACGGTGCAGGATCTCAGTGCGATCAACCTTGGTAGGGCCCTCTTGGAGGAGTTCACACGCCACAGTAACCATGGCTTTGACCCGCATATCTACGATGGAGCCCCGGTCACGCAGAGCAACTGTCGGGGACAGTCGGCAGTTCCGGTCGATGGTCCGAGCGGCCCCCTGGTCGACCTGGAGCTTTTTGCGCTCCGTTGTTACGTCCGCCCATTCTGAGGGCGTGAACCCCAGAATACTTCTCAGCACGCTGAAAGTGACTGGCATCGCATAGACGGTTGCGATCACGGCCTCTGGATCAATAACAGTGAAGCCGACCGTCGCCCGTTTCAGCGCTTGGTAGCCAGTTTCGAACACCGGGTACTCAATGAAACCCGCCCCCTTGGGCAGCTCAAGAAAGCCTGACTTCAGCTCCCCGAATACCTCGTCGATCAACGGATCAAAGTTCAGATCCGGATCCGCGAAATCCGCATTAAAACGCAACAGCATCCCGGTCGTCTTTCTTATCTGGGAACTTGGTATCACCGGGGCTGACAGATTGTGCCTGCAGGCGATAGGCGGTGATCACCTCTTCGTAGGATCCAAGGGCGTTCAATGCAGCCTTAACCCGGTCCAACTTCGTATCCGTTGAGCTTTGGACATTCCAAGCTGGATGGAGGTTCCAGATGGCCATTCTGACCTGATGACCGAAAACGATACACCGAATGTCTCCATCTGTAGGCTTCAGACCCGCAATACGAAGCTGCGCCAAGTCATCTCGCACGATCTGGTTGAGCTCGAGTTGGTTCTGGAAAAGCTGGCGGTCAACCGGTGTCCCGCGGTGTCTGCAGACGAATACAGTGTCAACGATCGATGAGCCTGTTCCCTGAATATGGATTGACCCACCCATCTCGGCGGGGCAGGGAAGGCTTGCAGTGCACACCAGTCCCGCATCGAGAATGGCGACCGCGATCGCCAGATAGGCTTCGAGTTTATTGTGGTGATAGGTGAAGGCGAATGGGGCACCGGGTTTCAAGGCTCTCGCCATGGCAGAGTAGACCTTCGCCATGCCTTCCGTGAAATGCGTAAGCCCACGGCCCTCTGTCAGGTTCACTGTCAGTTCTTCGCTTGCCCGAGTGCTGGCACGCGCAAAGCCTTCTACCTCCGTGCCAACTAAACGCCGGAGCCAAACGTAGCAGAAATCCATCAGTTCCGCATACTGAACGTTTCCAAAGTACGGCGGGTCGGTGAAAACTGCATCCAAACTTTCCGGCGGAAGCTCTACTTCTGTGGCGCTGGCACAGCGGATGCTAACGGCTCGCCCGCGTGACCCGGGGCGGCTTTCGCCGATCCATTCTCCGGTGATCGGAACGCGCACTTTCTTGCCTTGCCTGTGCAGCACTTCAAAGGGCTCATCGCAATAGGCCTTGGCCTTTGCATATTTGTCGATGATGTTTATCCATCCACCCGACCCAACCGTGCCACCGGAATCGTTCACCACGCCCAAAAGGTTCGACTCACAGACTACGAGCCCAACTGGGAAGCCATGGACCGAGAACACATCGAGCGACTTCAGCGCCATTGTGTCATACCGGCAAAGCATGTTCTGATAGCGCAGGAGATCGGACAGGTTCGTCGCCAGTGCGTGTTTGATCCGCAAGTCATTTTGGCTTGCGATGAACTGGCAGCTCAGCTCCAGGCCCAGCAGCTGGCGCGCATTGAAGAGCTCGTGGTATTGCTTGTAACCCCACCTATGCAGGCGATCCGTCTCGTCGCCCGCCGGGATCTCATCAGTTGGGATAAACCGGGATTTCACGCCCTCAAGCAGTGTCTTGGCGCGCGCGGCCCGCTCCAAGTCCTTTGCATCCGGCTTCTTAAAGAACCGGCCCTTGTGGTCTCTTTTGCGCAAAGGGTTGAAATACTCGATTGCGAAGAGGCGGTGCCCAAGCGGCCCTTCGTCTTTCTTTGGAAACTTGGCCTTCGATCCGCACTTGGGGCATCCGCACGAGCCGCGCTTTGCTGGTCCCGCAAGGGTCAGCTCGGACTTGCAGGCCACGCAAGATCCCAAATCATCCGTGTTCTCGACTTCATTCAGTTCGCCGCAACACCCGCAGACCAGCACGTTCTTTGGATGCCGCGCGTCTTCAGAAACACGGTAGCCAGGAAACAGATCCACTTCATGCCCGCAGGTTTCGCAGGATGTCGTCTTCACCCAAAGGAAGTATTTCACTGGGACGTCTTTATCCCCGTAGATCGGGCAATCTGTCCGGTATAGCTCGCCGAGATCAGCGGCCAATCGTTCAACCAAGCCACTCGCGGCCGCTCGGTAGGCGTTGAGGTCGAGATGTTCGATTTCTTCGCGTACGATCCATGCCGACATCGGGTTGATGTCAAATCCTTGAACGTCGCAACCAACCCTATTCGCTTCTAGAAGCGGCGTTCCGCCTCCCATGAATGGGTCGGCGACCGACTTGCCCGCAAAATCGTGGCCCTCAAAATAGCTCTCGTCGAGCCTTTTGTCGCAAAACTCGGAGAGGAGAAGGCCCCGAAAGAGCGTACCTGGACGCCGCGCAAACCACTTATGAACCGCGATGATCGGTCGATAGTTTTGCTGGATCTGCTTTTCCTTGAGAGCAAGGGCCGCGATCAGCGGGATGTCAAAGCGGCGTTCAATGGTCATGATGCTGTGTATCTGGTTTGGGAAGGTCAGACTACCACATTTAGTGAAACAAACAACGAACACTCGATCCTATTCCACTATAGAGCGACTGTCGCTATGTCGCTCTCGAGGCAGGATCCATTTGTTGCGTGTCAGGTCCCAGCCTTCAAGTGTATGTGGTGTAATGAGCATCTACGCCATCCACGCTGAACGGACCACTCTCTTTGTCTCGTTCGACCGCACCGCAGCCTTCCACGTGAGCGCCTCCGCCTCCTCGTTGAGCCGCATCCCCATGCTGATCAGGCCATGCAGGGCGGCGTGGGCGTAGACGAAGGTGTCCAGCGCCTCGTTGCGTTCGCCGTCGCGCTTGGGCTGCCAGGAGCGGATGGGGCGGCCCTTTTCGAAGCGTGTGACGACGCGTTCGGCGGTCAATTGGCGGAAGTAGTCGGCATCCAGGCTGCGGGGGAAGTGGATGGCGCCGGGGCCGGGTTCGGTCAGTTTCAGCCGGGCGTAGACGGCGTCCTTCACGGCATCGACGCCGACGATGAAGAGCGGGATCTTTGCTTTGTTGCTGCGGGTGGGGCGACGCGGCCAAACCGGGATAGCGGGGCCACCACGGCCCTTGATCGCCCAGATGCGACGGGCGAGGCGGGTGCGGCAGAACTCGTAGGCCATCTTGGTATGATGGCCGCCGGTATCGACCGCGACGGCGCGCACGGGCAGATCGCCCCAGGTGCCGTTCAGCACGCCATCCAGATCGGACCAGAGGCGCGGACCGGAAGGGTCGCCCCACAGGACGCGATAGTCGATCACCCACGCCTCTTCGTCCCGGCCCCAACCGACAACCTGCACCTCGATCCGGTCGCCCTGCACGTCGACGCCCGCCGTCAACACTGCCACGCCGGGGCCGAGGTTGCTGCCCCAATCCTCGCGCCGGGCCATAAGGGGATCGGCGGGGACAGTGTCGCCCGCCTGGTCCTCCCAGGACTCGCCCAGCTTGGTGTTGACCCAGACCTGGAGGCGGGCGGGATCCTTGGCGACGCGGGCATGTTCCTGCGCGATTTCGGCCCATGTCTCCCAAGGGGAATAGAGCGATGACAGGTGGAACCCCGCGGTGCGTTCATCGCCCAGCGCGGTCGGACGCCATTCACCGGCGGACATCAGGCGCGGCTTTTCGTGTTCCTGATGCACGCCACCACAGGCATCGCAGATCAGATAGGCCGCGTGACGCTGCCCCTCGGGCCAACGGATGCGCGCCCATGTGATCGGGGCCATGTCGCCGCAGTGCTGGCAGGGGACGTGGAAGTATCGCTGGTCGCTGTCGAGATAGGCCGCTTCGATGCGAGAATGGCCCTTCAGCGTCGGCGTGGACACCATGTAAATCTTGCGCCGCCCGCGGAAGGTGGTGGTGCGCTGGATCGCCAGATCGACGGGATCGCCCTCGCCATCGGCATCGCCAGGATAGCCGTCCACCTCGTCGAGGAACAGGTATCGGACGGGCGTGGATCGCAGCCCCACCGCGCTGTTCGCCCCGGTCATCACCAGCTGGCCACCGGGGAAGGACTTGCGGAACAGGCTGTTCCCGGCATCGCGGGAACGGGGCGCGGAGACCAGATCCCGCAGGGCAGGGGTGGCCTCGATCAAGGGATCAATCCGCACAGTGGTGTTGCGCCGCACCATGTCGAGAGACGGCATGACCAGCATGGCGATGCCGGGCGCGTTCTGGATGATGTAGCCCAGCCAGTTCAGCCCGGCCTCGGAGCCACCCGTCTGCGCGCCCTTCATCAGCACGACCCGTTCATAGGGGCTGGAGGTGGACAGGGCGTCCATCACGGCGCGCAAGTAGGGCGTGCGGTCCGTGCGCCAGCGCCCCGGTTCGGCCGAAGTGGGCGGCAGGATGCGATGCCGGTCGGCCCAGTCCGACACCGGGATCGGTGGTTCGGGGCGGATGCCGCGCCGCCAGGCGAGGTCAATTTCAGGCACCATCGCCAAAACACCCCAAGGGCATGTCGGCCAGGTATTCCAGATGCTCGCGCATCATCCGGTCCAGCGCGGCAAAGGTGGCGCGCGGATCGGCCCCGACCTCGGCAGCGAGCAGCGGTGCCGTGCGCTGGACCCAAGCCATGTGCGCATCGCGTTCGGCGCGGGCGCGGGCGAATACCGTGCGGGTGGCGGCGAGAGTTTCGACCAGTTGACCCTGTTCGCGTTCGAACGCCAGCTTGGCACGCTGAACCTTGACGATCTCATGCAGGCGTTTGGCCTCGGCCAGCGTGGTCGAGACACGGGCGGGCGATGCAGGGGCCGCGAAGGCACCGCCCTTGTTGCGGCGGGCGGGATCAAGGTTGTCCTCGATCCAGGCCAGCCCCTCGGCCACATCGATCTGACCATCAGGACGCACCGGCAGACCATCGGCCACCAGTTGCGAGATGCGTCCCTTGGTCAGGCCAACCCGGGAGGCGAAGGCGGTCTTGGTTTCTGAGGCGTTGAGTTTAGTCATTTCCACCCCCTGACGCTGGCGGGGTCATGCGCTGTGCTCCCCCACATACGGAATGGCCCAAAAGGAACCGCCGCCTTCCCGATCCTTCCCGATTGACGCCCCTCGGACCCGCCCATGGGGCGCGGCGCATGACGCAGGAGTGACGCGGAAATGACGGGTTTTGGGGCGTAAGCCGTTGATAGTGTTGAGATGACGCACCTTCCCGAGCAACATTTTATATAAGGGGTGTAATGTGTATTCAGGGTTGTTTGGTTTTCCCCCTTATATGAAAAGGTTCGGGCCAAGTGCGTCATCTCAACACTTTCAATGGGTTGCAGGGAAAATCGCGTCATTCTTGCGTCACCCTTGCGTCACTGTGATGCCGAGGAAGAACCGCCCCGTGCTGGTGCGCTTGTGCTGGATCCCCGCCACCTGGGCCTGGACGCGCTGCACGAAGCCGTTGATCGCGGGCAGCTTCTCGGTCTTGAAGCCCTCGGCCAGCGCCCAGTTCTGAAACCTGAGGTGCGCATCGCGGGTGGCCAGCATCGGGCCGCCGTTCACTATGGGCTGCACCCGCACGCAGGCGTCGATCCATGCCAGCACCGGATCGTCGCCCAGCACCCACTCGATCAGCGCCTGTTGACAGCTTTCGGGGATGGCGAAATTGCGCTGACGGATCAGACGTGCCGCGCCATGGACCGCCCATGCCAGCAAGAGGTCGGCTTCATCCGAGGCGATCCGCAGGCCAATGTCCGCGATGCGTTCTTCGAGGGGGATGGTGCGGGCGAAGGAGATCACCAGCAGGCGGCGCTGCACGCCACGGTCCACGCCGCCCTTGAAGCTCGGCAGGTTGTTCGTGGCAAAGAGGTTTTGCGCGACCGAGCGAAACTCGACCCTGCTCTTGTAAACATCGCGCCCCTGGAGGGGGTCGCCGGTCACGACGGCCTTGAATGCGTCCGACGCGATGGCTTCCGCTGACAACTCGTCGGATGCATTCAGAAGCTTGCCGACCATGCCGAGGACATGCTTATCGTCCCCCATTTGCGAGGCAGGGACGCAGCAGATGGCATTGGCGGGCAGCAGGCCGCGCGCCAGTTGCAGGATCTGGCTCTTGCCATTCTCGGCGGTTCTGCCGTGCAGAACGACCGCGCGGGGCTGAAGCAGGCGGGTCGCATAGCCCAGCGCGGCCGATCCGCAGATCTCGGCCAGGAGATCGCATTTTGCCCGCGCTTCGGGGTCACCCTTGAAGCTGCCGGTCAGCAGGAGATGCAGCAAGGAGCCTTCGGGCGCTGTGCCGGGCATGCCCGCGTGCCAATGGCCGGGCAGGGTGTGGCGGCAGCGGTGATTGCGGTGATGGGGTTCAATGTGAGGCGTGCCCGAAGCATCGAAGCGGATGAAGCCCGAGGCGCAGTTGATCCCGGCGGGCGGGTTCTCGAAGAAATGCGGTTCTGCGCAGAGGGCAGCACATTCGTTCAGCACCGAGTCCACGCGGGACTTACTCAGCTTGACGCGCGAGGGTTCGCCCGCCGCCGTCATGAAATCCGCGCCGTCATAGGCATGGACCGGAAGCCGGATCAGGTGGTCCTCGATTGCCTCCCACTCTGTGCCGCTATAGCGCCAGAACGCACCTTCGGCATGGACGATGCGCCCGTGGCGGGCGGTCAGGTCTTCGCGGACGCGTTTGGCGATCTCGACGTCGGATCCGATGTAAAGATCCTTCGGACGGGTATCGGCCTCGTCGGCGCGCAAGGGTTCGGCGGCGGCGATGCTACTGCGGACAGCGTCTTCGCCCTCGCGCACAAGGATGTCGTTGAAATCTTCGCCCTCGGGCGGGGTGGCCATGTGCACCGTCATCCCGCGTGCCACAAGGCTGCTGGCGGTGCGCAGGATCTGGCCCTCGGCCTTGCTCCCCGGCGCATCACCGTCGCGGGCGATGATCACCATGGCCTTTTCGGGGACGGGCGCGCGGGCGATGTTTGCGATGCCGAGGCAGGCCCAGACCTCCTGACCAGTCGCCTGCCAGATCGACAGCGCAGTTTCGACCCCCTCGCACAGCACCAGAGGTTCGCGCCCCGGCAGACGGACGGCGGACCGTTCGGCCCAGCCCTCGACCGCCTTGTTGGTGCGCTTGACAAGATTTAGCGGGGCCTTCTTGCCCTCGGCGGTCAGGTAGACCTGCTGGATGGCAAGCACCTCGCCCGCCGCATCGGTGGCCATCGCGACCATCGCGCCATAGCTGCCATAGGCGTTCTGACGGAACCGGATGCAGTCGGGCGGCTGAACGGCGATCCCGCGCCCGAACAGGTAGGCGTGGACAGGGGTGCCGTTCGGGCTTTCGGTCTGACGGACGATCTCGGCGACCTTGATGGCGCGTTCTGCATCGGTCATTTCGACGGGCTTGGCCGGGCCTGGGGCAGGGGCCGTGGTGGGTTTGGCGGTCCAGGACGCAGGCATCGCCGCCTCGCCCAGCCAGTTGCGCGCCCAATCCCATGCGGGTTTCTCGTCCAGCCCGAGATGGTGGCGGATCAGTTCCAGCCCAGCGCCGCCGGTTCCGGCCTCGTGGTCATACCAGCGCCCGGCATCCTTGCCCGCGATTTCCACCGCCAAGCTGCCTTTGGTCCCGAAGCGCAACTGCTGCTGGCTGGACAGTTCGCGGTTCGGGGTTCCGAGCAGGGCAACCGCAAGATCGCCGATCCGGTCGTTCAGCAGTTCCGCCAGCCGGGCCACCGACATGCGAGTGCCGCCGCGCGCCTTGCGGGCAAGCGGCACGTCGTTGAAGTCGAGCGGATGGTCCTGCAGGGTCATGGGGCGGGGTTTCGCTATGTATCTGATGGAAGATGGAGCCCGCGACTGGGTCGCGGACCTCAGCACATCTGCGATGGTTGTCACTCGCCCGGGGTGAAACGCTCCTGCTGCGTGATCCAGCTGAGCAGCGTGCTTTTGCGGGCGCAGATCACCGACCCCATCTTGAAGTGCGGCATGCCCTTCGGTGCCTCACCGGTCAGGTAGTAGACCTTGCGGCGATGCTTCACGTCGCCGAACAAGAACCTGGCGATTTCGTCTGCGCCGCGCAGCAGGTCATCGCCCAGCGTCACCTCAGTCGCTGTCTGTTGCATCTTTTGGGCGGGGCCGGGATATTGGGTCATTGTAGGTTCCTTTCTGGGGCAGGGCGTCTTGGAGGAAGTGGGCGTCAGGGCCGTGAAGGCGGCGCCATGTGGCGCGGACCTGCATGCTGATGTTGATGCTGGCTGTGCTCAGCGCGTTGGCATGGGTCGCCATGGCCAGCTTGTAGATGCGTTCGGCGGTCGTGGTCGGTGCCGTGGAGGTGAGGGCCGCCAGCTTGGTGCGCCCCTCTGGACTGCCAAGCAGCCACGGCAGCATCTGGAATGTGTCCTTTGATGTCGCGTAGCCGAGGATCAGGTTGGTTTCCCGGGGCGGCGCGTCGTGGAACAGCACGGCGGCCAGAGGCGGCACCCGAAGGAACAGATGCTGCCGGTTGATCAGGTCGAGATGCCAGTCGTCCGGCGATGATCGGATCAGCGCGCCCGCATCCAGCGATGTCGTCCCGGCAATCGAGGCTGTCAGCGCGGCCCATGTGCCCGGTTTTGTCTTGGCCATGGCTTCGGCCACGATCCGGATGTTCCAGGCGAAGTGCTCGCTGATCGCGGCACCGATCGAGGCGATCAGCACGTCCTCCTCGCGCCACAACCGCCTGAAGCCGCCATGTTCCTTGGGGGTTTTCTGCGCCTGAATGGCTCCGGCTGCTTGCAGGACACGCAGGCTGGGCAAGGGCATCCCCGATGCCGCAACCGCGTCCGTGTCGCCATAGAAGAGCGGTTCGGGTGCTTCCGCACCGTTCCGTTCGCTGGCTGTCATTGATGAGGGCTCCGTCCATGAACAAGGGCTTTACACGCGCAACAATCCATTGCAAGTGCACTAGCGATGGTTCATATCACCATTTAACGGGCTTTGACAACTGGTCCCGGAATCTACGGTCACGGAGGAAATTATGGCCACGATCCGCAAACGCACGCTGCCCTCGGGCCTGGTCCGGTGGCAGGTGGACTTCACCGACCACGCGGGCAAGCGGCGGTCCAAGCTGTTCCCGCGCCGCAAGGATGCGGATGTGTATCTGGTCAAGGTCCGCTCGCTGGTGGCCAACCACACCTATCTGGCGGACAGCGACAGCACGATGGTGGCCGATGCCGCGAAAGCTTGGCTCGACCATTGCGAGGTGCGCTGCAAGACGGGTCGGCGGATGGAGCGGTCCACCCTGCGCGGCTACAGCGACTATGTTCGGCTGCACCTGACCGCGCCCGAGGTCGGGATCGGCGACAAACTGATCGCCCAACTGACCCGCCGCCATGTGAACGAACTGCGGGACCGGCTGCTGCTGAATGGTCGGTCCGAACACCTGACCCGCCGCGCGCTGTCGGTGCTGAAGCTGATCCTCGACCATGCCATCGACAACGGCCAGTTGTTCACCAATGCCGCCACGGGCGTGCGGGTGATCAAGTCCAGCCGGATTGAGCACAAGGCTCCGGTGCCATCAAAGGAAGCCATCCGCGCCTTGATCGAGGCGGCCGACGAGGATTTCAAACCGCACCTGATCGTCTCGGCGCTGGGCGGGTTGCGCGCGTCAGAACTGCGCGGCCTGCGCTGGGCGGATGTGGATTTCGACAAAGGCTTCATGCACATCCGCCAGCGCGCCGACGCCTATAACCAGATGGGCGAGCCGAAATCGCGGGCAGGGTTCCGCGACATTCCGGCAGGCCCGATGGTGCTGAACGCCCTGCGCCGCTGGAAACTGCGCTGCCCGAAAAGCGAACTGGGGCTGGTGTTCCCCGCGCCGCAGGGCGGGATCCTGCAACACACCCGCACACAGGACCGGTTCCGCAAGCTGCAGGAAAAGGTCAAGGTCACCATGCGCTGGCACGATTTGCGCCACTTCGCCGTGTCGCTGTGGATCGAGCAGGGCTTCTCGATCAAGGAGATCATGACTTTCGCGGGTCACTCCTCGATCCAGATGACCATGGAACGCTACGGGCATCTGTTCCCCTCGCCGGATCACCAGACGGCGATGGCCATGGTCGAGGCGAAGCTGCTGGGGTGAATTCTGGCTTCCACCTGAGTGCGAGATGGTGAACGCTGAAGTTTTCGGCCTCACATCGAATGCATCTTGCGAACAGCCGACGTCTCTCTCAGCGCCACCACTTGATATCAAGGTGGTCGTCCCAGCTAGTGGCAAATAGCAGGGGGTCGTCGGTTGGAATGGGACCCAGTTCACCGTTTGGCATGAGGTATCCCAAGACCCAACCGAAGGTGCTATCCTCATACAAATGTGCCGGAGAGAAGAATTCTGGCGGGTATGCTACCTGGGCGCTTTCGTCTATAATCCCGACCGCTTCGTAACACGCAGTAATAAAACCGGAGCAGAAGTACGCTCTTGCCGCAAGTTCTTCTGGTGATGCCGTTTTTCCAAAGTTCTCTTGGATTATCTCCAACTGCTGATCGAAAAAGTCGCTGCTGGCCTGCTGGAAGTGAATTAAGGCGCTCCTGTGGAATGGAAGCCCTTGTGCGATTACAGCATCGACAAACTCACGCAGCTTTTTCTGTCGTGCCTCGCCAAATCCCATTTGTGTCCTGACAACTCCGACGCAAAGGCTTCCGTCCAACGACTCCACAACGTCTGAAACTGCCACTCCATCGGGAATCAAAGATTCGGCGATTTTGCCCTTGCCCAAGAAGATCGCCGCATGAGTATACGGGCTGTTGGTCACGGACATGATCCGCTGTTCTGCCCGGTTAGGCGTCGCCGGTCGATAAAGAAGAATGTCCCCCGGCAGTAGGTCGGTCGGAGTAAGCATCACGTTATTGCTCATCGAAGTCCTCTCCAAATGAGGTTTCTTGGTACAGGCAGAGTAGTTGGCTCATCAAAATCAGACCAGATGGTAGGTTGCGAAAGTTGATTCCCGTTTCGTCCCTATGGTTTGCGGCTGTTCCGTGCGACACGACGCCGACGTTGCAGATATAAAAATCGGCTAACAATCGGAAATCACAATGTTATTGAGGGTGTCGGGGTGGGCCTCATAACCTGAAGGTCGTAGGTTCAAATCCTACTCCCGCAACCAAATTTGCAGCGCCAAATCAAACGCTTAAAAGCCTCCCAGACGGGAGGCTTTTTGCGTTCCAGCACGCCCGGAAGCA
>PPFU01015450.1_pt1 | contig 29059 bp, 24 predicted proteins | sample 1535991 | NCBI WGS metagenome assembly PPFU01 (sample SAMN04901290, study PRJNA319586) | Hypolithon metagenome, whole genome shotgun sequencing project. | isolation source: Antarctic Hypolithon | place: Antarctica: Miers Valley | collected 2014
CAGGCTGCAGAGCCAACCCAGCCGTGAGCCGGGCGCTCGACTGGCGGCTGCTGGCCGTTGGCGGGCTCATCGTCGTGCTCGCGGGGGCGGTGCTGATTTTCCGCGTCGATCCGAGGACCGCCGCGTTCTTCCCGCGCTGTCCACTGCACGCGGTCACCGGTTTGCATTGCCCCGGCTGCGGCTCGACACGGGCGCTGCACTCACTGCTTCATGGCGACTTGCTGGGCGCATTGAAAATGAACGCGTTTCTCGTGTTCTCCCTGCCCCTGCTGGGTGCACTCGTAGCGGCCGAGGCTTGCCGCGTGGACACCGGCCGCCGCATCCCCGCTTGGATGCTGCGGACCTTCTTCGCACTCGTCTTTCTCTACACCGTCGCGCGAAATCTCCCGTGGATGCCTTTCAGCCTCCTCGCGCCGCATTGAAAATGACTAATTTCGAACTCCACCACGGCGACTGCGTCGCGGGCATGCGCGCGCTGCCCGCCGAGTCCGTCGATCTCGTCGTCACCTCACCCCCCTACAATCTCGGGATCGCCTATAGAAAATACCGCGACGACCAGACCCGCGCCGAGTATCTCGCCTGGTCGCGCGAGTGGGCGGGCGAGGTGAAACGCCTGCTCAAGCCGAACGGCGCGGTTTTCCTCAACGTCGGTGGCACGCCGGCGAACCCGCTCATGCCCCACCAGCTCATTCTTGAGTTGAGCGATATTTTCACCCTCCAAAATACGCTCCACTGGATCAAGTCGATCACCGTGCAGCCAAAAGGACAGCCCGAGATTTCCGCCGGGCACTTCAAGCCGCTGAATTCCCCCCGCTACATCACCGACTGCCACGAGTATCTTTTCCAGCTCACGAAGACCGGCAGCGTCCCGCTCGACCGCCTCGCCGTCGGCACCGCCTACGCCGACAAAAGTAACATCGCCCGCTGGGGCCACACCGGGGGACGCGACATGCGCTGCCGCGGCAACAACTGGTTCATCCCGTATGAGACCATCAAGAGCCGCGCCGGCCAGCGCCCGCACCCGGCGACCTTCCCCGTGGCGCTCGCCGCGCAGTGCATCCGGCTGCATGGAAAAAGGCCGGGGCTGGTGATGCTGGAGCCGTTCCTGGGCATCGGGAACGCCGCGCTCGCCGCGCGCGAGTGCGGCATTGAGCGGTTCATCGGGTTCGAGATCGACGAGGAGTATCTCGCCGAGGCCCGAGCGCGGATCCAGATTCCCCACTCTCAACCTTCACCTCTCAACCTCTTCGAGTGATCGGCTTCATCCTCCGCCGGCTCGCCTCGCTCGTCCTCGTCCTCTGGTGCGTGGTCACGCTCGTCTTCGTCCTCGTCCGCCTCATGCCCGGCGGCCCTTTCGACAAAGAGCGCAAGATCCCCGCGCGCACGCTCGCCGTGCTGAAGGCGAAGTTTCACATCGACGCCCCGGAGGCACGTTCAGCGGGCGAGTTTTACGCCAGGATCCTCGGCTGGAGCGAAAAGAACGCCTCCCGCGCCGGCGAGGCTGCCTCACTCGCCGAGCAGTATCGCTTTTACCTCTGGCGGCTCCTCCACGGCGACCTCCTCATTTCCACGAAATACCTCAGCCGCTCCGTCAACGAAATCATCGCCCAGACCCTCCCGGTTTCGATAGCTCTCGGGCTCGCTGCTTTCCTCATCGCCACCACCGGCGGCATCGCCCTCGGGAGCTGGGCCGCCGTGCGGCATCACACGGCGATCGATACCGGCGCGATGTTCGCCGCGCTCCTCGCCATCTCCGTCCCCACCTTCGTCACCGGCCCTGTGCTCATCCTGCTTTTCGGGTTGAAGCTCGGCTGGCTCCCGGTCGGCGGCTGGCACGGCACCGGCGCGCTCATCCTCCCCGCGCTCACCCTCGGCGCGCCGTATGTGGCCTACATCGCGCGGCTCATGCGCGGAAGCATGCTCGAGGTGCTCGGGCAGGATTTCATCCGCACCGCGCGCGCGAAGGGCCTACCCGGCAGCCGCATCGTCTATAAGCACGCGGCGAAAGTCGCCATCCTCCCCGTCGTCTCCTTCCTCGGCCCGCTCGCCGCGAACCTCGTCACCGGCAGCATCGTCATCGAGACCGTCTTCAACATCCCCGGCATGGGCGGCTTCTTCGTGAACTCCGTGCTCAACCGCGACGGCTTCCTCCTCAGCGGCGTCGTCATCGTCTATGTCGCGCTGCTCGTCGGGCTGAACCTCCTCGTCGATATTGCCTACGCGTGGATCGACCCACGCATCACGCTGCATGACTGAGCCCGGCACCCTCCAGCGTCTGCTAAAAAACCGCGTCGCCCTCGCGGCGCTCGCCCTCCTCGTGCTCGTCGCCGTCACCGCGATCGTCGGCCCGATTTTCCTCCCCGAAGAATACGGCGAAGTCTCCGCGCTCCAGTTCGCCCCCCCTTCCCTCGCCCACCCCTTCGGCACCGACCTCAATGGCCGCGACGTCCTCCACCGCACCATGGCCGGCGCGCGCGTCTCCCTGCTCGTCGGCGTCTGCGGCGCGTGCATCAGCCTCGTCGTCGGCGTCACCTACGGCCTCGTCTCCGGCTACGCCGGCGGCCGCATCGACAGCGCCATGATGCGCCTCGTCGAGATTCTCTACGCCATCCCGCGCCTCGTCATCATCATCGTCTTCATCGCCGCCTTCGACGCGCCTTTTAAGAACTGGATGGTTGCGCACGGGCTCAAAGAGCAGGCCGGTTTTTCGAAAATCGTCATTTTGATCCTGAGCCTCGGCCTCATCGAATGGCTCACGATGGCCCGCATCGTCCGCGGCCAGGTGCTCGCGCTCAAGTCCCGGCAGTTCATCGCCGCCGCGCGCAGCCTCGGGCAGAGTCAGTTCAAAATCATCACGCGCCACCTGCTGCCGAACCTGCTCGGCGTGGTGATCGTTTATCTGACCCTCGCGATCCCCGCCGTCATCCTCGACGAAAGTTTCCTCAGCTTCCTCGGCCTCGGCGTCGATGCCCCGCAGGCGAGCTGGGGCTCGCTGCTCAATGAGGGCGCCCAAGTCATCAACCCGATCCGCAGCAACTGGTGGCTGCTCGTCTTCCCCGCCGCCGTCATGTCCGCCACCCTGCTCGCGCTCAATTTCCTCGGCGACGGCCTCCGCGACGCCCTCGATCCGCGCGCCCGGCGGTGATGCTCCCGTCCGCAGGTGGCGTGAGAGCCGGCTAGCCACAGCCGCGCAGAATCAAGATCAAGAGAAGCGAGCCGAGAACGGAGACAACCAGAGAGCCGACGCAGCCGAGGCGATTGGAGAAAAATGCGAACACGCGGTGGATTCGCTAGAGGCGGGTTTCGCGGCCTTGCCCGCTGAATCGCGCGCATGCACGCCGTAGCCACAGATCGTCCGCATTGCCCGCTGCGCCGCCCGTTCCTAACGTCGCCGGCCATGCCTCTCACCACCCTCTCTCTTTCCGGCCCGTGGCAGTTCGCAAAAGCCGACACGGACGACTGGCTGCCCGCGCAGATCCCCGGCTGCGTCCACTCCGATCTGCTGCGCGAGGGACACATCTCCGATCCCTACTACCGCGATCATGAACTCCAGCTCCAGTGGATCGGCGAGGCCGCTTGGCTCTACCGTCGCGAGTTCGAGGTCGATCCCTCTTATTTAAAAATGAGCCGCGTCCTGCTGCGGTGCGAGGGGCTCGACACGTTCGCGTCCATCCGCGTGAACGACCGCGACGCCGGCCGCGCCGACAACATGCACCGGACGTGGGAATTTGACGTCCGCGACCTGCTCGTGCCGGGCACAAACCGCATCGAGGTACGCTTCGACTCGGTGCTCCCGTACATCCGCGAGCGGCAGGCGGGCGAGCGCCCCATGTACGCATGGAACAGCGCCGGCGGCGTCGCCCTCGACGGCGCGGCGTGGGTGCGGAAGATGCCGTGCAACTTCGGCTGGGACTGGGCTCCCATGCTCGTGAGCTGCGGCATCTGGCGCGAAATCTCGCTGGTCGCTTTCCACACCGCGCGCATCGCCGATGTGCAGCCCGTGCAGCATCATCACGCCGATGGCTCAGTCGAGATCGACGCGCACATCGATCTCGAGCGGCTGGGCGGCGAAAAGCTCACGGTCTCCGGCGAACTCATCGCTCCTGATGGCACCATCACCCGCGCCTCAGCGGAAGTCGGCGCCGACAGCGCGGTGCTCCACTTTCACGTTGCCGACCCATGCCTCTGGTGGCCGAACGGCATGGGCGCACAGCCGCTCCACACCCTGCGGGTCGAGGCAGGGGACGACGCGCGCTCACTCCGCATCGGCCTGCGCCGGATCGAACTCCAGCGCGAGCCCGACCAGTGGGGCGAGACGTTCCAGTTCGCAGTGAATGGCGTCCCGTTCTTCGCGAAAGGCGCGAACTGGATTCCCGTCGATCCTTTCCCCGCGCCCTACGACGACGCGCGCCATCGCCACCTCCTCGGCAGCGCGCGCGATGCCCACATGAACATGCTCCGCGTCTGGGGCGGCGGCGTCTATCCCGATAGCCGCATGTTTGATCTCTGCGACGAGATGGGCCTGCTCGTCTGGCAGGATTTCATGTTCGCCTGCTCGCTCTACCCCGCCTTCGACGCGGCGTACATGGAAAATGTGAAAGCCGAGGCGCGCGATAACGTCCGCCGCCTCCGCCACCACGCCAGCCTCGCGCTTTGGTGCGGGAACAACGAACTCGAGCAGGGTCTCGTCGCCGCCGAGTGGACGCCGACCACGATGAGCTGGGCGGACTACGGGCTGCTCTTCGACCACACACTGCCCGAAATCACTGCGGCGCTCGATCCCGCCACGCCCTACTGGCCCTGCAGCCCGCACACCCCGCGCGGCGACCGGGCGAATTTCAACGACTCCCGCTCCGGCGACGCGCACCTCTGGACCGTCTGGTTCTCCGACGCCCCCTTCGAGTCTTATCGGACCTGCAAGCACCGGTTCAACAGCGAGTTCGGCTTCCAGTCCTTCCCCGAGCGTCGGACCGTCGAGGCCTATACCGAACCCGCCGACCGGAATCTCACCAGTCGCATCATGACGCACCACCAGCGCAGCGCCCCCGGCAACGCGCGCATCTTTCAAAAAATGCTCGACTGGTTCCGCGTCCCGCGCGACTTCGACTCCAGCCTGCGCCTGAGTCAGATCACCCAGGGCCTCGCCATCGGCATGGGCGTCGAGCACTGGCGCCGAAGCATGCCACACGGCATGGGCACCCTCTACTGGCAGATTAACGACTGCTGGCCCTGCGCGAGCTGGAGTTCCATCGACTCCTTCGGCCGCTGGAAAGCCCTCCACTACATGGCCCGCCGCTTCTTCGCCCCGCTGCTCGTCTCCGGCGTCGAGGATAAAGCCGCCGGCACCGCCGAGATCCACGTCACGAGCGACATGCTCGAGTCGCGCAATATCGAGGTGCGCTGGCTCCTCACCGATGCGGCAGGAAAAAAGCGCGCCGGGGATTCGATCATCCACAGCACCGCGCCGCGCGCCTCCGCCTGCGTCGCCACACTCGACCTCCGCGAGCATCTCGACGCGCTCGAACCGCACAACGCCATCCTCTGGCTCGAGCTCCTCGATGCCGGCCGCGTCGTCTCCGACACCATCGTTTGGTTCGCCCGCCCGAGGCTGTTCGACTGGCCGAGCCCGCGCATCGAAAGCCGCATCGAGCAAGGGGCCGTGCGACTCACTACCGACGCCCCCGCGCCTTGGACATGGCTCGAATCGCCCGAGCACGACCTCATCCTGAGCGACAACTTTTTCCACCTCCGCCCCGGCGTGGAGAAAACCCTCACCTTCACCCCTCCCGACGGCATCGACTTCGATTCCGCCGCCCGCTCATTGCGTGTCCGCTCCCTGCGCGACACCAACGATTGAGTCGGCGAAAAAATTCTACCCCGCGCCGCCAGCGCTCATCTCTCGCGGCTGCGCTCGAAATCGAGGAGGCGCGCCTTGATTTCCCCGCCGAAAGCGAAGCCCGTGAGCGAGCCGTCCGCCCCGATAACGCGGTGGCAGGGGGCGACGAGACAGCGCGGGTTGGTGGCGTTCGCCCGGCCGACCGCGCGCGCCGCTCCCGGCCGGCCGAGCGATGCCGCGATGGCGCTGTAGGAGCGCGTCTCGCCAAACGGGATCGCCGCCAGCGCCTCCCAGACTTGATTTTGAAAAGCCGAGCCCGCGGGAGCCGCGGGGAGCGAAAACGCGCGACGCTCGCCAGCGAAGTATTCGAGCACCTGCGCTCTCACGCCGCTCGTTGCCTCCGCGTCGCGCCGCAGAAATGCACCCACCGTGAGGCGCGAGCGCAGCACCGACTCATCGCCAAAGGCCGTGGCTGCGAGCGCGCCATTGTGCGTGACCGCGACTGAAAACTCGCCAAACAAAATCGTAAAGGTGTCGTAGAGAAGCGCGTGCATGGCGACCACGAATCGCACGATTCCCGCGAGCGCGCCAGCACCGTTACCTCGCAGTCCGGCACGGTAAGGATCAGCCCCATGACTTATCTGCTGACCTCGACTCAGCGAATCTGACGGCTCCCGGCGCTTCTCCCAAGGGGATTCTGCTCCCGGCTCACTACCATCTCCGCACGTATGCAAGGACCGACCCCTTCCGCGACCGGCGCTTGGAGAGATCAATGTGCCTCTCTAGCTACGACTGTCATTCTGAACGAAGTGCAGCGCAGCGAAGAATCTCCTGACTTTTGACTAAAAAACTCCCATTGGGGCATGGCCTCTTTCACAGCCATCGCATCGAATCCATAACCATCGGGAAGTTCGCCGCTACATAGCGCGGAATCTCCTGCGTGAATGTTTTGGTCGGCGTCGGCACGTCGGCATTCAAGAGGTGCCGGGCCAGCATCGCGCTATCACACCAACTGGTTTGCATCACGCCCAGCAATGCTCCCTTGCCGGTTTTCTCGAGTTCCGCTTGCCGCGCATGCTGAAGGAAGGCTTGCGCGGATTTTTGATCGACCCACGGACAGGCGATCACTCGATGGCCTCGCTTGATAAACCAGTCAATCGACGGATAAGACGGGTGCAGATTGTAATGCCAGTCACAAATCACGATATCCCGCGGCAGATTCTCGATCGCCTGCCAGGTGTCATTAGCTGAAGTTTCGTAATCGTCGTACGGCATCGCATGGCGATCGAGCAAACGATCGCCCCACATGAACATCTCGGCCTTCCGCCGTCCCGAAATACGGTCGTGCAATTGATTGGTCCACTCGCCAAAGAGAACGTGATTTTTCTCGTCCCGGCATCTGGGACAGCGCCCGATTTCAAAGACCTCATCCAACCCGACGTGCAGCGCGTCCGCCTCGAACGCCTCCAGCAATTCATCGATGAGATCTCTGATCAGCGCTCCGACTTTCGGATGACGCGGGCAGAGACTGCGGGCGTACGAGAGCTGTTCCAGTTCCGGCGTTTCATCAAACTCGGGATGAGCCCTTAACAACGCCTGCTCGGAACCTCTCCCTTTTTCGGACTGATGTCCGAGCAGGTTCATCTTGGGAATCAGGCGAAGACCGTTGGCGCGGCACGCCTTCACCAGTTCGCGCACTTGCGCGAGCGTCAATGCGGAACCATCCGCGACTTCGGGATGGGACTGAAAACGGTATTGATAACGGATGAGCAGAACCACGGTGTTGCACCGATGCTTTGGCAACACCTCCTCGATCATCCGGTGGTGCCAGGGAAGATCCTCCGGCTTGGGACTGTTGAGACAAATTCCGCGGAAGGGGGGTGCATCTTGAGCTTTCATAAAGCGGTCATCGATGGGGTGTGCCCGGAGGGAGTCGAAGGCGAGGCTTTTTTGACGCAAACAAATCTGTCATGTTTCAAGGGTTGACCCCATTTCGGCCCGCTTTCCGACTGCGCCCTTTCCGCGTTGACTCCCTTACTTCGCCTCCTGCGATTTGCTTATATCAAAAATGTGAGCCCAGTCACCACAAGACACTAGAACGCCGCACAAGCTCCGCGCGCCCGTGGATCGTGGACATCAGGGACAAAATTGCTTCCGAAGGCTCAGCGGCGTCTGCCCCGTCTGGCGCTTGCATTGCCAGATCAGCGTTCGCACGTCGCCGTATCCTGCACGGTCCGCCACTTCGTTGATGGTCAGGCGAGTCTGGATCAGCAGATTGCGAGCGATGCGGAAGCGGCTGGCGGTCAGCTCGGCCTGCGGCGTGGATGCGAGCTGATCGCGCATCAGTCTTTCGAGAGTGCGCGTGCTCATGCCGCATGCGCGGGCAAGAGACTCCACCCCGGATATCTTGTGAACCTGATCGCGCAGCACTCCCAACACTGCGACCACCGCGGGATCTGGATGGGTCAAAGTATCGGTCGAGCGGCGCGTAGTGATACCAGCAGGCAGTATGCGTCTAATGATCCTGTCGCGCGGGGGCCGGCGTCTCCCGAGCAGATCGAGCACAAGGGCCATCGCCTGGTAGCCATGCGCGACGCTATTGAGGCGGACGCTGGAGAGCTCCACCCGTGACATCGCACAGCAGATCGGGTCGTCGTCAACGCCGAGCACCGCGAGATCCTGCGGAATGCGCAGTCCGGCGTCCAAAGCGATGTCCACTGTCCGAGCGGCCGCCTTATCGCTGGCCGCGAGCATGCCGCATGGCATCGTCAACCTCGAGAGCGAGGCCCTTGCCTCCGGCGCCTGGAGATGCGGCACTTCCAGATCCGGCTGATTCAATCGCTCCCTGATCCGGGCGCGAAATCCCTGGAACCGCAGCATCGAGAAATGGAGACTCCCAAGTCCCATGAAAGCAAAACTCCGAAAGCCACGGTCAAATAGGTATTCCGCCGCTAGACGCCCGACCTCGTTATCGTCGTTCACAACCGAATGAGTTGGTGGCGGGTTGATGCGGTTCGAGAGATTGACGGTCGCCCGCACCTCCTTGCCAAGCGCCTGGGTGAGAATGCCGGGGCCGAAAACAATAACTGCCCGGCAATGCCGCACTTCAGGCACCTCACCACCGGAGTCGTAGATCTGGACTGTGAGCTCCGGGTGCTCCGCCCGGAAGCGATTGACTCCCTCCAAAATCCCGCGGGTGAGCGACACCAGGAAAGGCAGGTGAATCTCTATGTCTGGAGGGCTGGGAGGCATTGCCGACAGTTGCAAGCTGGCATCACGGCCCACCTTTCGCAAGAAATGTCCCTCCAGCATCCGCGACGCCTGTCGCGCCATTGGAATAGAATGTCGCTCCTCTGCAATTGAACCCGAGTCGCGCCTGCTTCATGGTGGAGCTCATGAAGAACCAGAAACAATTGATCGAAACCGGCAGGTCACGAGCTTTTGCCGCACTTGCCACAGCCGCCTGCGCCGGGACGCTCTTGTTTGCTTCGCCAGCTCGAGGCGTATTGGTCGAGTTGGATACTACCGCTGAATATACCAACGGGACCGGGACCGCCACGACCCCCGGGACGGGCAATTTTAACGAAAGTGGTGCGACCTCATATTTGGATGCTCTCACATGGAGTGGCTCGAATGGAGTCGGAGCGGTCGCTGGGCGCCTTGACGTGAATACGCCAACGTCCGGCGGCAATACTGACACCACCGCAACTTACGCTGGCGCCGGAAGCAGTTTCGATTTGACGATCGACTCCCCTCACACCACTTCGGTGTTTTTCTTAACTAGCGCAGCCACCACCATCACCGGCGTTATCCCTGCCCAGGTCGGATTCAGTGAATTGAACAATCAACCCTTTCTGACAGGCGTCGGACAGGACTGGGTGACCGCAGCGGTTGTTACTACCGGGACTGGGACTTTCAACCTGCGCGGTCGCTTTGCCAATAACGGAACGCAGGGAGAGAATAATGCGACTGCCAACTTCTCGCTTGCCAGCTCTACCTGGTATAAATTGACCGGGACTTTCACCGACGCCGGTTCCAGTTTCAATTTTTCTGCGGCGCTCGATAACTACGGAGCGGACGGCACCGCTTATGTGTCCACCTTGGCGTCGATCGTCGGCGGCTCTCTTGCTCAAACCAGCCTTTCAACAACCGACACTGAAGCATTTGGCGGCTTCCGGGTGAATGCCAACACGACAAACCAAATCGTCGCGTTGGACAACTTCGAACTGATTCCCGAGCCGAGCACTGGCCTCATGGTGCTGAGCGGTTTGGGCATGCTCACACTGTTTCGACGCCGGTCTGCCTAAAAAGGATTCGTTCTTTGCGAGAGGCTGGGCGCATTCCGAGAGGAGCGCCCAGCCTCTTGCTTTGCAGCGTTTCATCTAGATTCGATGACTGTGATCCCCCCTGTCTTCGGCCCTCCCGTGGCTCTCGCACGGCTGACTATCTTCTGCCTCGGTGTCATCCTGGCGTTCCCGGCGGCGGCGTTCACAGTGACTGATGCCGACGTTTGTGTTTATGGAGGCACGTCAGGTGGCGTCGCGGCGGCGGTGCAGGCGGCACGCATGGGGAAGAAGGCAGTCATCATCGAGCCGGGACAGCACCTCGGAGGGATGAGTTCTTCGGGCCTTGGCGTGACGGACGTCGGGCCCGGGAATGTGAACACCTACATCGGTGGCGTCTCACGGGAGTTCTACAAACGGGTGGGCGCGAAGTACGGCAAGGGCGAGACGGTCTGGTTCGGCGACAAGAAGCTTTGGTTTGAGCCCAAGGTGGCGGAGCAGGTCTTCACCGAAATGGTGGCCGAGGCCGGTGTTACCGTCATATTCAACGAGGCTCTCACCTGGGTGGAGAAAAGCGGCACAGAGATCACCCAACTCGGCACCACCACGGGCCGCATCGTGCGCGCCGGGATGTTTATCGATGCGACTTACGAAGGCGACTTGCTGGACGCGGCTGGGGCGTCATGGGTAATCGGGCGCGAGGCCAACAGTCAGTATGGCGAAACGCTTAACGGCGTTTTAATTTCCAAGGATGTCGTCACCGGACAACTCGTTGACCCCTACGTCATCCCCGGTAATCCGGCTTCCGGGCTCATCAGTTGGGTGCGTCCTGGACCAGCCGCGTCGGCCGGCTCGGCCGACGCCCTTCTCCAGGCTTACAACTACCGGCTTTGCCTCACCAACAATCCCAACAATCGGCTGCCGATCGACCCACCAGCCGACTACAATGCGGCGGATTACGAAGTGGTGGCTCGGTACATTGCCAAATACATTGCCAGGAACGGGAGCGTGGTGCTCAACAACCTGATTGACGTCCAAAAGCTCATCCCGAATCAAAAAACAGACATTAATAACAGCGGGCCGATCTCGACCGATCTGCCTCGAGGAGCCGACGGCTATGTCACCGCTACGGCGGCCGAACGGGTCGCCATTGCTGGGAAACACGAGCGCCATATTCGCGGGTTGCTCCACTTCCTCAAGACCGACCCGCGCGTCCCGGCCAACGTTCGCGACGAAATGGCAACCTGGGGACTGTGCGCGGATGAGTTCACCGATAATGGCGGCTGGCCGCATCAACTCTACGTCCGGGAAGCCCGCCGCATGGTCAGCGACTTCGTGATGACCGACAAGCACGGCAAGGGCACTCAGGTCGCTCCTGAGAATATCGGCCTCGCTGCCTACTGGCTCGATTCTCACGACTACCAACTCCTGAATATCAACGGCAGGGTGCAGGTCGAAGGCAGCTTCTTTACCAACTCGCCGCTTTACCCCCCGGCTCCCTTTCCCATCGCCTTCAGATCGATCGTCGCCAAACGCAGCGAGGTCACCAACCTTGCCGCCCCGTTCTGCCTGAGCGCCACCCACGCCTGCTTCGCCAGCCTGCGGATGGAGCCGGTCTTCATGATCACCAGCCACGCCGCGGCGACCGCCGCCGTCCTTGCGCTCGATGCCGGGAGCCCGATTCAGGATGTGCCCTACCAGACGCTTAAGAACCATCTGCTCGCCGATGCGCAGGTGCTTTCTCTGACAGCTCCACCGCCCCCAGCAGATGGAGCAATCACGGTGGATACGGAAAATTCCGCGGCAGTCACAATCACAGGTGCCTGGGCGGCTTCCACTTCGAACGCCAGTTGGCAAGGTGCGAACTATATTCACGATCTCAACTCGGACAAAGGCTCAAAATCAGTGGTCTTTCGTCCCACCCTGCCGGAATCCAGGAACTACAAGGTCGCCATCTTTTACAGCTCGTTTAGTAACCGGGCCACCAATGTTCCTGTGACCATCTCGCATGCCAGCGGGACGACAAACATCGTTCTCAACCAACAAGTTGAAGGGGGGACGTGGAAGGACCTTGGGACGTTTGCCTTTAATGCCGGAACGACCGGAACCCTGCGAATCGACAACACGGCGACGAATGGTTTCGTCATCGCCGATGCCGTTCGCTGGACCCCCGATCCACCGCTATCGGGGCCGGACGTTATGATCCTCGCCCGCCGTTCGGTAGCGGAGGAAGCTGGGCTGCGTCCGGCCGAGCTCGTTTTCATGCGCGAAGTCAGCGCCTCAAGCACACTCGCGATAAGCTACACCGTGGGCGGCACCGCCACGCCCGGAGTTGATTTCGCGACCGTCAGCGGAACAGCTCTCATCCCGGCGAACGCGCTGTCTATCGCAGTGCCGCTCCACCCGCTGGCGGATGAGTTTGCAGAAGGCGACGAGTCGGTTCTAGTCACCCTCACGCCCTCGGCGAACTACAGCATCAAACCCGGATTCGGCACCGCGGTAGTTGCCGTGCGCGATACCCCGTTCGAAGCATGGCGAGCGGCGTCCTTTGACGGTGTCGATGCAAATGACGATGAAGTCTCTGGTGCTGCAGCGGATCCAGACGGCGATGGCGTGACCAACCGCGTGGAATGGGCTCTCGGAACGCTTCCAATGGAAAGCGGCGGTTCGGTGTTCCATTTCGGAATGTCGCCGGCTGGCGTGAGCGTCTCCTTTACCCAGCGCCGCGCACTCGCCGCGGGAACTGTTTCGCTCTGGGCGAGCACAGATCTCACGAGCTGGCAGGCTGCTCCCGAGTCGGTCACTCTGGTGGGCTTGGAATCAGTTTCGCCGGAAGTTGATCTTCTCACCTACCGCTGGCCTTCCGCCGAAGTGCCGTCGCCGTCTCTTTTTCTTCGGTTGCAGATAGCGCCTTGACACGCCTCACCGCTGCCAGGCTAAGCCGGGGCCGCTGTGGAGTCTGCTGCAGACTGGCTGGCGAGGTCCGCATAATTCGCGGCTACATAGCGAGGGATCTCCTTCTCGAACACGTCGGTCTTTTCTGGGATGTCGATGCCAAGCAGATGCCTCGCGAGCATGCCGCTTTCGCACCAGCTCGTTTGCATGTGCCCAAGCAACCTTCCCGTCCCCGTCTTCGCCGCGTCCGCACGGCGCGCGTGCAGCAGGAATGCACGCGACGATTCCTTATCGACCCATGGGCAGGCGATTACGCGAAAGCCTTTGTTGATGAACCAATCAATCGAAGGATAGGAGGAATGAAGGTTGTAATGCCAATCACAAATGATTATGTCGCGAGGCAATGAATCGATGGCACGCCACGTGCCGCTGGTTGAGCTTTCATAGTCACCATACGGCATGGCGGCGCTGTCGAGCAATCGATCGCCCCACATGAACATCTCGAGCCCGAGCCGGCCGGTGATGTGTTCATGAAGCTGCACCACCCACTCGCCGAACAGAGTGTGGTTTTGCTCGCCACAACATCTCGGGCACCGTCCGATCTCAAAGACTTCGTCCAGCCCTGCATGAAATGAATCCGCCTGGAATGCATCCACCAGCTCATCGATCAGATCCGTCACCACACCGGTCACTGCGGGATGACGGGGACAGAGACTCCGGCAATAAGGAAGCACCTCCAGCTCCGGCGTCTCATCATACTCCGGGTGGGTCCGCAACAACCCCTGCTCGCTCCCTCGAAGCTTCTCCGACTGATGACCCAGCAGGTTCATCTTGGGAATTAGCCGGATGCCTTCGGCGCGGCACATCCCCACCAATTCCCGAACTTGCCCAAAAGTCAGAGCAGGAGCATCTGACACCTCAGGATGAGACTGGAATTGATATTGATAACGCACCAGCAGGACAACGCTGTTGCATCCATATGCCGGAAGCACTTCCCTGATGAGCCGGTGAAAAAGAGGCAGATCTTCCTGTCGGGGAGCATTGAGGCATATGCCGCGAAAAAGATTAGTCATTGTGTGAGATCTGTCGAGCGGCGGCGCCCGATTTGATGGCCTCCACAAACTGTTCCGTGATCCATTGGGGTCTGGTAATGGCGCCACCGGCCACCACGGCGCAGGCTCCGGCGGCCAGAGCTGCCCGAGCTTCCGCCGGCGTGCGAATCCGCCCTTCGGCAATCACCGGACACGATAGTCTTGATGCCAGTCCCTTTACCAGGTCGAGATCAGGGGCGGGGCCGGCAGTGGAGTATGGTGTGTATCCCGAGAGGGTCGTGGCCACGATATCCGCTCCTACGGATTCGGCGAGGAGACCTTCTTCCAAGGTCGATACATCTGCCATTACCAGGCGGCCTAGCTGCTGATGGATATGCGAGATCATTCCGGCGAGGCTGTTCCGATCAGGCCGCGGTCGATTGGTGCCATCGATGGCGATGATATCGGCGCCGGCCTCCGCTATCCTGCGGGCATGCTCCACGGTGGGAGTAATATACACGCCTTCACTGCCATCCTTGTAAAGCCCGATGATCGGAAGCCTCGTGATCTTCCGTATGGCGCGGATATCATCCGGACCATTCGCTCGGATGCCCACGGCGCCACCTGCATCCGCGGCTCTCGCCATGCAAGCCATGATGTCTGAGCCATGCAGCGGTTCACCAGGCAATGCCTGACACGAAACAATCAGTCCGCCTCGAAGCGAACTCAACAGGCCAGTATCGATCATAGCGCTGCCTCCACTGCGCGTAGTTGTGCATCCATAAAGCTTGGAGAAGCAGGCGGAACATCCAGGGTCCAGGCAAGTGGAATCCCAAGTTCCAGCAACACCTCCTGCAACTGACGCAGCCGGTTCTTGCGGGGATCTTTCCGGAACTCCTCCCACAACTGCTTTGGTGAGACGGCGTTTCGCAAACAGAAGGCGGCAATTGCCCCGGCCGATTCGCCAATATTCCATTCTACCGGATGCAGACGATAAGATCCGTTGGTGATGTGGGTGACACCGATGTTCTTGCAGGCGGCCAGCAGGTTATCACATCCCGCTGGAACGAGCGCACCAAAAGGAATCTGGAAAGGAAACGTGGCGGCATCCAGGCCGGGATGTCCCCCCACACATGGATGTATATCAATGGGATACAAACCTAATCCGACAGAGTCGGGCATTCTTCGCGCCTCTCCCTGCGGACGAGCGGCACAGGCGATAACTTGTTCAACCACCCTTCCCAGAGCAATGATGCGGCGCGACTCGCGAATGTAAGGAAATTTGGAAAGACCGTCTGCCGTCCCCATGACTTCCGGCAGGAGCCGCAAACCGCGGTATCCTCTGCCCTGACCATCATCACGGGGAGCCTCGGTTTGCAACCAGTATAGGAAGCCTAGGGACAAGCGCTTTGCCTCCTCCAGGATGTGGAGCTTCTCCTTCGGTGAGCCGAGCAAGATATTGCCACCGCGATAGTCATTGCCGGCCCAATTAATCATCGAGATGTCGCGCATGCCAGTCGCTCCACCCAATAACTGACCATCGATCAATCGGCGATAGGACCAAAATGGCAACAGGTCCCCGGGTCCGTGCTCGAACATCTTGTATGGCAACGGACTGCCTTCCTTTGTCAGCAGCGTAAATGAATACGGCTGCGTATCTCTCAGCTCCTGGTAATTCTCCGGCCGGTCGATCACATAGTCTTCCCCCGGGCAATATTCCACCGCAAAGGGAAAGGTGAAGCTCTGCACCCGCCCCGGATCTGGCGATTCCGGGGCGTGTGGTTCCAATGTATCCTCACGCCCCTCGGCTCCCATCACGTAAGGCAGCCCAATGTGTGGCAGCAGATCACCTGTCTCGGTGGCGTCGAGATAATACCCGGCCTGAACCCGGGAGCTTTCTTCCTTAGCCTGCTTGATGACTATTTCAGAAACGTGCCCGAATTGCTGGCGGGCACTCTGCACGACAGTGTTGCAAAACAGTTTCAAGCGCCCAGCCTCCAGGTGAGGCCGCAGCATGTCGCGAATCACCCGTTCTCCCACCTCCGGCTCGAAGCAGAGCCGGGAGACCCAGCCATTGCCCGGATTAAGCGGAACGCCGTTTCCGTTCACTTCTGGCACATCGTATTTCTGCGCGTAGTGAGTCCGGATGCGGCTTTTCAGCTCGTTATAGCTCCGGGTGCCGCCGAAACTTTCAATATGCTTATGTTCATCCAGTGCCGAGACGCCCTGGCTGGTCATTTGTCCGCCCAGCCAATCCGTCTCCTCGGTCAGGATCACGCTGCACCCCATGTTGCACGCGGACAAAGCCGCCGCCGCACCTCCCATTCCACCGCCAATAACGGCTATGTCACAAGTCTCTACCATTTCGATTCTATTTTATTCTGCCGCGGGCTATTCATCAGTTTCGGTCAGCTCAAAATCCACTTCGAACGTTCTTCCCCAGGGGAGCCGCACCGAGCCCGACACGATTCTGTATCGTCCCGCATAACCGGGTAGCTTCTCCAACAACTGCTGCAGCCGGCTCTCGATCCATCGGCAGAGCTGAGAAACTTCAGCCGGGGCGGGCTCGGCATGACCGAAAGATTCCAGCATGTATCGCCTCGCCTCGGCCCGCACGATCCTTTGATAACCCCAATCCTCCAGCAGCCGGTGCAGCATGAACCTGGCATGAGCCCTTTCCTGCAGCGGAGAAGCTACGAAGGCTGAAGCGGCAGCATGAGCCAGCGCCGTCCCTATGCTATTCCCCGCAGTGTTCCAGCCGGAATAGGAAGTGAGTTGCGGCAACGAGATTTGCTCGTTGAGTTTTCCAAACAAATTGGGCTCCGCTCCATTTGGATAAGCCACATCCACGACCAAAGCTTTTCCACCGCCGCTCAGTTGCCGCTGAACCTGCTCCAGCATCTCTTCCGTCGCCGCGCCGCGCTCTTCCGCATCGCGCAACTGGAACTCCTGCGACCACTCCTGCTGACCGGCAACCGGCGTATTGATGGCGACAAAGAATCCGTCCGGACCCTCAGTGATGCGTCCCCCCACCGCCTGGACCTGCCGCTCAAAGGTCGTTTGGATGGCAACATCTTCGTAGGCGGCAATTGTCCTCGCGCCCTCTGCCTCCAGATAATATGGAAAAAACTGCGGCGTGTAATCGTTGCTGGCGTTAACAATTCGCATCAGCAGCACACCACCTACTTCATCCGCGCCCGGATACATCAACACCCGGTCGGCGATCTCGAGCTGGGCCACCCATGCCTCGAGCCAGCTTTTTTCGCTAGTGGCAAATCCAAGGGCGCTGGTGTCGTCCGAGCTCAGCACCAGCAGATCAAACAACCCGTCGGCCACCATCTGCAGAATGGCCAGGTTCACGGCGTGATTCCGCATCCGGCGTGTTGTGAAATCATGGCGCACAGCCTCGGGTATCTCTTGCCGCACGTGGTCTCGCGCCTCAGCCAAAGATGGATCGGCCTCCGTCTGTCCGGCCAGCTTGGAGTATAGATGAAGCCGGGTTCCATATTCAGCCCAATAATCCGGTTCCTCAAAACTATCATCGGCGTTGGAGATGCGGGTGATGACGTTGAACCCATGGATCAGCAGGTGCGGATGCAACTTCTTGAGCTCGCGGATGGCTTCCAGACGCTGGAGGATCTTGCCTAGGGGCTCGTCCCCGATCCTGGAGGCAATCAGGCCGCCATAGCCGAGCATCTCGCAAGAGACAATTAAAGCGTCAAGCGACGGGGCGGTTTCCTGCACCCAAGCGCGCAACTCCTCCCACGGCGCAGGCCTTCGGAGCTGAGACAGCACATCAAGAGGCGGCAGCGCCAGCTCCACCCCGGCGATCGCCGCCAGCATGAGGGGGTAACGCACGTTCACAGGGCGCTCGTCCAGCGGGATCAAACCAATTCGCATATTGAATTCAACAGTCGCCAAGTCTGGGCTCGCCTCCGCCCGTCTCAGACGCGTCAACTTGATTATTTGGAATTGCGGAGTCTGTAAGCGCGACAGAGAAAATCAATTCGCAATTCCGGGGAGGCCGCTGGTCGATTGTGGCGGGCGAGTTTGCGAAACTGGACGCTCTCAACCGGAAGCGGCAGCTCCCGCTCGAGCGCCGCATGCTCAGCCGGGCCCGTAAAACAAAAAACAGCCCGCCGGAGAATCGGGGGCTGTCTTTTGAAGTTAGCGGATTTGCTGGTGGCCGCGACTCAGCCGTTCCTGCGCGACCGACGGCGGAGCAGAGTGAGCATACCAAAGCCGCCGAGGAGCATCGCGAATGTCGTCGGCTCCGGGATGGCAACGCCGGTGAGCTCAACGTCATTGAACTGTGTCCTATGGAAACTGGCGCTTCCCGCCCCTCTCACGGTCTGGAGACGGAAGGTTACCTCGTTGCTCACTGGTACCGCCAGACCCGCGAGATTGAAGGTGTAGTCGGCAAAACTGATGGTGGTGGCCCGCTGTCCATCAACCAAGGCGGCAAAACCATCAACACTTGAGAATAATCCGATATTGCTCAGGCGATCGGTCCTGCCCGTGGTGAGGGCTCCGTCGCTCGCCTGCCACTCCGCGCCGCCTCTCGCATTGATAATGAGACTGGTGAGCTCATCAATGTTTCCCACCGTGAACCGTAAGTAGGGGTCGGCCGAAGAATACACCGTGGTCTGGATGTCTGAGATCTGCGCCGCAGAGAAAGAGCTGTCAGCGGCAGTAGCGATGATTCTGCCCAGACTGGCCCCTCCGTTGACAAGGCTGAGCGCCGTCGCAGTAGCCAAGGGATCCTTGCTGTTGAAAGCCGAGGTGCGATTGACTGCGGTGCGCGCCGCGGCGATCAGTGGAGCATCTGAAAAATTGTATTCGACGAGCGTCGCGGCGGAGGCAACCGATGTGAGCAGCGCGATCGCGAGAAGACAGGCGGCATGCTGACCGAGGCGGGGGGAGTTTGGTAGAGGATTCATAGGAGGCCATCATTCGCTTTGAAGGGCGAACGAAACAATGCCTGCGCGCGCAAATCTTTTACCTGGATGCGCACGCCCACTGATCTGTCTAGGTCTGCCCTCGCCGCATCCGGCCGGGGCTCATCCCATAGGCATCGGTGAAGCTGCGAGTGAAGTGATAGACATTAGCGTAGCCACAATGCTCGGCGATCTCACTGAGAGGAAGTTGCGAGAGGAGGACCTTGCCGCGGGCGGTCTCCAGCCGGCACCGGCGAATTTCGTCTTCGATGCTCCGGTGCAGATACCGCCGGAACTTGATCTCCATGGCGCGGCGGGAGCCATCCGAGGGCCGCAGCACATCGGCAGCCCGGATGCCTTCGCAGGCGCTGCGATGAATGCGGGAGAGAACCGCGGCCACACCGACATCGGGGACGGCGATCACATTGGTGGACTGCCGCTCGATCATGGGGCCGGGAGGGACCAGGGTGAGCGTCGGGGTCTGGCGCCCCTCCAGCAGCTCAGCCATGGCCGCGGCGGCCAACCGCCCGGTTTCAGCGGAAGACAAGGCCACGCTGCTCAGCGGCACGGGGGAGAAGGCGCTTTGGATGCTGTCGTTATCCACCGCCGCCACAGCCACCTCCTCGGGCGCGGGGCGCCCTATCGCACGCAGAGTATTCAGCACCTCGCGACCCATGGGATCGTTTACCGCAAAGACAGCGGTGGATGCCGGGAGCCTGGCCAAAAACGTCTCCAGCGGCAAGCCGGCCCCTAGAGATATTTCCGGCACGGATGTGCTCACCGCTTCTCGGAATCCGATGCCCCGCTCAGTGGCATACTCCTTGGGGTAACCGTAAACAAAAGCGAAGGATTCGAAGCCACGACTTAGAAAATGCGCAGCGGCCTCGCGCCCGACAGCACGATCATCGGATATGATTGTCGTGACCTGAGGCAGCCGGGCCGCGCCGCTTACGTTGACGACTGGGACCCCGCGCCGGGTCCACTTTACAAGGGCATTCTCATCTGGGATGAAGCCGATCATCCCGTCGGCATGCTCTTCCATGCCTGGCTCTGACTTTAGTTCCGTCCAGTCACTGGTCAGTCGCCAGGGGTAATCATGGGCGTGCATCACCTCCACGATGCCCCGGACGATCTCCCGCGAGTGATGGGAGACCAGCTCCAGGCTGAGATGGATGTTCCTCAGGCGAATAGTGTGCTTTTTATTTTCCGAATGTTCTGCAACCGTTTTGCCGCGTCAACGGCGACGCCCAAAGCGTCCTACATCAGCGCCGGCGTACGGAAGGGGCGGTCCGCGCATATGTGCAAGCTTTTCCTCAGTTCACTCGCGCAGGGTCGCTCTCATGCCGACGAACTGCAACCGCCCGCCCCAGTTTTCTGACCCATTCGGTGCCAGGAAGTCCGCGCCGAGAATTCCCGGGGTCCGGAATGGCGATAAGTTAAGGTGGAATCTCTGGCGCGGGCTTGCGGAATGGGTAAGCGCACGCTCGAACGACTGCTCAAGTAGGAACTTCAAACCTCCCCGCTCGCGGTCTTGCAGGCCAGCCGCTTTCGCCAGGCCCGTAACCTCCTGGTTCAATCGGCTTTGAGTATTGACGAAGTGGCCACAAGGGTTGGTTACGCTGACGTGAGGGCGATGAATACTCAATGCAAGCGCGTGACTGGCCTTACCCCGATGGCGCTGCGCAAGCGGTTCCGGGTGGATAAATGGGCAGCCGGGGCCAGAGCTTTATAAATTAGGGTGATTGATGGCCCGGAACACCCGGCGCCGCAGCTTCTGGCTCGTGGGCGGAGGGCGCCGCTTTTCGCGGACCGAGATGCCGCGATCCTCGAGAAGTATGTGCGGCTCTTTCGACAAGAGCGTCAACGCCAGCACCGTTGCCTCGCAGCCGGGCACCGGGTAAGGATCAACCCATGACACTCGGCTTCATCGGCTCCGGTAAAATGGCCACCGCTCTCGTCGAGGGCGTCCTCCGCGCGGGGCTCTGCGCTCCCTCCGACATTCACGCCAGCGACGCCCTCCCCGCCGCCTCCGCCGCCCTCGCGGAGAAATGCGGCGTCACCATTGCCCCCGACAACCGCGCGCTCGCCGCCGCCGCACAAATACTCATCCTCTGCGTGAAACCCACCGACGCCTCCGCCGCTCTCGGCGAAATGGAGACGCGCGGAAAGCTGGTCATCTCCATCGTCGCCGGCCTCCCTCTCGCCGCGCTCGCCGGGGCCGCCCCCGGTGCGCGCATCATCCGCGTGATGCCAAACACACCCGCCCTCATCGGTCGGGGCGCGGCCGCCTACGCCCTCGGCCCCACCGCCACGCCCGAGGACGAAGCCGCCGCCCAGCGCATTCTCGGCGCGGTCGGCGCGGCTTTCCCCGTGAGCGAGAAACTGCTCAATGCGGTCACCGGCCTCAGCGGCAGCGGCCCGGCCTATGTCTATGTGATCATCGAGGCGCTCGCCGACGCCGGCGTCCTTGAGGGCCTGCCGCGCGAACTCGCTCTCGAGCTCGCCGCGCGCACCGTCGCCGGCGGCGCGGCGATGGTCCTCGAGACCGGGCTACACCCCGGCCAGCTCCGGGACATGGTCGCCAGCCCCGGCGGCACCACCATCGCCGGCCTCGCCGCGCTTGAGCGCGCCGGTCTCCGGGCGGCGCTCATCGACGCCGTCCACGCCGCCACCGCGCGCTCACGGGAGCTGGGCGAGTCCCGATGAAAAGGCTCGTCCTCCTCGTGCTCGGCCTCGCCCTCTCGCTCGCGCAGGCCGGGGAGAAGCTGCCCAAACCTTTCGTCACCACACCGAAACTGCGCGCCGAAGACTTCACCCCCGCAGACAAAGAGCTCTCGGCCAAAGTCCTCGCCATCGCCACCGACGCCATCATCGCCTTCGAGCGCGCCGACCTGCCGAAGGCGCGCACGCTTTTCCGCAAGATGCTCGAGATCGACCCCGAGAACGTGATGGCGCTCGTCAATCTCGGCTCCATCGAGTCGCGCCTCGACCACCTCGAAGCCGCGGAAGCGAATCTCGAGAAAGCCGTGCGCCTCGAGCCCAAAACCGCCCCCGGCTGGCTCGCGCTCGGAGCGCTCCGCTACGGCCGCGGCGACCTCGACGCCGCCCTCGCCGCCCTCTCGCAAGCCGCCGTGCTCGATCCAAATAACCCGCTCGTCCACGGGTACCTCGGCGTCACCATCGGCAGCAAAGGCTGGTATCTCGGGGCCGAGCAGGAACTCGGCCGCGCCATCGAACTCGATCCCAGCTATGCCGAGGCGCACTTCAATCTCGCGCTCTTTTACCTCCGCCGCTCGCCGCCCGCCGTCGAGCTGGCGCGCCGCCACTACCAGCGCGCGAGGGAACTCGGAGCCGCGCCCGATCCGCTCGTCGAGAAGCAGCTCGCGCGATGAGCGCCCGCCGCATCGCCGATCAGCTCGCCGATCTCCGCGCCCGCTCGCTCCTGCGCGGCTTACGGGAAATCGAGACGCCGCAGCAGCCGCTCGTGCGCTGCGAGGGCCGGGAGCTGATCAATTTCTCCTCGAACGACTACCTCGGCCTCGCCGCCGACCCGCTCCTCGCCGACGCCGCCATCGCCGCCATCCGCGAGTTCGGCGTCGGCAGCGGCGCATCGCGCCTCGTCTGCGGCACCCAGCCGCCGCATACCCGCCTCGAGCGCGCGCTCGCCGAGTGGAAGCAGACCGACGCCGCGCTCGCCTTTCCCAGCGGATACGCCGCCGCGCTCGGCACGCTCGGTGCCCTCGCCGGCCCGCACGATGTCCTCATCCTCGACAAGCTCTGCCACGCCTCGCTCATCGACGGCGCGCGGCTCAGCGGCGCGATCCTGCGCGTCTTCCCGCACAACCACATCGGCCGACTCGAGAGCCAGCTCGCCTGGGCGCGCGAGCGGCACCCGGAGGCGCGCGTCATCGTCGTGACCGAGTCGGTCTTCAGCATGGATGGCGATCTCGCGCCGTTGCGCGAGATCGTGGAGTTGAAAAAAACGCACGGGGCGATGTTGCTGCTCGACGAGGCGCACGCGGTCGGCGTGCTCGGTAAAAACGGACGCGGCCTCGCCCACGAACTCGGCCTTTCCCGCGAGATCGACATCCAGCTCGGCACGCTCAGCAAAGCCCTCGGCGTGAGCGGCGGCTACGTCTGCGGTGCGCAGCCGCTCATCGACCTGCTCATCAATCGCGCCCGCAGCCTCATCTACACGACCGCTCCCCCACCCTCGCTCGCCGCCGCCGCCCGCGCCGCGGTCGATCATCTCGCGTCGCCCGCCGGCGAGGAAAGACGGGCGCTTTTGTGGCGGAACATCCAGCAGTTCATCGCCGACGCCCCGCCGACCTTTCCGCGTGCCGCTTTGACCCGCAGCGCCATCGCCCCACTCATCATCGGCGGCGAACAGGCGGCGCTCGATGCCGCGCGCTGGCTGCGCGACCGCGGGTTTCTCGTCCCGGCGATTCGTTTCCCGACCGTTCCGCGCGGCACCGCCCGCCTGCGCGTCACCCTTTCCGCCAGCCACACCCCCGACCAGATCGCCGCCCTCTGCACCGCCCTCGCGCGTCTTCCGGGCACTTGAGCAAACGTGGGCAGTGAGGGGATCGAACCCCCGACCAACTCGGTGTAAACGAGCCGCTCTACCGCTGAGCTAACTGCCCGTGGTGAGCGCGTCCTTTACCCGCCCCTCGCGCGCCGCTCAACTAGGAATTGCCGCGCCTCCCCAGCCCGATACACTCCCGGCGCATGAAATTCCCTCGCCTCAGCATCTTGCTCCTCCTCCTCGCCACGCCAGCCTGGGCCGCCGTCTTCCAATACTCCCTGCCCGTCGAAACTCAGAGACGCGAGAAGATCGGCTCCAGCACTGCCTTCCTCTGGATCCCCCCCGCCGCGCAGCAGGTGCGCGGCATCCTGGTCGCGGGCATGACCTCCGCCGAGCGCGAGGTGGTGAAAGACGCACAAATCCGTGCGGCATGCGCTGATCAGGGTTTGGCGATCATTTTCATAAAATCTGGCCTCGGGCAGATCGATCTGCCGAAGCTGGTCGAGGCGTTCGCCCAGACCTCCGGCTATCAAGAACTGCCGGTCGCTCCGCTGATGTTCTTCGGCCACTCCGCGGGCGGGCCGCAGGCAAAGGCGCTCGCAACGAAATTCGCCGATCGCTGTTTTGGCCTCATCCTGCATCGCGGCGACGTGCCCGGCGGCGAGCAGTCGCTGCCTGGCGGTATCCCGGCGCTCACGCTGCTCGGCCAGTTCGACGAATTTGGCGGCGTGATGCGCGACGAATCGGGCCGCGAAGCGTGGCAGAATCCCCGCGATGGCGTCGCCACCTACCGCGCCGCCGACCCGGCGAATCTCGCCAGCATCGCCGTCGAGCCCGGAGCCGGGCACTTCACCTGGAGCGACCGCAACTCGGCACTGACCGCGCTATTCATCCGCAAAGCCGCGCAGGCGCGCATCCCGGATTGGCCGGTCGATGCGAAAGAGCCCGTGCAGTGCAAGCCGATCGAACCGGCCAGCGGCTGGCTCACGAGTTTCGATGTCGCGCAGCCGGGCGAGCCGGCGGCGTATGCGGATTTTGCTGGGGAAAAGGCGCAAGCCGCATGGCATTTCGACCGCGAGATGGCGGAGGCCGTCGCCGCGTATCACGCGGGACTCAGTGGGAAAAAGGATCAGTTCATCACCTGGCAGGACCCCGTGAACGTCGATGCCGGAGCCCGCTTCTTTTTCTCAAAGCCCGAGTGGATCGGCGACGGCCAGACCTTCCAACCGCACCCGGTCTATCGCGAAAAATACCCCGAACCCCAGCCCACCGGCGGCCCAAAATGGGCGCAAGCTGGCCAGCCCGTGACGCACACCGGCGCGCCGATCACGCTGAAGCTCGTCGGCGGCCCCGCCGTCATTTCCGGCACGGATAAAGTGCGGATCGCCTTCGACAATCTCGCGCCAGCGACCGAAGGCGGGCGCGTCACGTTCGCCGCCTTCAGCCCGGCGAGCGAAACCCACCGCTACACCGAGCAAGTGGGCATGTTGCAGAAGGACTTCAAAGGCTTCAGCAAGGGTGCCGACAACACGATTACCTTCCCGCCAATCAACGGGCCGCTCGGCAGCGAACCGATCCCGCTGAAAGCGTCCAGCAGCGCCGGCCTCCCCGTCGAGTTCTACGTCGCCTACGGCCCAGCGGAAGTCGCCGATGGAAAATTGGTCGTTTCGCAAATTCCCGTTCGCGCGAAAAAGCCGATCGAGGTGAAAATCGTTGCGTATCAATTCGGCTCCGCCATCGAGCCGCAGGTGAAGACCGCCGCGGCCGTGGAGCAGACGCTCCAAGTCGGAGCCCCCTGAGCATTCCGCGCCCGAACCCGGCGTGGGAGCACTCCACACCGAGCCGAAGGTAGGCTTTCGGTGCCGGGACCGCACCGCTGTTCGTGCCGGTGACTTCGACGGTCTCGGGTTCGTATACCGCGGGCCACGCGACGACTTCGCAAAACCGCTGCCCGGCTGCCAGTCTCGGCACCTCATATCCGAACTTCTCTACCCGGCTCGCGACGGCGCATGCAGGGCGGGATCGGCTCCTGGCGTTTCTGGCGCACTTTGTGTCGGCGGGGTGTCTCGATCCCGACACTAGTGTCACCCGTGTGATGAGTTTTGCGTGAACCTTTTGGACAGACTCGCGTCTAAAACTGCGTGTCGGGCGGGAGCGCTCGGTGCTGGCACGGCACCTGCTAAAAGGAAGGTGCAACTTTCCATATCCTATGAAAACACAACGCAAACTCAATCGTGCCGACATGAGCCTGGGTGACCTGATCATGGCGGTGAGCAGCTGCAGCCGCAATAACCGCGAGACGGTCGCCGCCGTCGCGGATCTCATCGAGAGCGGTCGCGTGCGCTTCCAGACCGGAAGTCGCAAAATCCGCGGCCACGTCAGCTAGTTTTAGTTTCCTTTCCTCATGCCCGGCGGGACTCATAGTCTCGCCGGGACATGATTGACCGTTATTCTCTCCCGCGCATGCGGGCTCTCTGGGAGCCGCAGCGCAAATTCGAAATCTGGCTCGAAATCGAGACGTTAGCGTGCGAGACGCTGGCGGACATCGGCCAGATCCCCAAGGCCGACGCGGAGACGATCCGCGCGAAGGCCCGCTTTTCCATCCCCGACATTGACGAGATCGAGAGGCGCACGAATCACGACGTCATCGCCTTCTTGGAAAACGTCGCTTCGTATGTCGGCCCGGCGGCGCGCTGGATTCACCAGGGACTCACCTCCTCCGACATCCTCGACACGACGCTGGCGGTGCAGATGGACTCAGCCTGCGCGATCCTTTTCGAGGATCTCGACCAACTGCGGTTGGCCATCCGCACGCAGGCGCACGCGCACAAGCAGACCCCGATGATCGGGCGCAGCCACGGCATCCACGCGGAGCCAATTACTTTCGGGCTGAAAATGGCGCTGATGTACGACGAGTTCGGGCGGGCCATTGAGCGGCTGCGCGAGACTCGTGAGCGGATTCGGGTGGGGAAACTCAGCGGCGCGGTGGGGACGCACGCGCATTTGGACCCGCGGGTGGAGGAGCAGGTGTGCGCGAAGCTGGGGCTGCGTGCGGCGGCGCTTTCGACGCAGGTGATCCAGCGAGATCGGCATGCGGAGTTTGTGGCGGCACTGGCGCTGATCGCGTCGAGCATCGACCGCTGGGCCACGGAATTTCGCCATCTCCAGCGGACGGAAGTGCTCGAGGTGGAGGAGTTTTTTCACGCGGGACAAAAAGGAAGCTCCGCGATGCCGCACAAGCGCAACCCGATCACGGGCGAGCAACTGAGCGGACTGGCCCGGGTGATTCGCGGGAATGCGGTCGCGGCTTTTGAAAACGTGGCGCTGTGGCATGAGCGGGACATCAGCCACAGCAGCGTGGAGCGGATCATCCTGCCGGACTCGTGCATCCTCGTGGATTACATGCTGGTGAAGCTGCGGAAGCTGGTCGAGGGCCTGCAGGTCTATCCGGCGAACATGAAGCGGAACCTGGAGCTGACGAAAGGGCTCTACTTTTCGCAGACGATTCTTTTGAAGCTGACGGAGCGCGGAATGGAGCGGAAGCAGGCGTATGAAGCGGTGCAGCGCGCGGCGATGAAGACGTGGGAAGGCTCGCAGCCGCTGCAGGTGCATCTGAAAGCCGAGCCGGAGATCATGGCGAGCGTGAGCGCCGAGGAAATCGACGAGTTCTGCTCGCTCGACATCCACTTCCAGCACATCGACGCGACGTTCGAAAAGGTCGGGCTGTAGCTCCGGCTTTCGCGTGTTTGGCGGGCAGAAATTCGAACCGCGCGATTGAGTTCGCGGGCGCGCGTGTTAGAGCAGGCAGCCATGCTGCAATTCACGAAGATGAACGGGGCGGGGAATGATTTCGTCCTCCTCGACAATCGCGACGGTTCGCTCGCACTCACGGGAGCGCAGATCGCTCGGCTCTGTGATCGGCATCGCGGCGTCGGGGCCGATGGGCTGCTGCTGGTCGAGCAGGCGCGCGACGGGGCGGATTGGCGGATGCGCTATTACAATAGCGACGGCGGCGAGGCGGAGATGTGCGGGAACGGCGCGCGCTGTTTCGCGCGATTCGCGAGCCGGCTCACCGGTTCCGCTGGCGCGCTGCGTTTCGAGACGATGGCGGGCGTGATCGAGGCGGAGTTCATCGGCGATGCCGTGCGGCTCGGGATGAGCCAGCCGCGGGATCTGTGCATCGGGGAGAAAATCGCGGTGAAGGGCGAGACGCTCACGATTCACTCGGTGGACACTGGCGTGCCGCATGCGGTGGTGTTGGTGGAAAATCTGGACACCGTGCCGGTCGTGACGCTCGGGGCGGCGATCCGGCACCACGAGCGGTTTGCGCCGCGGGGGACGAACGTGAACTTCATGCAGCAGCAGGGGGAGCGGATGATCGCCATCCGCACCTACGAGCGCGGAGTCGAGGGCGAGACGCTGGCCTGCGGCACGGGCGTGGTCGCCAGCGCGCTGGTTTTCCACGAGCTGACCGGCGCGGAGAGTCCGGTGACAGTGCTTGTGCGAGGCGGCGATGCGCTGGAGGTCGGCTTCGAGGAAGCGCCGGGCGGCTACCGTGCCGTCACGCTCACCGGCCCGGCGGACTTCGTTTTTGACGGCGAAATCAAGGTTGCCGCAGCGGAGTAGGCGCTTGTGCCGATGCAGCGCTCTGTGACCAGACCATTTGCCATTCCAGAAATTTAGCGTTTTTAGCAGACAAGAATTTCGGTTCCTCCGAGTACCGAGAGACGAGCCCAAGCGGAAGCTTGGAGCATTTTTCAGACGCCCTGCTTTTTCGGATCCCAGATGAATTTGTGCATCTGAAGCTGGAAGCGCGCGGGGAGCCGGTCGGCCAGCATCCACTCGACGATGCGGGCCGGCTCGACCTGGCCGAACACGGGCGAGAGCAGGACGGCGCGGCATTTTTCCGCCAAAGAAAAACGCGTGATCTGCTCGCGGGCCCACTCGTAATCCTCGCGGGAACTGAGCACGAACTTCACCTCGTCGCGCGGGCCGAGGTGCGGGATGTTTTCAAGGCGGTTGCGGGCGCACTCGCCGCTGCCGGGCGTTTTCAAATCCATGATGCGGTGGACTCGCGGGTCGATGCGCGAGATGTCGTGCGCGCCGCTCGTCTCGATGAGCAGGGTTCGCCCGGCGTCGCAGAGCGCGGTCATGAGCGGGTGGACGTTTTTTTGCAAAAGAGGCTCGCCGCCGGTGATCTCGACCAGCGGACAATCGAGCGCAAGCACATCGGCGAGGATGTCGGCGAGAGGGCGTTTATCTCCTTTGTAGAATGCGTAGGCGGTGTCGCAGTAGGTGCAGCGCAGGTCGCAGAAAGTGAGCCGGACGAAGACGCACGGGAGGCCGGCCCAGGTGCTCTCGCCCTGGATGGACTCATAGATTTCGTTGACCGTGAGGGTGCGCGTGTCCGCCGCCGTCTGCATCGCCGGGACGCTAGCTGGCTCGTGGGAAAGCGCCAGCCGCGTGAGTTCGTGAAAAATCGCGCTGTCGGGGCCGGTTCAAAAGTGAACAGAGACGGAACAAAAGTGGACTGAGACGGAACAAAAGTGGAT
>PPFU01004204.1_pt1 | contig 29036 bp, 25 predicted proteins | sample 1535991 | NCBI WGS metagenome assembly PPFU01 (sample SAMN04901290, study PRJNA319586) | Hypolithon metagenome, whole genome shotgun sequencing project. | isolation source: Antarctic Hypolithon | place: Antarctica: Miers Valley | collected 2014
GTGCATCTGCTTCGCAGCAGTGCATCTGCTTCGCAGCAGTGCATCTGCTTCGCAGCAGTGCATCTGCTTCATGGTAGCCTTCTGGCAGGCCAAGGTCCAGAAAGCGACCCGTCATCGGTCGGCCGACGAGACGACCGGCGGCTAGCAGACGCTGCATTACGGGGATGTCGTCAAGTTCGGCGCCCTCGGATAGCGACCCGGCGACGGCATCGATCGTCTCGAACAGCTCGGCGGCGAACATGTAGCGACCGACGCCGGTAAACACCGACTCGGCGCCGCCCGTGTCGAAGCGCGCCGACGACGCTCCCTTGTCGGGGATCCGCTCGATCTCGAAGACGTCCCCCATCCTCCGACCGGAATACACTGCCGTGGCGCCGCGGCGTTTGGCATCCACCGCGGCGATCTCGACCATGGCGACGGCGCTCCGCCCGGTCTGCTCGTGCGTCTCGATCACCTGCGCGACTCCCGGGGGGCCGCCGATGAACAGGTTGTCGGGAAGCGCGACCGCGAGCGCACCGCCATCGGCGAAGCCGCGCCCGAAGCGGATGGCGTCGGCCAGCCCGCGCGGCTCCGGCTGCACGATGAAGTCGATCCGTGCCGGCATACCGGCGGTTCCCGCAAGCGGCTGGAGAAAGTCGACGATGGCTTCCTTCCCGGGCGCGATGACGACCAGCACATCATCGACGCCGCTCGCGGCACACTCGCGCGCGACCCACCCGAGCGCCGGCCGATCCGCGACTAGGATCAGCTCCTTGGGTGTGCCGCGGGTGAGCGCTAACATCCGCGTTCCGCGCCCACCGCAGGGGATCAGCGCACGGCGAGGCTCGTCAGGCACGAGCCCATCCGTGGGCACCCGCCAGTGTCAGCATCCGCGTTTCGCCTGGTAGGTGAGTTCATCGTCCACTTCGCCAAGCATGATGCGGTTGACCCACTCCACGCCCTGCGCGACAGAATGGTCCATGTTCCCGACCTCGTAACGCCAGGCGCCGAACCGTCCGCGGGAGAAAATGTCCCGGGACTCGAGATAGGGATGGATGGCGCGCAGGGCCCCATCACGCTCGAGGCTCGGAATGGGATAGGTGTAGTCGCGGGCGATCACGTGCGTGTCCACGATGTCCGCACGATCCGCTTCGGAGATCAACTTCGTGTTCACGAGTCCGGTAATCGTCTCCTCCACCACGCGGGCCGGGTCTACCGGCTTGAATTCGGAGCGGGAGATCTCACAGAGCAGCGAGTAGTGCGTGCTCGGATCGGGGACGACCTCCGGCGAGTAGTTCGACAGATACGTGACGCGATAAAACGGACAGTCATCCTCCGGGAAGTACATCCAGTTCTTGTTCGACGGAGCGGGCTGCTTGATGCCGACCCCAACGATATAAGATCCGGAGTGCAGCAGTCTCCCCGCCTGATCCACGATCTCGGGCGGAACCTCGGTGGTGATTGCACTGACCAGACGATCCAGAGGGATGGTGCTCAGCAGCACGTCATACGACTCTCGGCTCCCGTCATCGAGGACGACCTCCTTCCCGTCCGCATCGATGCCCGCTATCGCGCAGTTGAGCCGCAGCTGATCCTGGACATACGGCTGCATCCGCTCGAAGAGGCCGCCCGTGCCCCCGTAGAGCGGGTATTTGAAGCTGGAGTTCGGCCCCCAGGTCGCCTCATCGCGGTCCAGAACGACATTACCAAGCACCCGCTTGATGTCGACGACGGACACGCGCTCACCGATCCACTCCTTGTTCATCATCGCGGGCGGATGAGCCCAGACTTTGAAGTTGTACGGCATCATAAAGTGCTTGGCGATCCCCTCGCCGAACACGCCGTAGATGAGCTCTTCGAAGTTCTGGAAGCGCGACATGTCGAGCGGCTGCTTCTGCGCCTCGATGATGCCCAGCAGACAATCGAGTACCGCCTCGGGCGGCAGGTACTTGATGTTGTTCTGGAATGGATAGGGGAGAAACCGGTCGAACATCCAGACCCACGACTCCCGCTTCAGCTCCTGGTACTCGTCACCGAGCAGCTTGTCGAACAGCCGGTCGAAGTACTCATAGTGCGAAAAAAGGACATGGCCTCCAATGTCGTAGGTGAAGCCGTTCGCACTTACCTCCGAGGACGCGAGCCCTCCCACGTGGTTGCGGGCCTCGAGCATCACGAAGTTGGTGTGCCCGAGTTCGCGCAGGCGGTAACCGGCCGCGAGCCCGGTGGGTCCTGCCCCAATGATCACGATCTTCGTACGTGAATCAGTCACTGCGCCGCTCCGGACATGGCGTGGGTTGGCGCCGCACGAGCGGCGATGAAACGGTAGAGGGCGTCGTCGAGCGAGGGGAGGTGCATCCCGCGGTCGCTCCCCAGGACGCTGTACTGCGGCCGCTGGGCAGGGCGACCCAGTTGAGCCCCCGGGCAGCCGACGATCAGCTCCGGGACATATCCGGCGAGCCTGGCCGCACGCCGGGCGAGGTCAGCCCAACTCACGGCGCCGGCGTTCGCCAGGTGCCAGATCCCGCTCTCGCCGTCGATCAACAGATCGAGCGCCGCGTGCACAAGATCGGGCACGTAGGTGGGCGACACGATCTGATCCTCCACCGCGGTCGCGGTTCCCTGCGTGTCCAGCGAGCGGAGGACGCCCGTGAGAAAGTTGCAGTCGTCCCATGGGCCGAAGAACGCACTCGTTCGCACCACTAGCGCCGATGGCAGCCGGTCGAGCACGGATCGTTCGGAATCCGCCTTGCTTCGTCCATACACCGACAACGGACGAGGGGAATCGGTCTCGCGGTACGGCCGCGTCAGCGTACCGTCGAACACGAGATCGGATGAGAACGTCAACAGCTGGATGCGGCGCTCATCGCAATGCTGTGCGAGGACCGCCGGCCCGGCGCAGTTGTCGCGGAAGCACGCCGCCGCATCGCGTTCGGCATCGTCGACCCGGACGTAGCCCGCCGCATTGACGACTGCCCAGGGCCGGTACCGGTCGAGCGTGGCGGCTACCAGCGCGCGGTCCGTGAGCTCCATCTCCTCGCGGCCGCAGAGACGAACGGCGATATCGCGGTCCGCACACACGTGCGCAAAGGCCCTGCCGAGCGTTCCTGTGGCGCCGACAACGAGGAGCGGGCGGCGCTCATCGGTTGGCGAAACGTCGGGGAGGGGCGCCTCCGTAAGCGGATCGCTGAAGCCGTAGAGGATCCGGGATTCCCGGCGCCACCATCCCTCGCCGGCGACGACAGGATGGTCGTAGTCGCCTGACGATGCGAGGGAGCGGATCATCGCCGCCACCGCGGTCGGGCGCGGTGCGGGACCTCGCACGTCGAAGGCGCCGGGTTCATAGTGCCCGTCATCGCGCGTGACGAGGCTGTTCCAGTCGAAGGCGCCGAATAGCGACCAGGCGGTGATCGCCCGCACGTCCGCACCACATCGCCTGGCATCCTGTGCGGCCGACCACACGTCGCGGAGCCAGCGAAGCTGCTGCTCGCGTGTGGCGCCCACATGGACTTCGGTCATTGCGAGCGGAAGCGCATACCGATCCCACGCCTCCATGAGCATGGCGGTCGGACCCGCGATCCCCTCGGGGAGAATGCGTACGGCCTCGACGTCGGCATATCGCACCGCTCCGTTGCCGCCGACGACGTGCTCGGGATAGAGGTCCGTCCGGTGGTCGAGGAAGCGTTCGCTGGTCAGGTAGTGATTGAGCCCGAGGATGTCCGGCGCGCACGGCGCGTCGCGGAACTCGTGCAGCTCGGCCTCCCGGATCCCGTGCCGACGCAGGTACTCCCACATCGCTCCGTCGGGTGCAATGCGCCCGGTGAGCAGATCGAACGTCAACCAGCGGCGTTCGTTCTCCCACGACGTCTGCTGGACGAGCGGCGGCGTACTGTAGGTGCGGCCGAGGTCCTCGGTCTGGACGAGAAGCGCGTTCGGCTGCGCACGACGGATCGCCATCATGGCCAGCGCGGTGGCGCGGCACTGATTGACCACGGCGCGTGCGAACGCGCGATCGTCACGCGCGTGCGGATACCAGTGACCGTAGAGCGCGCTGAAGCGAGCCGTCGTGAGCGGCTCGTTGATGGGCGTGAAGTGCGTCACCCAGGGATAGCGTGCGGCGACCGCTCCCGCGTACGCGGCGAACAGCTCTGGAAAGGCCGGATCGACAAGGGATGTGTCGCGCGGCCCGCTGCCGTGGTGCAGCAGCGTGACCATTGGCGAGACGCCGTGCTCACGCAGCCGCGCGAGACGTTCATCCGGCCATCTCCAATCCGCGCGCTCGATCGACTCGGGCGCAACGCGTTCCCAGAGCACCGGGTAGCGCAACACCTTGATGCCGAGCGAGCGGAGCAGATCGAGATCCTCAATCCGACGTCCGTGCCCCGATCGTTCGAGCTGGTCGAAGGTGACATCTCCGACCCGGTTCAGCGTGCATTCGACTCCCCCCCACATCTCGAGGGGCGGAGTCGTCAGGCGCGGTGTCATTGGGTGTCGGCGGCCGCTCCCGAGCCCGAGTCCCCGGGCGACTTGAGCCCGACGAGATTGCGCCCGTCGCTGTCGGTCGGGATGATGTCGGCGAGCAGCAGATCGCCAGCGCGCGTCTCGACGGCAAGCGCTTCACCTATCAGTCGGCCCATCTGCCACACGATGGAATCCCACGAGGACTCCGAGGCCAGTTGCAGTCCCTGTTGGATGCGGCGTTCATCCCGACCGGTGAGCGCCTCCGCGACCTGCGTGGCGAAGTCCTCCGCGTCTGTCGCGACACGCACGACCGGCACGAAGTTCCGCACGACGTCCCTGACCGCGGTGGAGACGATTGGCTTCCCGGCCGCCATGTACTCGAGCGTCTTCGTCGGGTTGATGAACTCGGTCGCCTCGTTGAGCGCAAAGGGCATCAGGCAGACGTCGAACGCCTTGACATACGCGGGAAGCTGCGTGTAGTCGCGCTGGCCGAGCCAGCGGATGTTCTTCGACTGCGGGAGGTCCTGCGGATCGACCTTGACGACCGGACCGATCATCAGCAACGTCGCGTCAGGCTGACTGTCCGCCAATCTGCCGAGCAGATCGTAGTCGAGCCGCTCGTCGATGACCCCGAAGTACCCCATGACAGGGCCTGGCAGGGCGGCCGCATCCGCAGGAACCTCCGTCCCCTCGCTCCGTGCCTGTCCGAAGTGCTGCAGATCCACGCCACAGCCGAAGAAGTGGACGTTGTCATGGAACCGCGACTTCGACTCGTACAGGCGATGTCCACCGGTGAAGACCACGTCGGCGCGGGACAGCAGCATGCGTTCGCGGCGCCCGATGTCGGCCGGCGCGAAACGGAACTGCGCCAGCTCGTCCATGCAGTCATAGACGACGGCCGACTCACCAAAAGCGCCAAGCATCTCGGGGGCCGCCATCGGCGTGTAGAACCACTGGATGTTCCGAGCGAAATTGCTGGCGAGCGCCTCGGTTCCGAGCGCATCGGCCACGAGCAGACGTACGGCGGCGATGGCGTCATCGTACGTGACGGCCACCTCCCGCGGCAGGCGCGGAATCGCGCGTGTCAGGTTCGGAAGCGGCGACGAGAGTTCGAGCGTTGCCGCATCGATGTCGTCCAGCACGATCGGTTCTTCAACGAACAGGATCCGATTCGTCTCGGCGAGCCGCGACAGCAGTTGCTGGGGGCGCTGCCACACGAAGTCCCAGCGCAGGTGACTGTGGACGATGATCCCGACATCGGGTCCGAGAACGGCACGGCTCGTTCGGGTCGCGGCGTGTTGCATGACGCAAGCTCCTCGGAAGCTATTGGTGGCTAACGGCAGATCGTGCCGCCCGCCAGCTGTTCGAGGGAACGCTGCGGTGCATCGAGGCAAGCGCGGGTCGCGGGGCGGGTGGATCGCCCCGCGACCCGAACGTCGGCGGCGGGAACGCGTCTGCAAAGCTGCATAGCGCAATCCGCATACCTGACGATCGCCGCCCCCATCGGAACCATGGCCGGGTGCCCGACAGTCCCCCAGACGCCAGAGTCCGACTGCATCCTGGGGGTACGTCGGCGTACAGTGGGAACGCTTGATGCTGCCCACGTCGCCCGCCACCTGCCTGACGACTCAGCTCGGTCGTGCCATTTCGTAGCTACACGCTGCGTCGTTGCGGCAGCGAGGGCTCGCCGAGTGATCCTGCAGCCGAGGAGCGGCGCGGCGGCACGACGGCGCGGGGTGACAACGAGTCTGGCGTCGAGCGGGCACGGTTCTACACCCCGCCACCACCCCCTGCTGTCACCCCGCACAGAGCGCCGAGAGATGCGAGCGTCGGGGCCCCGGTCGAGATCCGTCCCGTCTCCCCCGATTGGCAGCAGGGCGTGAGGGTAGGAGTCGGGCACCGTGGTGTATTCGTCCAGTTCTCGACCACGCGCCCCGACATTCGTTCGCTGCGCTCACTCCTGCGGGGTGACCAGGGAGTCGGGGCGCCGCGCCGAGATGGTAGCCCGCCGGACAGCCGCACCCAGTCGCTCGCTGCACTCACTCGACACCGAATCTGTCGTCGGTCGCGCATGGTTCTCCATTCCGGCACATCGCCCCACCGTCACCCCGCAGGAGCGCCGAAAGGCGCACGTATCCGCGCGCGCGGAGCGCGAGCGCGAACGCGCTACTCCCAAACCTGAACGATTCGCGCCGTGCGGATCCCGTCGAGCGCTGGGAAGCGGCGGTCGAGGTATGCATTCCCCTGCCGCCGGATGGAATCCTGCGACGGTCCCTCGCCGCGCGGCGGGCCCTCACCGTACTGCGCCTCGAGGCTGTCGATCAGCGGGAGTCCTTCCACGATCGTGCCGATAGGCGGAAAGCCGAAGCCGTTCAGCGTGTCGAGCCGGGGGTTGTCGCGAAGGTTGACGAACAGTTGCGTGGAGCGCGTCCCGGGTCCGCCGCGCGCGAAGGCAAGCGTACCGCGCCGGTTCGACGTTCGGACCGAGTCGTCGGGGATGAATTGGCGGCGCCACGGCTCGTTGGCGGCGGAATCACCGGCCAGGCCGAACTGAGCGACGAAGTTCGTCACGACGCGGAAGAAACGGGTGTCGTCATAGAAGCCGTCGGTGACCAGCGCATGGAACCGATCCACACCGTGCGGAGACCAGTTCCGATGCGCGGCCACGACGATCCGGCCGACGGTGGTTTCGAAGGCGACCAGAAAGCTGTCGGGGGCCGGAGGCGGGGCAGTCGGAGAGAGTGGGGCCGGTTCGCGCCGCGCGCAGCTGGCGAGGACCGTCGCAAGGAGGACGGCCATCGCAACGGCGCCGCGCACCCGCACGTCAGAGCATCGCGATGACCGCGTTGTCCGAACTGCGACGGTAGTGACTGGCATAGGTTGCCTTCCGCTCCAGAGCATTGATGACACAGCGGCTGAAGTCCACCTTCTCGAACTGCTGGGCACTGCCGAGCCCACCGGGGCTGAAGACGTTGATCTCCATCAGCTTGTCGCCCACGATGTCGAGGCCGACGAGAAACATCCCGTCCATCACGAGCTTCGGCCTGATCGTCTCTGCGATCCGCAATGCCGTTTCGCCCACTTCCGCCTGCGCGATGCTCCCGCCCGCATGGATGTTGCTGCGCATGTCGGAGCCGCCGCGCAGTCGACGTAAGGCTGCATACTTGCCTTTGTACATGAGCGGTTCGCCATTCATCATGAACATGCGCATGTCGCCCTGCTCCGCGGCCGGCAGATACTCCTGCGCAATGACGTAGCCGTCGCGGCTCACCGCCTCGATCATCTGATTCATGTTCGACCCGTCCTCCGGCCGCACGAGGAATACGCTCTGCCCACCGGAGCCCTGGAGGGGCTTGAGCACGATGGTTCCGCCTTCCGCGCGGGCGAATGCCTTGATGTCGTCTGCGCTTCGCGTGATCAAGGTGCGCGGACGGACTTCTTCCGGGAAGTCTTGGAAGTACATCTTGTTCAGCGCCTTGGAGAGACCATCCGGGTTGTTGAGCACGATGGCACCCTGCTGCATCGCCCGTCGGCCGAAGACCACGCCTGAGAGCTGCGCCCAGGGGCGGTCCTGCGCGTCGCCGGCGGGATCGTTGCGAAGCATCACCACATCGAGATCGGACATCTCGATCCGCTCACGTCTAGCCTTCGGCCCGCGAAGATCGGCCAGGTATGCCTCACGCGACTCGTACTTCTTCTTCGGCGCAGCCACGGCCCGGGCCGCGATGGTACCGTTCGGATCATAGGAGAAATCGGCCACGCCGATGTACCATGACTCGTGTCCGGCGCTGAGCGCGCTCATGGCGAGTCGCGTCGTGCTATAGCCTGCCTCTTCGGTGTTGATGTCGTTCACGACGAAGCCGATCTTCATGCGGCGGTTCCTGGAAGGAGGTCGAGTACGGACCGGCCGGCGCGCAGCGCGCGCATACGGTCGGCGGCGCCGGGCGCCGTCAGATACCGGGGACTGAGCGGCGCGGCGCGCAGGTACTCGCGCCAGCGCAACTCCTGCATGATCGGCAGGTGGACAAGCGCGATCTTGCCGATGTACAACGGTTCCAGCTCTCCGCCCTCCTTCAGATAGCTGAGGAGCTGCACGAGTCCGCGGAGGTAGACAACATCCTTCGTGAGGCCGCCGCTGCGGAACACGCGGGCGGTCACCGAGAACGCAGCGTTCGCGCCGAAACCGTGGGTGTCGATGAGATCCCGATAGCACTCGATGAATGAGGCGCCATCGATCACATGTCGTGCGGCCACGACGCGCGCGGCGAGCATGCGCATCCGCGCGGAGTTGAGTCCGCCGACCAGATGCTCGGAGAGCACCGCCAGCCCCTCCTGCAACTCCTCGTAGCCGGCGAGCCCGTGCGCGAGCTGGCTCAACGGCTGCGCAAGCCCATTGTAATACGTGACGACGTGCGTTCCGATCTCGTGCTGCACGAGGGCCTCGACCCGAGCCGCTGGCGTCCGGAGCCTGCGGCCGATGAGCAGGTCTCCCGAGGTGACGAGCAGTCCGGTGACGTCGTCGCGCACGAGAACCTGCGCGGCAAGCTCCGGATACTCCGTGCGATACCGCTCGATCTCCGCCAAGGCTCGTTCGGCGAAGGTCGCAGCATCGACGCGCCCGTCCGCGAGGCTCGACGATGAATCGTCGGATTCTCCGACGTCGTCGTCGTCGTGGGCCGTGGGATGCAGCCGCGCGAGCAGGGTGCGCGCGAGGGTGAGTAGGGTCGGCTCCACCGATCCGTAGACCGACAGGCTCCCGTACAAAAAGCGTGGCGTGCCGCGATCGCCCAGCATCGTGATCTTTCGATCGAGCTCTGTGCGCGAGTCGCTGAGCAGATGGGCGAGCGTGGGATCTTCCAGTCGATCGATGGGCAGGTCGAAGAGGCGGCGCTTGAGCGCATCGCCATCGACGACGAGCGGGCGATAGTCAAACACCGGCTCACGCTGCGCACCGTGCCGCTCGAACTCGGCCTGCGCCCCGGCCGTGTTGACCGGCGTCACCTGCAGCAGGAAATCGAAGGAGCTGGCGATCTCGGTCAGTTCCCGGTCGACGTGTGCGGCGGCACTCACCGCGAGGCGCCGGCCAAGTGCGTGATAGTGTGGCGGCTGATGCGTGGTATGGGTGATCGAGAAGTGATACGCCGTCTGCTTGATGGCGACCGAGAGCCCTCGCCGCAGCGTGGTGAAGAGCGCCGGGTAGGACGTGCCCGTCCGCGCCTGACGATAGACGGGCTGCACCTCGATGCCCAGCTGGTGGTAGCGCGAGCGGTCCCGGCCGTCGGTGCCAGCGTCCGCATCGCCGTCGATCGCGAAGAGCGATGGGAATCCGGGCGCGCCGGCATCGCGGTCGCCCACCACCTCGACGTCGAGCGGCGGCGGCCGGAGCGGAATCGCGGCCAGCGCGCGGTGCAGGCTCCGCACGGTCGGATCGGACGAGGCCAGCGTGCCGGACTGGATCCGGAAGGTCGGACGACGCACCCCCCGCGCCGCGGAGCCGCGGGCACCTGGAGTGCGCTCCCCGGTCCAGAGCTCGAGCAAGAGAAAGGCACCGAACTCGTCGATCATCACATCCGCGATAGCACGGACGAGCCGCGCCACGGGTGCGTGCAACTGCCGCTCGCCTGACGCAATGAGATACGCCGCTTCGCCCATTGCCAGCCGTGGCGCATCGCTCGGCGGCGCATCGGGCGGTATACGGTATACGCAGAGAAACGGCAGCCGACGATCGATGTGGAGTCGCCCCGACTCCGGCAGCCGGCGACGCACCGGCTTCCCGCTGGCGAGCCGTCCGGTGACGTCGGCGATGAACTCCGCATCGATCGTGCTCGCGCCGCTGATGAAGTCCATCAGCGCACTCGGGGCAGCGTGTCCAGTACGCCGGGCACCAGCCCCTGCACTAGCACACCGATCGCCCGAAGCTGGTCGTCGTCAGGCACCCCGGTCCACTCGTCCATGAAGAACTTCTTGAACTCGATGGCGATCGCGCAGCCCGTGTCGGGAAACGTGTCGTGGACCCACTGGGAGAAGTAGCCGCCGCGGAACTTCACGTTCTCGCGCACGTCGAGCGGGCGGCCGAGGGCGCGCGAGGTGCGGAGATCGTCCAGCACCCGGTCGACCACGGGAGCCCACCGCCCGCGGTCCATGGTGCCCGTCCCGACATTGACCTCGGGATTCCCGACCGGATCGGCCGATGGCGCGTCGGGGCCGGCGCGGCGGTGATTGTAGCTGTGCAGATCGAGCACGACGAAGCGGCCGAAGCGCTCCACGAGCCGTGTCAGCAGACGACGTGCGTCCGCGTAGAAGGCAGTGTGGATTGCGCGCGAACGCTCAACCACCTCATCGGAGATTGAGTCCGTCCAGACATCGAGCCCCCATGCATCGTCAGGGACGCGGTAGACCGCGCCTTCCGGAGGCCGATTTAGATCTATCTCGAACCGCGAACGGGTGCCGATCAGCCGGGTGCTGGCGCCCTCCGTCCACCGGGCGGTGAACGGGTCCTCCTCGCGCAAGCGTTCCGCCGAATCGAGCCTGACGAGCGCCGCCACCTCAGGCCGGAGATCGTGCCCGTCGTGAATCGCCGCCCAGGCAACGGGGCTGTCGCCACCCGAGTCGACCCGATAGCCGTCGGTCACGCGTGGTTCCACCGATGCCCCGCGTCCGTCGCGGGTCGCCTGTGGGGGTTGGGCGTCGGGTCAGTCTCGGCCATGAACTCTCCGGTGGGCTGCAGAACGCGTACGCAGATCGCGCACGTGCGCCCCCGAACCATGGCAATCTTCGTGCTTCCCACCGCTACTGCCGAGTCCGCCAGCGAGCAGCAGGCGCCGTACTATGCCCCGCGGCTGGCCAGCAGCTCGGCCTTCTCGCGCCAGGAGAACACCGCACCGCACTGCGTACACACGTACTTCCCCGTCTGAACGCCCATGTCGTAGAGCTTGGCGAAGGCCGGATGGTCACACGGTGCGTCGCCCCACGCTTCGGCGAGTTGGGTTGCACGTTTCAACTGCATCGAACACCTCGGGATTTTCTGGAAGCGGCTGTGCGACCGGCACGGCCTGCCCCGAAGGTAATACCGCCGGTCCGTAGCTGGCCCCCTGCGCGGCGATTGGTCTATCGGGTCCCGTTCCAGTCGGTACGCGACGACGGCGTGGGCTCCCGCGCGAGCTGCAGGCAGTCAGTCGACGGAGGCCGGTCCGGAGTCCGCAACGACGAAGCCAGCGAGCTGTGCACGTACGTCGTCAGGCAGCGGGACGGGGCGCTGGGTCGCGTAGTCGAAGTGCACCACCACCGAGCGGATCTCCGCCGCCGGCTGCTGGTTCGCCCAGACCGTCTGCTGCAGCGTCACGCTGCTGGTCCCGATCCGGGCAACCGTCGTGGAAACCACGACCCGATCGCCGAGCGCGACCTGGCGCCGGAAGTCAATCGCGAGATGCGCGAGGATCAGCGCGCGCACGACCTTCCCAACATGCTGCATGAACTCGAGTCGCGCGAGCTCGGCGTAGACGGCGTAGCTCGCGTTGTTGACATGACCCAACGCGTCCGTATCGGAGAAGCGCATCTGGATCTGCGTCCGATGCGCGCGGTCGGCGTCAGCGGACATCGGGCTCTCGGGAATCGGGAAGCGCGCGCGCCTGACGACGGGCAGTGGAGATGTTCATCCACCCGCGGAGCAGGAAGAACGCCGCAAAGGCCATGTCGAGCCAGCGGGACGCGCTGAGCGGCTGCGGCCCAACCCAGAGCGGGCGCAGCGCGATGAACAGCCCCAGCGCGATCATGACCGACCCGATGGTGAAGGTGATCCGAGCTCGTGTGGTCATGTGAAGCGGTGCGGGAGAAAGGGAACGACGATCAGCGAATGGCCGTCAACGTCTGCGACGCGGTCCAGCAGCCGCCTGGCGCGAGCGTCACCGGCGTTCCGACGGCGGCGGCCTCAATGCACACCATGCGGGCCGCGTCGCCCGGGGCGAGGTCGGGGAACCGCGACGCTGAACCCGAACCCGGGTTCCAGACGACGACGTCCCGGAAGCCGGTCTGCGCAATATGGAGCGTGGGTCCGGGCTCGCGAAGTTCGAGATCCGTCCGGACATCCAGGAAAATCCGGTCCACCTCACCCACGATCGCGAGCGACGCACGCTCCTCAACGCGCTCGACCCCGCCGGCCGCCGAGTCCAGGTAGCGCGACCCACGGAGTCCGGTCACGGTCGCGGCGGCGATGTCTCCGACGGAGAGATAGCTGTGCAACGTCGCGTTGAAACTGAAGGGAGCGGTGCCCGGATTCGCGACGGACAGCTCCACCTGCAGCATCGCTCCCCCGATCGTGACGGCGAGATCCGCACTGAACGTGTGCGGCCACTGCTCACGTGTGCCGTCGGTGTCGACGAGACGCAGCTCCGCCCGACAGCCGCCATTCTTGGCAGGCCCGACGCGAACGAGCGACCAGGGGCTGAGGCGCGCGAACCCGTGCTTCTGCAGCGACCCCTGCTGCGCGAACTGCGGGAAGATGACGGGGATGCCGCCGCGGATCGCCGCCGCGGGCGCGAAGTGGGCGCGATCACTGAGGAAGAGCCGGCTGGTGCGCTCCCCGGCCGGCACCCAGCGCGTGACGTGCGCGCCGTGGAGGTAGACGTCGGCTTCGGCGCCCCCCTCGCCACGGAGCTGCAGTCGCGGCAGCCCGCCCTTCCCCGCCGTCGGTCCGGGGGGCAGGTCTGGAGCGAGCAGTCGATCGGCTTGTGACATTTAGACGGACGATGTGGTGGATAGCGGCGTCGGCCACACGCGAGCGGCGACGGCCAGGGTTGGGCAATGTTCTCAACCGCGGCAAGGGACGCGCCGCTCGCGCGAGCGCACAGCGTTGCGCCTCGCCGCTCCGTAGGCGATGTATGACGAGGGCGGCGACCATGGCCGCACGCGCCCGGCAACCACCACACCCGTTCGTCCGAGGACTCGTTCGTGAGCCATTCCCGCTCTTCCTGGTACCTCAGGGCGCTCGCTGGCGCCTGCCTGCTCACCGCTGCCCCCGCTCACCTGCTGCCCGCCCAGGCGGACGCGGCGCTGGAGGCGCGCGCGCGCGCGATTCACGACCGCGTGATGACGCTCGACACGCACGTCGACATCAATCCGGCCAACTTCGTGGCGGGCGGGGAGAACTACGCATCGCGACTGCCGCGGACGCAGGTGGATCTGGTGAAGATGGAGGAGGGCGGACTGGACGCTGCCTTCCTGATCGCGTATGTGGGGCAGTCGCCCGATCTTACGGCGGGTGGGTTTGCGCGTGCGCACGCGTCGGCCATGGAGAAGTTCGCGGCGGTCCGGCGCCTGACGACCGAGATCGCGCCCGACCGCGCGGGGCTCGCGCTCACGGCTGCCGATGCTCGACGCATCCACGCCAGCGGCCGGAAGGTGATCTTCATCGGGATCGAGAACGGCTTCCCCGTGGGGTCGGACATCACCAACGTGCGCAGGTTCCACGAACTGGGCGGCCGCTACATGTCGCTCGCGCATAACGGGCACAGCCAGCTGTCCGACTCGAACACGGGCGAACGTGACGGCGTCTGGCTGCACGGCGGGCTCAGCCCCCTCGGCCGTCAGGTGATCGCCGAGATGAACCGGGTCGGCATCATGATCGATATCTCGCATCCATCGAAGCAGTCGATGATGCAGACGATCGAGCTGACGCGGGCGCCGATCATCGCCTCGCATTCCGGCGTGCGCGCGATCTGCAACCACAGCCGCAATCTGGACGACGAGCAGTTGCTCGCTATGCAGCGGAATGGCGGGGTCGTGCAGGCTGTCGCCTTCAATAGCTATGTGAAGTGCAATGCCGAGAAGACGGCGGCGCGCGAGCAGGCGATCGCTGGCTTGCGGGAGGAGTTCGGGATCACCGGAACGCGGCAGCAGCAGATCACCCCGCAGGTCGACGCGCTGCCACCTGCCCGCCGCAACGACTACCTCGCGCGTCAGGAAGACATCACCGCGGGTCGCTACCCCGCCGATCCCGCGGCCACCGTTGCGGACTTCGTGGACCATATCGACTACATCGTCAAACTGATCGGTGTGGACCACGTCGGCATCAGCTCCGACTTCGACGGCGGCGGTGGTGTGGAGGGGTGGCGGAGCGCGTCCGACACGTTCAACGTCACACTCGAACTCGTGCGGCGCGGCTACAGTGAGGCCGATATTGCGAAGATCTGGAGCGGGAACCTGTTGCGGGTGCTCGAGGAGGTGGAGCGGGTGGCCGCTGCATCGTAAGGCAGGCTGCTCCCACGGCGCTCGTCGTCACCGTCGCACGACCGGGACGACGGGCACCGCATTGCGGACTGCTTTCAGGTAGCTGATCACCGCGTTCAGCTCGGCGTCGCTCAGGTCGTCCGGTGAAAAGGCCGGCATCGCTCCGTACCCCTGCCGCACCTGAAGCGCGATCGCCCATTCGGGGAGGGGTTTGTCGTTGAGGGCCGGACCGAGGCCGCGCTCCCCGCGAGGGTGGCAGCTCTGACACTCGCGGCTGAACAGTTGCTCGCCGAGTGCGACCGTGGAGTCGAGCACGATGAGTCGGCCGCGCAGCGGATCGCTACGGCGCTGCGGGCCGCAGGCGGCGATCACCACGACGCCGAGCAGCGCGAGCGCACCGCCACGAGCGCGGCGCCGAACGAGCGTGGAAGCGGAGGAACGGGGTCGTCTCATCGCCTCATCCTCCACCGCGCGTGATGCGCCACACGACACCCGTTCCGACGCGCGGTTCGGCCCCGTTCGGGCCCATGGTCATGACCCCGAAATCTACCACATACAGCGCCGACCCGTCGGGTGAGAACCGCGCCGCGATCGGCCGCTCGAGCCCGCCGCCCCCGACCAGTGAGGCGGGGCCGTTGACCTGTGCGCGGTTGACCGCGAAGTCGTGCACGACTCCCGTGCGAGGGTCGACACGCACGACCTTGAAGCCGACGGGGCCGAGCACCTTCCCCACATTTGGTGCCATATCGCCGAACTGCGCGATGAACGCCTCACCCGGAAACCCGAACATGCCCCCGCGCGCGAGGTCGAATCCATTGGACGACGAATGCACGCCGAGGTTGGCGACCGGCGCCGGCGGAAGGTTCGGATGTTCCGCAAGCACGTAGCCGGGAGCCGGACCGCGTGCCGAGTTAAACCACTGCGCGTCGGTGAGTGGGCGCGCGCCATGGAAGTCGGGCCACCCGTACCAGGTGCCGGGTCGCACCGCCCAGAAGAGGTCGCCGGTGCCGAACACGGGGCGACTGCCGCGCTCGTCGTACGAGTTGTCGGTCACGTACAGCTGACCATCAGCGGAGAACGCGAGGCCATACGGATTGCGAAACCCCCACGCGACCAGCTCGGCCTCACCGCCCTCCGGCCGGACGCGCATCACCGCCCCATTGCATGGGATCGCGCCCCTCACCACCTGCCCGGCGACAGTCGGCGTGCCGAACGGCACGTAGGCGCCGGTCACGACCTCGGCTGTATCCGCAGCGGATGAGTCGGTGAGCACAGGGGGGCTCGTAAAGTTCCGGCCGAGGAGCCGGATGTCCGCGCACGGCGTGTCGTGGAACGCGGGATATCGGTACAGCCATCCAAAATCCGCATTATCGGATCCGACGACGCCGGAGTTGGTGGCGGTACCCTGCCCGAAGTAGATCCAGCCATCGGGGCCCACGGCCGGGCCGTTGGTGTGATGATCACCGAGGCTCGGCAGCCCCGAGATGACCGCCGACTGTGCGCCGTCCGGGGTGATGCGCACGATCCGCCCGCCCTCCAGGTGACCGCCGGCGGCGACGAAGAACGCCCCGTTGTGGTGAACGACGCCGTTCCACGGACCGCGGTCGCCCGTGGCGATGACCGTCGCGCGGCCATCGGGCTCGAGGCGAAGGAGCCGCGGCACGGTGAACACATCCCCGTAGGAGTATCCCGCCTCGACGACGTACGGCTGCCCCGCCGCGTCGAAGGCGATCCCGGTGGGGAAGGTCAGCCCCGTGGCGACGACCTCCGCCCGATAGCCGGCGGGCAGCGCGATGTCGCCGGGGTCGACGGTACGAGGCGGACTGAAGGCGGTCTGTCCGCCACCCTGCGAGGCACGGATGGCGAAGCACCCCGCGTTGAGCCACGTCGTCGCCAGCAGCACTGCGGCGAGCGACGCGGCACGGCCACCGAATGGCAGAGTCGACATGATTCCTCCGGTTGATCAACCGTCTGGCAAGCCACATTCCACGGGGCGTTGTGAGCGGGGAATGATGAGGTCGGAACGATGATTGCTCCGGAGCTGTCGGAATGTTTCGGGATGTCCGTGAGCATGTGTGCTCGGGTTGCGGCTCCAGCGTGACGGGCGTGGCGGCACGTGCGCGCGCCGCGCGGCCGAGCAACCCCGGCTCGGGCGACCCGATCGAGCCTGACGAGCGCGGGGCCGTGGCGTGGGCCCAGCCATTTCCTTCCACACCGCCGATAGCTACGTGAATCGAACGATTGCAGGCGTCTTCTGGATCGGGCTGTACCTGTTGGTGGTGCTCGTTCCGGTCTTCCTGATGCTCGTGCCGCCGACGCCGTCGGGGCGTGGATTCTGGCTCGAGTTCGCCGTCGCGCTGGGGTTTGTCGGGCTGACGCAAATCGCGCTGCAGTTCGTGCTGATCGCGCGGTTCAAGCGCGTCACGGCGCCCTACGGGATCGACATCATCCTCCGCTATCATCGGCAGATCGCCATGGTGGCGGTCGCGGCGATCCTGTTGCACCCGGCGATCATCGTGATCGACAACCCGTCCCGACTGAAGCTGCTGAACCCACTGGCGGGCAATCTCGCCAGCCGGATGGCGCTGATCAGCGTGCTCGCGCTGCTGCTGATCGCGGGGACATCGGTCTTCCGGGAACGACTGAAGCTCAACTACGAGTGGTGGCGGCTGTCACACCTCGTCCTCGGCGTTGCGGCGATCGTGTTCGCGCAGCTCCACGTCTCGATGGCGGGGCTGTACACGAACACGCTCTGGAAGCAGGCGATCTGGATCGGCACGGCTGTGGCCATGGTCGGGCTCGTGGTCTATCTGCGGGTGTTGAAGCCTGCGTGGCAACGCGGCTATCGCTGGCGCGTGGCCGAGGTTCGGGAGGAACGGGGGGACACGCACACGCTGGTGCTGGAACCGATCGACCACCAGGGAATGACGTTCGATCCGGGGCAGTTCGCCTGGATCAAGCTGGCGGGCTCTCCGTTCACGCTCGAGGAGCATCCGTACAGCTTCTCGTCCAGCGCCGAGCGCCGCGATCAGGTGGCGTTCACTATCAAGGCGCTCGGCGACTTCAGCGGACGTGTTGGCGACATCCCGATCGGAACGGCGGCCTATCTCGACGGTCCGCACGGCGCCTTCAGTATCGACCGGTACGAGGCGGCGGGATACGTCTTCATCGCCGGAGGCGTCGGCATCACGCCGATCATGTCGTTCCTGCGCACGATGGCGGACCGGGTCGATCCCCGGCCGGTGCAGCTCTTCTACGCGGACAAGCAGTGGGAAGGGATCACCTTCCGCGACGAACTCGAGGCGCTCCGCTCCCGCGTGGACCTGACGATCGTGTATGTGCTCGAGGAGCCACACGACGGCTGGGAGGGCGAGCGAGGATTCGTGACCGCCGAACTGCTTGGCCGGCATCTGCCGGACGAGTCGTTTAGTCGGGTGTTTTTTCTGTGCGGTCCGGAGCCGATGTTCGATGCCGTGCACCCCGCGCTCCTCGATCAGGGTGTTCCCGAAGCGCGCATTCAACTCGAGCGGTTCGCCCTCGCCTGACCATCGCCCGCTCTGAGGCCGACCCATGCGCCATCTGCTCGCGAACATCGCCACCTACGGCATCGCATCCGTGCTCGTCATCGGCGCGGCGCTGTTCGCGTGGATGCGGACCGCGCAGGTCGCGCTGACCACGGAAACGGCGGTGCTCGCCCAGTACGAACCTGACACAACCGGTCAGTTCCGGTGGCAGCAGCTGGGCGAGCGCTCATACGTGAGCAACTGCAGCGCCTGTCACCGGCCCGATGGCGGGGGCTGGGATCAGTATCCTTCCATCGCCCACACGCTCGCGCTGGCGGCCGCGCCTGGGGGACGCGAGTACGTGGTGGATCTGCACCTGTACGGCCTGACGAGCGACCGGTGGCGGGCCCCGATGCCGCCGATGGGGCACATTCAGGACGCGGAAATGGCCGCGGTGATCAACTACGTGATGACCGGGCTCGGCACCGTGGAGCCGGCCGATATCTCGCTCCTGTATACGCCGGACGACATCGTGGCGAGGCGAGGGCAACAGCTCACCCCCGCGCAGGTGAACAGCCGCCGTCCGGCCGGCATGGCGCCGGTGCCCGGGCAAGCTCCGTAGGAAGCGCCGAACGCCGGCCATCGCATCACCGCTCGCACTGCCTGACGATCACTCGAAGCGGCGGACGTCGAGCCAGAGCGGGCCGCCGGTGGCGCTGATGCTGTCCGAGAGCGTCAGCCCCGCGCCGCGGTACACGAACACGTAAGGCGCAAGCGTCTGCGACCCGAGGAAGGACTGGTACACGGCGCCGTCAGACCCGGCCGCGGCGTGCGCCGCTCCCCGGCATCCGGTCGGCGTCGGGGCGCAGAGCGCCTGAGCGGGGGCGCGGACAAACTGTCGCGTCTGCGTGTTCCAGACGGCGGTGCCATAGGAATAGCTCGAGACATACGCGAATCCGGCCGCATCGATTGTGATGACACCGGGTCCGTTGCCGAATCCGGGTACCGTAGCCTCGACCGTCATCGTCTGCGGATCGATGATGCTGATCGTGCCGTCGATGGCCATGTAGTCCCCGGTGTTCACGACATACAGCTTGCCATCAGCACCGAATGCGGCGCTCTGCGGGTTCAGCCCGACGGTCGCGGTGCCGACCACCGTCATTGTGGCAGGGTCGACCGCGGTGATGACGCCACTGCCTAACGGCATGAACGAGTCGTCCAGATTCCCCGAAATCACGAACGCTCGCCCGTTCCGCGCCAGCACCGCCGTCGGCGCGGGGGTAACCGCCACCGTATTGGTGATGGTGTTCGCGGAACTCGAGAGCGAGATCCGACCCACATAGTCGCCGAGCAGATTCGCGGCGACGATGGTGTTGTCGTCGATCCAGGCGGCGCCCGTGGCGTTCCCCGACGCGAAGGTAAATGCGCGCTCGATGCGCTCTTCATCCAGATTCACGATCGCGACGCTTGCCGCATTGCCCAGGGGGATGGCTGCGCGATTACCGCGAATCACCGCACCCGTGACGGTGATCGCGTCGCTGGCGCCGAGGGCGATCTCCCGGCGGAGGGTTGGATCTGCGGCGTGGAGCAGCGTCACAGCGCGATTGGCACCGAGCACCACCACGACTTCGCGGTTGGGTGGAGTGCCATCGAGGAAGCGGTCTGGCCGATCGACAGCGGTGGAGTCGCTGCACGCGGCGAGGCCGACGAAGAGCAGAACACTCGCGCGTCGAACGACGCGGGTGGAGAATGGCTGAAGCATCGTGATCCATTGTCAGGGAGAGGATGAGCGGATGGGTGGCGCACCGTCCGCCGCTGTCGTACGCCCGCGCTGGAGGCGGAACGTCGTCGTCAGGCGGCGGCCGGGTTGAGGGTAGTCCGCGAGGATCGCAACGCGTTGGTCGAACAGGTTCTCGACACCGGCGCCGATGTCGAGCGTCCAGCCGGTGAGCGACACCAGCCGAGAGGCACGCAGATCCGCGATGCTATACGCCGGGAGCGCGTTGAGTTGACTCCCCGGCGAGACGCGGCGCGATCCGACATAGCGAACGTTGAGCTGCGTCCGCATGCCCGCGAGCGTCATCGCGGCCCCCGCCGAGGCGGTAGTTCGCGGTCGATAGGCGATCTGTCCGTGCAGCACCGGGCCCGCGTAGGTAGCATGCACCTGCGAGAGGGCGCCTCGCAGCTCCAGCGCGGCGGAGGGCAGTGCAGCGCGCACCGCGAGATCCCAGCCGCGGCGGCGGGCGTCCTGATTCTCCGGACTCCAGACGAACAGGAAGTTGGGGAACCAGAGAATCATGTCGGTGACATCCGCCCGATAGGCGGACAGCTCCGCGTCGAGGCGCACGGGGCCTACCGCGCGGTCACGGAGCTCCGCACGTACCTCGACCTCCCCGTGAACCCGCTCCGGGCGCAGGTCGGGATTCGGGCGCACCTGCACCCCCTCCTGGAAGAACTGATCGGCCAGTCCCGGCGGGGAGAACGCACGCCCCCAGGATGCACGCACCGTTAGCGACCCTCCCCCGACGGAGGCCCCAACGCGCGGCATCACCTGCCTCTCGTCGAGCAGCGTGGTGCGGTCCGCGCGGAGTCCAGCAGATAGTTCGGCGCGCAGTGGCCAGACGGCCGTGAAATCCCGCCAGGCGCGGGCGTTCGCCCATGCACCCGCCTGACGAACGGCGATCGGTGCATCACGATCGAGCGCCGAGGCGCGGATCCGTGTCCGACGGAGGTCAATGCCCGCGGCGAACGCACCTGTTCCGCGCACCGTTTGCAATGAGGCCGCGGCGGTAGTCGCGCTGACCTGCACCGAATCATCGTACGAAACGCCGAAGGGCGGCGCGGGGTCGGCGAATCTGGCGTCCTGTTGTTGCGCGCTGACGTCGAGCGAGAGATCCCAGGATTGTCGTGAGGCACGGAGGACGAGCGCACCGCTGACCCGGCGTTGATCCTGTCGCGCCGTGAGCGACGGCTGGACAATGGTGCCGGGCATACCGCGCCCGATATCCAGAACGTCTCCGCGCACGCCCAGGCTCACGTCGCCGCGCTCGTATGTGGCCGACGCGACCGCAGCGCCGCTGCGCGCACCGGCATTGCCGCGGACGGCCGTTCCGCCACCGCGGATGAAGGGCACATCGTACTCGAAGTCGCCAGTCACACGCCGCAGTTCTGCGTTGGCGGACGCCGCCAATCCTCCGCCCGCCACCGGCCGATATCCGCCGAGCACGAGACCGCCGGCGCGTTCGCCGAGCGTGCCGCCATCGAGCGTGATCTGAAGGTCGTTCCGGCCCGGGCGGCGCGTCTCGATGAGGAGGACTCCGGCCAGCGCTCGGCTGCCGTAGCGTGCCGCCTGCGCACCGCGGAGGACTGTGACGCGTTCGATTGTGGCGAGGGCGATGGTGGAGAGATCCGCTTCGCCGGAGACCGGCTGATTGATCTCGACACCGTCCACCAGAACGAGGAGCTGATCTGCCGCCCCGCCGCGCACACTCAGGGTCGCCGGGGCCCCGGGGCCGCCGCGCGCTGTCACGAGCAGCCCCGCCCTGCCATCGAGGAGCGTCGCGAGCGACCGTGCTCCGGTCGCATCGATCTCGGCGCGTTCCACCACGGTCGCACCGGTGGCGAGTTGTGCCGGGCGCTGGCCGACGGTCCGCGATTCCGCCAAGAATGCGGCGACTGGCGTGAGCGCGACCGTGATCGTGGTGACACGGCCATTGTCGACGTCGACGGCCTCACGCGTGGGCGCGTATCCGAGCGCCGAGACGCGGAGTGTGCGACGTCCGGGCTGCAGCCCGCGGATACTGAAGCGGCCATCGGCGTCCGTCTGGGCGGAGACGACGCCGGTCTCCAACTCGATCCGTGCCGCGGCGAGCGGCAGACCGCCGTCGCGCGTCACGACTCGACCGCGCAACTCCGGCGGGTACTGCGCCATGAGCGCGGCCGGACCGAGTACAACGCCGAGCAGCGCGCCTATCACCACCAGCAGCGCGGTGACGATGCGGCGCACCCGGCAGGCGGCGGCGGCGAGATCCTGCGGTTGGGAGGAGACGAAATACACAGCGCCCGTTCTACCCGGATTGCGGGGAGGAACGGGCGCATCGACACCACCCGCGATCGTCCACGGAGGACGTGCGCGCTGCATGCGACGAGCCCCGCCCCTCTCCCTCGAGAGGACTGCTTGCGGGAGTGAGAGGGGCCGGTCTCCTGGCTCGAGGCCACCCGGCTCCCCTTCCCAAGCAGCGCGCGTGGCGCTCCTCAGTGGGCTGTATGAGCCGGGCGTGGGTCCGTCGCACGTTTCCGTGCGCCGGAGCCTCTGACAGTGGCGGGGCCGCGCCGGATTCACACCGGACTTCCGTAGGCCCCCCTCGACGATCGATTGTGCTGTGAAGCTAGGGCGGGTGCGGATAGGGCACAAGTGTTCACCACACATGGCACAGAGGGCCTCGCGCGTGGCTGTGGAGGGGCCGAGCTTCGATCTGGCGCAACCCGCGACGCGCTCCCTGCAACCGGCACGGACGACGGTCCCCGGGGAACCGTATGTCGAGCGCCAGCGTCAGGCGTTCTCCGACGGAGGCTGACGGTGCGAGCGGCTCAGCGGCTCAGCGGCGCACGTAGCGGGCGAGCTCACGTTCCGCGCCGACGAGCACGAGCGTGTCGCCGTGTACGCGATAGCTCCGCACGTTGTCGAGGGCGGCGGTGTAGCGTTGCTCCAGCCCCATCCCCATGTCGCATGCCATCTTCGTCGAGGCGAGTGGGGTGAATCGGAACTCCGCCCCCTCGAGGACGTAGCCACCGCCGAACTGGTTGCATCCCGTGAAGCCGCTCGCCCGACGTTCGGTCGCGTCGAGCATGAGCGTCGCGGGGCGGCCGCCTGCCCCCGGGGCTGCTGGTGCGCCCTCGAGCTCAATCAGGCTCCACTCGACGCCGGTTGGCAGTGGCGCGAGCGGCGAATCCGCCGGTAGCTTCGTCGGCCGACACGCCGCGACGGCGGTGAGGGCTAAGCAGAGGCCGGCCCCTGCGATAGCCCGAATGCGCACGATCCGATCCTCGTGTGGCACGGTGTTGGATTGACCGATCAGGGAACCCGGGGCGGTCGCATGAACGGCGAGACAATCTCGTCCCACGGGGCGTCGCCGCGAGCGCGGTCGTAGCCGAGTTGCTCCAACCGCAACATCCAGGCGCGATCGAACAGCCGGTCCGCGCCAGGCTCGGTCGCGAGCACGGACGGCACCGCCGTTACATGGACTTCCATCGTGAGGCCGCGCACGTCGGTGGTGACGACGCGCGCGAGCGTGGTGAGCGCGTCCAGCGCCTGCGGCTGATGGGCGAACAGCATCAAACCCGACGTGCGGGCGGTCATGGCTCCACGGCGGGATGAATTGATGACCACCGGCGGCGCGTGGGTCCAGATGTTCATGATCACCCACACGCGAACCGCCACCGGCGACTCCATTCCGCGGGCGCGCAACCGATCGGCAAGTGCGCGGTAGTCGGCCAACTCCAGCATCGGTAGGAAGTTGCCGATCACGCCGCCGTCGGCGTGGACGTGTCCGTCATACACGACCGGCGGAAAGATGCCTGGGATCGCCGTCGCCGCCTTAAGCAGCTGATGCGCACGGGTGAGCCCACTGGCGCCCTCGTCGAGCAGCGCAGCCAGGTCCCAGCGGCGGCCGATCCCGAGGTCGTAGTCGGTGGTGCCAAAGATCAGCTGGCGGTCGGCCGCGAACTCGGGGGCGAGCTGTGCTGCCAGTCGCGCGTCGACCACGCGCTCGATGGTGGCGTTAAACCGGGAAGGGTTGACGATGCCGCCGGTGCGGCGTATCCAGAACCAGGGGTCGAACGAGGGCGCAATTCGGTCGGCCGCATTGCGGTACAGGTCGGTGAGCGTGTCGAGCGCGGCCTCGGTGCCGAGCAGCGCGAACGGCGCCTGGAGCGACCCCGTGCTGATGCCCGTCACCAGATCGAAGCGCGGCATCGATGCCGCCTGGCGCTCGCGCCAACCCCGGAGGAAGCCCACTCCGTACGCTCCGTGTTGGCCACCGCCCGAGAGGATCAGTACGTCGAGCGTGGCATCGCCACGTGCGGCGGCCCGGCGCGCCAGTCGCTCGATGACCGTATCGACGGTGGCTCGTTCCGCAACCCGCGCGGCGTCGGCGTCGTCAAGGAGGCGCTCGACCGTGGTGGCCGGACGGGGGTTGGCTGAACAGGCGGCCGCCAGCAGCAACACGACGGCTGGAAACAGCGCGCGCATACGACGGAGCTGAGGCATCAGGGCGGAAGCCGAAAGGTGAATGGGCGAAGCGTTCGTCCGAGCGTGCAGTCGCCTGACGCGAGCTGGTTACCGCTCGTCCAGCGTACGCACGAGCCGCTTCGGCGCGACCCGGCGATAAGCGTCATCCACGACGTCCCGCACGGCGGTCCAGCGCACCCGCCGATCGAGCCAGATGCCCACCCATCCCCGAACGCCCACATAGGGAGGCACGAAGTACCGGTCGGGGTCGGCCTCGATCAGGAGCCGTTGGTTTTCTGCGGACGCATGACACCAGATGGCAACGCGCCCGCCGCCATGACGGTTTCCCGCCGAGGCGACGCAGACGAAGATTCTGTTCCGCACGCGAAACGTCGCCTCCCCCCACGCCTCGACCTCGTGCGCGTCGGGTAGGGCGAGGCAGAACGCCCGCACGCGCGCGACCACGGCCGGCGTCATGGGCGGCTCACGGGCAGCGGCGGCAGAGTCACAGGCGCGTCAGGCGGTCCCGGGTCCGCTCGTCCCGCACGTTCCCCAGATTGAGAATGCTCGCGGGTTCGAACAGCACGACCTCCACCTCCTCGTCGGCGACCGGGCGGTGTTCGACGCCCCGCCGCACGACGAGGAAGTCGCGTGCCGACAGCGTCACCACATGGTCCCGGAATTCCATCCGGAAGGAGCCGCGATGCACGAGGAAGAGCTCGTCCTCATGCTCATGATGGTGCCAGACAAAGACGCCCTTGAAGTTGGCCAGCTTCCCTGCTGGCCATTCAGCTCGCCCACGATGTGCGGCGAGCAGTGATCGGGGATGAGCGCGAACTCCTGATCGAGCGAGACAGTTGCGGGCATGGGTGTCGGGGTGGGGCGTCAGGGGCCGGTCGACAGGGTTTCAAGTGTTTCCCACCGCTCGATCATCAAGGCGAGCTCGGCGTCGAGCGTCGCCAGGCGGGCGGTCGCGGCGGCGGCGACCGTCGCCATCACGGAGCAGCGCCGGATCGGCTAGCGACGCGTAGAGCGCCTCACGATCGCGGCAGTTGGACGCGACGATCCCTGGGCCGCCGCGGTTGGGCTCGCGATCAGCCAGGCGAGTCCGAATCAGCTGATACGGCTGCACCACATGTGTGGGTAGGTACGGAGTTCACGATGCCGGAAGGATCTGCAACTCGGCGAGGATCTCACGCGCGATCTGCTGCCGAGCGGGGCCGAACCGATCATCGGGGCCGGGCGAGGTGAGGGCGAACGCAAAGACGTATGCGTCCGCGCCGCGTTCGACCCACCCGACCCACCATCCAATCTGCTCCCCACCGGCTGGCTGCGCCCAGCCAGTCTTGGCGCGGAGCGTATGGCTGTCAGTCCGCTCCACGAGCATTAACTGGCGTGTGGTCTCCATCGCAGCCGCCGTGAACGGAAGACTGTCGCGATACAGCCGCTCGAGAAGGTCGACCTGCTCGCGTGGAGAGACGCGAAGATCTCCGGTGAGCCAGAAGGTATCGAGGCCGCCGCTAATGGTTCGGTTTCCGTATCCGGCCTCATCCACATACCGCTGCATCCGATCGGCGCCGATCCGCCGCGCCAACTCCTGGTAATGCGGAACCGCCGAAACGCGGAACGACTCGGCGAGCGTCAGATCACGGTTGAGTTCCGTTCGGGCGCGGACAGTAGAGTCCCACGGGATGACCGTGGCCGCGTCTTGCACCACGCCGGTCTCGAGCGCGATCAGCGAGTTAAGAATCTTGTAGGTGGAGGCCGGTATCAGCCCCTCGTCCGCGCGTTCCCCGAACACCGTGCGCTCTGTGCCATCGGCGAGATTCCGGATCACCATCACTCCAGTGAACCCGCTTCGATCCACGATGGCGCGAAGCGAGGAATCCTCGATCACGTGAGGCACGGGCAGCCGTTCGCCGGGCGTGGCACCGGCGGAGCATGCAGCTGCCGAGGCGGTCACCAGTAGCAGCGCGCCGAACCGGGCGGCGCAACGCCAGCAGCGCGGCCAGGCTGTAACCTCAAGCATCAGATCCGCTCCAGCTGCTCGCGCGTGCGCTCGTTGCGGATATTGCCAGTGTTCAACGTGCCCGCTGGCTCGAAGAGCACGACCTCAACCTCCTCGTCGGCCACGGGGCGGTGCTCGACGCCGCGCGGAACGATGAGGAAGCTGCCCGCTGACAGCTCGACGACGTGATCGCGGAACTCCATCCGGAATGATCCGCGATGCACGAGGAAGAGCTCATCCTCGTCATCATGCTGGTGCCAGATGAACTCGCCCTTCAGCTTGGCGAGCTTCACGTGCTGGCCATTCAACTCCCCAACGATGTGCGGGGACCAGCAGTCGCGAATTTGTGCGAACTTCTCATCGAGCGACACAGCAGCGTTCATGACAGGGCGCTTCATACGATGGATGGGTGACCCCCGCAGGAGTGGGGGCGGAGCAGAGAACACCGCGTGGGCGTCAGGCGACCGGAGCGATATGGGCGTCCGCCGCGCGTGCGGCGCTGGTGCAGCAGGCGGCGCGGCGCTCAGCGCACCACCTACCACTTCCGCGGGCCGGCAGCGTGATCAAGCCGAGCGAGACCGTCCCGCACGATGCGGATCGATGCCGCCACGGCGCGCTCCCACCATGGCCTCGCCGGCGGGGCCCGACGCGGTGCGGGGCTCGGCGGCGGGGGCGGCGTTGCAGTAGCCACCGCCCTCGGCGGGATACGGCCGGGCGGCCCGAGGTCACCGCGTGGCTCCGGCTCCGGGAGGTACGGGTCAATACGCATGCAGAACGCTCGCGGTAGGGGCGGCAGACTGGGCGCCCCAAGATACCATTCCGCCCCCAGCTCCGCCACCGACATTCGCGCGGCGCGCACCCACGGCGCCGTGGGTGCGGATCAGTCCGCCACAGCCACCCGCGGAAGTATCGCGGTGCCGCCAGACTCGGCCGCGGACATCACCCTTCGGACGCGACCGTCTCCAGCGATTCCCACCGCGCGATCAGTGCCGCCAGCTGCTCGTCGAGCTCGGCCAGTCGTGCCGCCGCGGCTGTTGCGGCCGACCCGTCGCGCAAGAGCGCCGGGTCACCCATCGAGGCGTAGAGTGCCTCACGTTCCCGCTCGCATGCGTCGATCGCGTCTGGCAGCGCCGCGAGCTCCGTCGACTCCTTGAACGTGAGGCGGCGGCGCTTCTCGGCCTTCAGCGGCGACGGCGCCGTCACTACCATGGGCGCGCTCACCGCAGGAGCGACGGCGATGGGCTGGCGCTGCCGCACCCACTCGCTATAGCCACCGACATACTCCTCCACCCGCCCCTCTCCCTCGAACACGAGCGTGCTCGTGACGACGTTATCGAGAAAGTCACGGTCGTGGCTGACCACGAGCAACGTCCCGGCGAAGTCGAGTAGCAGCTCCTCGAGCAGGTCGAGCGTCTCGATGTCGAGGTCATTCGTGGGCTCATCGAGCACGAGCAGATTGAATGTCCGCGTGAAGAGCCGCGCCAGCAGGAGTCGGTTCCGCTCGCCCCCGGAGAGCGCCTTCACAGGCGTGCGTGCGCGGTCGGGCGGGAAGAGAAAGTCCTGGAGATAGCCGTTCACGTGCTGCCGCGATCCCTTCACCTCCACGAAATCAGCGCCATCGGCGATACTGTCGAACACGCTACGCTCCGGATCGAGTTGCTCCCGAAGTTGATCGAAGTATGCGATTCCGAGTGACGTGCCGAGTCGAATGGATCCCGCCTCGGGCTTCAGCTCTCCGAGTAGGAGGCGGAGGAGCGTCGTCTTGCCGGAGCCGTTAGGCCCGATGAGCCCGACCCGATCGCCGCGCGTGATCGTCGTCGTCACGTCTCGCACGATGACATGGTCGCCCCGGGCGAAGGTGACGTTGCGTGCCTCCGCGACGAGCCGCCCGGATCGCTCGCCTTCCTGCGTCTGCATGCGCACCGAGCCGACCCGCTCCCGCCGCGCGCCTCGCTCGTCCCGCAGCGCCTCCAGCGAGCGGACGCGCCCCTCGTTACGCGTCCGCCGTGCCTGAATACCGGTTCGAATCCACACCTCCTCCTTCGCGAGCTTCTTGTCGAACTCGGCCCATTCGCGCTGCTCGACCGCCAACGCTGCGGCCTTGCGTTCGAGATAGGCGTCGTAGCCCGTCCCCCAATCGACGAGCCGCCCGCGATCCAGTTCGACGATCCGGGTCGCGACCCGGCGCAGAAAGGCGCGATCGTGGGTCACGAAGAGGAGCGTCGTTCCGCGATCGATCAGAAACTCCTCCATCCACGCTATGGCGTCGATGTCGAGATGATTCGTTGGCTCGTCCAATAGCAGCACGTCCGGTTGCCTGACGAGCGCGCGGGCGAGCAGCGTCTGTCGTTTCCGGCCCCCAGATGCGGCGGCGAAGGGCGCGTCGGGATCGAGACCGAGATGATGCAACACCGTGTCGACACGAGTCTGCGTCTGCCACGCGTCCGCCGCGTCGAGTGCGTGATGCAGCCGGTCAAGCTCGCGGAGCGCCTCGTCCGTCGGGCCCGTGCCGACGCGGTGGCTGGCCTGGTGGTACCGCGCGAGCAACCGACCGGCTTCGCCGAGTCCGGCAGCGACGACATCGAAGGTGGTGCCCTCCACGTCATCCGGAACCTCCTGCTCGAGCCGAGCGACG
>PPFU01020291.1_pt1 | contig 29023 bp, 25 predicted proteins | sample 1535991 | NCBI WGS metagenome assembly PPFU01 (sample SAMN04901290, study PRJNA319586) | Hypolithon metagenome, whole genome shotgun sequencing project. | isolation source: Antarctic Hypolithon | place: Antarctica: Miers Valley | collected 2014
CAGGAGCGCGCCCCGGAGGTGGCGCCGGAACCGCGGATGTCCGTTTCCCCCGCCCCATCCGGGGCGGAATCCTTTGTTAATACGAGGTCCGGGGTGTTCGCGTCGTTCGACCCCCGGCTCATTTCCAAGACGCCTCCGGCGTCAAGGTGCATGACACGCTCTAGTGGACCCACAGCGACCGAAACTCCGGATCGCTCCCCGGGGCGGGGCTTGACTCGCTCCGGAGCCGCCAACAGCCTGCGCTTTCACATGAAGCCGATCCTCCTGGGGCTGCTGGTGGCCGTCGTTTACCTGTTGCATCAGGATTTTTGGAACTGGACGACGATCGAGCCGCAGTTGTTCGGGTTCCTCCCGATTGGTCTCTGGTACCATGCCGGCTACTGCGTGGTGGCGGCGCTGCTGATGGCGCTGCTGGTCAGGTTCGCCTGGCCGGCTCGACTCGAGCGGTCGGAGGCTGAATCCTCGCGCAGGCCGTCATGATCCCGGCGGTCATCGTCCTCATTTACCTCGCGGCGGTCCTTTACATCGGAATCTTCGCATTTCGCCGCGGGACGGCGTCGGGCGAGGATTACTTCGTGGCCAGCCGGTCACTGGGGCAATACGTTTTCCTCCTCGCGCTGTTCGGGACGAACATGACGGCGTTCGCCATCCTCGGCAGCTCGGGTGTGGCGTATCATCGCGGGATCGGGGTGTTCGGGCTGATGGCATCCTCGTCGGCGCTTATCATTCCGCTCACGCTCTTCTTCATCGGCACGCGGCTCTGGGCGCTCGGGAAACGCTTTGGGCACATGACGCAGGTGCAGTTTTTCCGCGATCGCTGGGAGTGCTCGGCGATCGGGACGGTGATCTTCGCGCTGACTGTGGTGATGCTGGTTCCCTACATCGTGATCGGAGTGATGGGTGGCGGACAGGTGCTGGAGGCTGTCACCACGACGGTCGGGCTGGACGGTGAGCGACGGGCGTTTTTCAGCTACGAAGTCGGGGGTGCAATCGTGGCGCTGGTGATCACCAGCTACGTTTTTTTCGGAGGAATGCGCGGGACGGCCTGGGTGAACACGCTGCAGACGCTGCTCTTTCTCTCCTTCGGCACGGCGGCGTTCGTCCTGATCAGCCGGAATCTCGGCGGGCTCGGCGAGGTGATGGCCCGGCTGGCCGACGATCCGAAGACGGCGCCGCTGCTGACTCGCGAGCGGATGTCGCTCGAGGAATTCTTCAGCTACACCTTTATCCCGCTCTCCTCGATCATGTTCCCGCACATGACGATCATGTGTTTCACCGCGGAGAAGGTGACCCATTTCAAAAAGACGGTGATTTTTTACCCGCTCTGCATCATGGCGCTCTGGGTGCCGTGCGTGCTGCTGGGAGTGATCGCCCGCAGTCAGTTCCCGGGGCTCGGCCCGGGCGAGTCGGACGACGTCATCCTCCGGCTCCTCACCGCCAACACCAACATCTGGGTGGCGGGTGTCCTGGGGGCCGGGATCATGGCGTGCGTGATGGCCGCCGACAGCCAGATCCTGGCGATGTCCACGATGTTCACCGAGGATTTGTTCGCGCACTACGGCGGGCGCAAACGGTTTGGCCCGCGGACCGAGGTTTGGACGGGGCGGGCGTTCGTCGTCGGTGTGACCATTGTGGCGTATCTCTTCGCGATTCAATTGAAAGACAGGGCCGGCATCTTCGAGCTGGCGATCCGGTTCGCGTTCTCGGGTTTTGCGGCGATGGCGCCGGTGATGCTCGCCGCGCTCTGCTGGCGGCGCAGCACCAAATGGGGCGCGCTGGCGGCCACGCTCTGGGTCGCGGCGACGATGTTCGGCTCCTGGTATTTGTATGGCGCGACGGAGGGGATGGCGCCGAAACCGGGCCAGCCGCTCGCACAGATCTTTCCGGCGCTGGGCGAGATGTTCTTGCGCAGCCCGAGCAACGTGCTGGTCTATGGCTTCCTGCCGGTGATGCCTATGTGCCTGGGCTCGGCGTTCTGGATGATCGCGGTGTCGCTCGTCACGCGCCCGCCCGACATCGGAACCATCGACAGATATTTTTCCTCAAACGAATGAATACCCCCGACCCGTCACAGGCCGCCGCGGCACTCGACGAGCACGTGCGCGAGATCGTCCGCTGGCATTTTTCGCCCGAGACCGGGACGCCGTTCTGGCTGGATTGGGCGGCCCAAGCGGGCTGGAACCCGGCCGACGAAATCCAGGGCGCGGCGGATTTGAAGCGGTTCCCGCATTTTCAGGACGACTGGCTGCGCGACGAGCAGAACGAGCGCTGGGTGCCGAAGAGTTACGCGGGAAAGCCGTTCCACATTTTCGAGACCGGCGGGACGACCGGCATGCCGAAGCAGCGGCTGAGCTGGGAAGACCACAAGATCGATTACTCGGAGTTCTCGGAGACGCTCGACGACCGGTTTTTTCCGCGCGGCGCGAAATGGCTGATGCTGGGGCCGACCGGTCCGCGCCGGTTACGGCTGGCGATAGAGCATCTGGCGAATGTGCGCGGGGGCTCGTGTTATCACGTCGATCTCGACCCGCGCTGGGTGGTGAAGCTGCTGGGGGAAAAGCGGCTCGACCTCGCGAACGAATACAAGGATCACGTGATCCACCAGGCGGTCACGATATTGAAGCACCGGACGGACATCCGCTGCCTGTTCACCACGCCCAAACTGCTCGAGGCGCTCGGCGACCGGATCAGCGTGCCGGAGGCCGGCATCACCGGCGTCTTTTGCGGCGGCACGTCGATGACACCGCAGATGGTGCGCTTTCTCACCGAGGAAATCCTGGAGAATCGTGCCGCGTTCGTGCCCACCTACGGCAACGTCCTGATGGGCTTGGCCTGCAGCAGACCGCTCGCGCCCGAGGACAACTGGAGCGTGACTTATTACGCCCCGCAGCCGCGCGCCATGCTCTGCGTGGTCGATCCGAAGAACACGGAACGGGACGTGGATTACGGCGCCGTCGGGCGGGTGGAGCTGAGCACGCTGACCAGGGAACTTTTCATGCCGCGCTTCCTCGAGCGCGACGAGGCGGTCCGGCGTCCGCCGTGCGAGCAGTTCCCGTGGGATGGCGTCGGCGACGTGCGACCGTTCGGGCAGCTGGAAAAGAAAGTGGTCGAAGGCGTCTATTAGTCGGAACGCCGAATGCCCGCCCTTCCGCACATTCCCGCGCTGCGTCTTGGCCGACCCTACGCGAGCCTCGACCGGATCGAGGTCAAAGATTGCCGGTCGGGTGAGCCGCTGCTCGCGGTGAGCCAGGTGAACGCCGGGATTGTCCGGCGCGACCTGGCGAAGACCGGCGCTTCACGCGAGGCGCTGGCGCAGTTTTCCTGCGGCGAGTTGATTGCGCTCGCCACCAAGGCCGGGGAGCTTTTCCTCAACGGAACGCTGCCGCTCGGCGACGACGGCGCGACACAGTCGCCGCAGGAATACGTGGAAATGCTATCCGCCACCAGCGGGCTGCCGCACGTGCTGGTCCGGCGGAACATGGCGCGGATTCATTCCGTGCTGACCAACCTCGACACCATCCTCTGCGGGCTGACACGCGGGCTCGATCTCGGGGTGATCGACAGCGGGCTCGGGAGGCAGGCCGGCGCGACGGTCAGTTTCTGCGCGGTAACCGACGCGCTCGGCGTGGTGATGCCGAGCAATTCACCGGCGGTCAACTCGCTCTGGCTGCCGGCCGTGGCACTCAAGATCCCGGTCATGTTGAAACCGGGCCGCGAGGAACCGCTGACGCCGTGGCGATTGATCCAGGCGTTCATCGCCGCCGGCGTGCCGGCCGAAGCGTTCGGCTTTTATCCGACTGAGCACGACGGAGCGGGCGAAGTGCTGCGCGGCTGCGGGCGGGCGCTGCTTTTCGGCGACAAGAGCGTGGCCGATCAATACGCCAACAATCCCGCCGTGGAGGTCCATGGCCCCGGATACAGCAAGATCGTGATCGGCGAGGACGAGATCGCGCACTGGGCGGAGCATCTGGACGTGATCGTCGAATCGATCGCCGCCAACGGCGGCCGCAGTTGTCTCAACGCCTCGGCCGTCGTCGTGCCGTCGCACGCGGACGAGCTGGCCGACGCGCTCGCGCAAAGGCTTGGACCGATCGAGCCGCGGGCGATGGACGACGAGAACGCCGCGCTCTCCGCCTTTGCCAACCCGAAGATGGCCGAACTCATCGACGCGGCGATCGAGGAGGATTTGAAAAGCCCGGGCGCGCGCGAAGCCACGGCAAGTCATCGCGGCGGCCCGCGGAAGGTCGAGCGGGACGGCGCGACCTACCTGCGGCCGACGATCGTGCGTTGCGACTCCTTTTCCCATCCGCTGGCGAATCGCGAGTTCCTGTTTCCCTACGCGAGCGTGGTGGAAGTGCCGCAGGATCGGATGGCCGACGAAATCGGGCACTCGCTCGTGGTCTCGGCCATCACGCGCGACGACCGATTCATCGCGCGCCTGATGAAGTCGCCGGGGATCGACCGTTTGAATATAGGTCCCGTTTCGACGATGAAAGTCGCCTGGGATCAGCCGCATGAAGGGAATCTTTTCGAGTTTCTTTACCGGCGCCGGTCGGTCCAACGCGCGGATGAGTAGGAAGCCGGGCACTCAGGGCGGCGGAGTCATCGGCTTCGATCATCGCCCGCAGACGCGCCTCGTTTTCGGACTGGAAACGGTCGCCCGCGTGGGAGAGCTGGCCCGGGAACTGGCTGCGTCGCGCGCGCTGGTGGTGACCGATCGCGGGATCGTCGGCGCGGGTCACTGCCAGCGCGTGTGCGCATCGCTGGAGGAAGCCGGGATTTCGGCGACTGTCTTCGATCGCGTGCGCGAGAATCCGACGACGCGCGACGTCGATGAATGCCTGGAGATCGCGCGGCAGGCGAATCCGGACGTGATTGTCGGCCTCGGCGGCGGGAGCAGCATGGACACGGCGAAGGGCTGCAATTTCCTGCTCACCAACGGCGGCCGGATGCAGGATTACTGGGGCATCGGCAAAGCGACGAAGCCGATGCTGCCGCTGATCGCCATCCCCACCACGGCGGGGACCGGAAGCGAATGCCAGTCATTCGCGTTGATCGCCGACGAGGAGACGCATCAGAAAATGGCGTGCGGCGATCCGAAGGCGGCGGCGCGCGTGGCGATCCTGGATCCGCTGCTCACGCTTACCCAGCCGATGCCCGTCGCCGCATGCACCGGCATCGACGCCATCGCTCACGCGGTGGAGACGGCGGTGACGACGAAGCGGACCGAGCTTTCCTGGATGTATTCCCGCGAGGCGTTCCGGCTGATCGCCACGAATCTGCCCGTCGTTTTCCGCGAACCGGACAACCTCGATGCGCGCGCCGGGGTGCAGCTCGGAGCGGCATTCGCAGGCACCGCGATCGAAACCAGCATGCTCGGCGCGGCGCACAGCGCGGCCAACCCTCTCACCGCCCGGTTCGAGATCATTCATGGAAATGCGGTCGGGCTGATGTTGCCGCACGTTGTCCGTTTCAATGCCAAAGCGCCCGGCGCGTGCGCGGCGTATGCCGACCTGGCGATTGCCGCCGGCTGGTCGCGCCTGGGTGACGATCCCGAATGGGCGGTCGATGAGCTGGTCCGTCGGCTGGAGGGATTGCTCGCCGAGACTGGCATGGCACTCTCCCTTTCCGCGTGCAATATCCCGCGCACGGCGATTTCGGAGCTGGCCGAAGAGGCTGCCGCCCAATGGACCGCGCAGTTCAATCCGCGAACAATCGATCCCGCAGGATTTGAACGGCTTTACGAGGCGGCGTGGTGAGTCCGTCGCAGGCTCACCATGGTTTGCAGCCCGGCGTTTGCCTCTGAGCGGGCACGCGGTAGGGTCTCGCCTGTGTTCTGTGACTTTCTCAATAGAAATGCGCTTGCCCTTACGGCGGTGCTCGCCTCTCTGGCGGGCGGCTCGGCGCTAGCCGGGGAAACAGGCTGGCCGATGTTTCGCGGGAACCCGGCGTTGACCGGTGTCACAGCCACCGAGGTCCGCGCGAAACCGGAGCTGCGCTGGACTTTCAAGACCGGTGGCACGGTCACTTCGTCGGCGGCCATCGCCGGCGGGCGCGTTTTCATCGGCTCGGGCGACGGCTTCATTTATGCCCTCGCGCCCGAAAGCGGCGAGAAGGCGTGGGCGTTTCAAACCGGCGGTGCCGTGGAATCGTCGCCGCTGTTTCTCGACGGAACAATTTACTGCGGCTCCAGCGACGGATGCCTCTACGCGCTCGACGCGGCGGAAGGCAAACTCAAGTGGAAATACCAGGCCGGCGACAAGATCCTGGCCGGCCCGAACTGGCACCGGACGAAGGAAGGGCGCGTGCTGGTCATCGTCGGCAGCTACGACAGCAAGCTCCACGCGGTGGACGCGGCAACGGGGAAGCGGAGCTGGATTTACGAATCGGAGAACTACATCAACGGAGCCTCCGCCGTCGTCGATGGCAAGGTCGTCGTCGGTGGTTGCGATTCGTTGATCCACATCGTGACGGCGGACACCGGAGCGGCGTTGGAGACGATCGACGCCGGCGGATACATCGCGGCGTCGGTCGCGGTAAAGGGGAAGCGCGGCTACGTCGGCCAGTACAACAACGAGTTCCTCTGCGCGAATCTGGAGACCGGCGAGATCGTCTGGAAATATCGCGACCGAAATTTTCCATACTTCTCGTCCGCCGCAGTGGGGGCCGACCGGGTGGTGTTCGGCGGGAGGGATCGACGCGTGCATTGCCTGGCGCTGGAGGACGGCAAGCCGCTCTGGTCGTTTCAGGCGCGCGGCAAAGTGGACAGCTCCCCGGTGATCGCAGGGGACAAGGTGATCACAGGCGCGGACGATGGCCGCCTTTATCTGATCAACCTGGAGGACGGAAAAGAGCTGTGGTCGTTTGAAATCGGCCGCGCGATCAGCGGCTCGCCCGCGGTCGCCGACGACGGCCTGATCGTCATCGGGGCCGATGACGGGTCGGTGTATGCGTTCCGATAGCAGCCTGGGATTCCAAGTTGATGGCGCCCTCTTCCCACCCGACACTGGACGGGATGACGACTGCCACCACGACCGAAGAGACGACGGCAGGCAATTACTTTGTCTCCAATTATCCGCCCTACTCGTTCTGGTCACCGGACCAGGCGGCGGAGGCGCACCGGGCGCTGGAAAGGCCGCCGGCGCCGGGCACGCCGCTCGGCGTTTACGTGCACATCCCGTTTTGTCGGAAGCGGTGCCACTTCTGCTATTTCCGCGTTTACACCGACAAGAACGCCGGCGAGGTGAAAATCTATCTCGATGCGGCGTTGAAAGAGCTCGCGATGTATGCGCGCAAGCCATTCGTCGGCGGACGCAAACCGGCGTTCATCTACTTCGGCGGGGGCACCCCGTCGTACCTCTCCGTCGATCAGCTCCACCGGCTCACTGACGGGATGAAGGAGCTTCTTCCGTGGGACGAGGCGGGCGAGGTGGCGTTCGAGTGCGAGCCGGGAACGCTGACTGAAAAGAAGCTGCAGGTGATCCGCGACATCGGGGTCACGCGCCTCAGCCTGGGCGTGGAAAATTTCGACGATCACATCCTCGAGATCAACGGCCGCGCCCATCGCTCGAAGGAGATTCTACGCTCCTACGAAACCGCGCGAAGCCTCGGCTTTCCGCAGATCAACATCGACCTGATCGCCGGCATGGTGGAGGAGCGCGAGGACAACTGGCGGCGCTGCGTGGAGAGGACAATCGAGCTGCAGCCCGACTGCGTCACGATCTACCAGATGGAGATTCCTTACAACACGACCATCTACAAACACATGAAGGAAGAGGGCCGCCTGGTCGCGCCGGTGGCCGATTGGCAGACGAAACGGCGATGGGTGGACGAGGCGTTCGCCGGGCTGGAGCGGGCGGGATACACCGTGACCAGCGCCTACACGGCGGTGCGCGATCCGAAGCGGACCAAATTCCTTTACCGCGACCTGCTTTGGCAGGGCGCGGATTTGATCGGCGCGGGCGTCGCTTCGTTCTCCCATGTCGGCGGAGTGCATTTTCAAAACCAGCACGACATCGGGCCGTATCTCGAAAAACTCGAGCGCGACGAGCTGCCGATCTACCGCGCCTACCGCACGTCCGGCGAGGAACGGATGATCCGGGAGCTGATCCTTCAGTTCAAGCTGGGGCGGGTGAGCACCGACTACTTCGAATCGAAGTTTGGCGTGAATGTCCGCGAGCGTTTTGGCGACGTGCTTGCCGGGCTTGAGGCGGACGGACATCTGCAAATGTCTAATGGCGAGATCGTCCTGACGCGGGAGGCCCTCATGGAGGTGGACAAATTCCTTTGGGACTTCTTCCTGCCGGAGCATCAACGCGCGCGCTACGCCTGAGATACTCATGTCTCCCGGCGCGCACGCGATCTTGGCACCCCTGGCCCGGTTTTATGAGCGGTCGGACCGCCGGTTGCCGGATGTGCGCCTGCTCGACGGCGACAATATTCCGGCGCCCTATCATACCCTGCTCGTGCACGACGCCGACATGACCTCGACCCTCGAACGATTTCACGGCGAGCGGGTGCGCCTTCGAATCCTCGAGAGCCGCCGCAACGGGTCCACCTACGAACGGGAGGTCGTCCTGGTGGCAGGAAACGCGGCGCGGCCGGTCGAATTTGGTGCGATCGGCATCATGCTCGACCGCTTTTCCGGCGACGTGCAGGAGGTGATTTTGAAAGGCGCCACCCCCCTGGGCGCCATTCTCCAGGAGTTCGCCATCCCGTTCGTGAGCATGCCGCAGGCGTTCTTTGAAATTCACGCCGACGACCTGATGGCTGAAGCGCTGGAGGTGGCAGCGCCAGCCCTCCTTTACGGTCGGCGCAACACGCTGATTACTCCCGCGGGTGAGACGCTCGCGGAGATTGTCGAGATTCTGCCACCGGTCGGCACAAGCGCAAAAGTGACCTCATGAACAGCATGGATTACGACGCCATCGTGATCGGCGGCGGGCCGGCCGGAGCCGCAGCCGCGACCGTGCTGGCGGAGCGCGGCCGGCGCGTGGCGCTTTTGGAAAAACAGAAGCTGCCGCGTTATCACATCGGCGAATCGCTGATGCCGTTCTGTTATTTCCCGCTCGAACGGCTCGGGGTGCTCGACCGGATCAAGGCCGCCAATTTTCCCAAGAAATACAGCGTCCAGTTCGTCACCGGCGACGGACGCGTCTCCTCCCCTTTTTATTTCTTCGAGCACTTCGATCATCCGGCCGCGACCACCTGGCAGGTGGTGCGAAGCGAGTTCGACATGATGCTGGTGGAGAACGCCCGCGCGAAAGGCGCGGAGGTGCGCGAGGAAACACGCGTGACTGACCTCCTCTGGAGAGACGACGCGGTGGTGGGTGTCAAGGCGGCGTCTGGGTCCGAGGGGGGAACGCTGGAGTTTCGGGCGCCGATGACCATCGATGCCACGGGCCGGGACGGGCTGGTGCAGATGCGGCAGGGCTGGCGGGTTCGCGATCCGGAGCTGAACAAGATTTCCATCTGGACCTACTTCCGCGGCGCGAAACGCGATCCCGGTCTCGACGAAGCCGCCACCACGGTCGCTTACCTGCCGGAGAAAGGCTGGTTCTGGTACATCCCGCTGTCGGACGACCGGGTGAGCGTCGGGATCGTCGCGGAGCGCGAATATCTCCACCGCGATGGGCGCGACCCGGAGGCGATCTTCCGCCGCGAGGTGAAGAACAACGCCTGGATCGAGGAGCATCTCGCGCCGGGGACCTGCGAGGGGCGCTTCTGGGTGACGGGCGAATATTCCTATCGCTCCCGCCATTGCGCGGCGGATGGGGTGATCCTCGCCGGCGACGCCTTTTCGTTTCTCGATCCGGTGTTTTCCTCCGGCGTGTTCCTGGCATTGCGCAGCGGTGAAATGGCGGGGGAGGCCGTGGATCGCGCGCTGGCGAGCGGCGACGTGTCCGCAGGGCAGTTCGCCGCCTATGGCGAGGAGATGTGCCGGGGGATCGAGGCGATGCGCAAGCTGGTTTATGCGTTCTACGACGAGGGGTTCAGTTTCCGCGAGCTGATGCAAAAGCATCCTCACCTGCGCGGACGGCTGACCGATTGTCTCATCGGCGACCTGTTCAGCGATTTCAGCGAGCTGTTCGCTGCCGTCGCCGAGTTTGCCGACATTCCACCCGACCTTGGGCATGGCGGGCCGCGGATTCCTGAACGATGCGTCTCATCCAACTGACGCCGGGCACCGGCAACTTTTACTGCGGGAGCTGCCTGCGCGACAATGCGCTGGTCACCGCGCTGCGAGAGCTCGGTCACGACGCGCACTTGATGCCAATGTATTTGCCGCATCTCGTGGACGAGGAAAGTGCGAGCACGGGCGAGCCGCTTCTGTTCGGCGGGATCAACGTCTATCTCCAGCAGAAGTCCGGCCTTTTTCGGCGCACGCCGGGGTGGCTGGACAAGCTCCTGGACTCGCCCTCTCTGCTCCGGCGGGCCGCGGGGCAGTCGTCGATGACATCGGCGCGCGACCTCGGCGAAATAACGCTGTCGATGCTGGAGGGAGAACACGGGCGCCAGGCCAAGGAGGTGCGCAAGCTGATCGCGTGGGTCGCCGCGAGGGATCGCCCGCCGCACGTCATCAGCCTCTCGAACATTCTCCTGGCCGGCCTCGCGCCGAGTCTCCGGCGGGAGCTCGGGATTCCGGTGGTGTGCACCATGCAGGGTGAGGATGGATTTCTCGACGCGCTGCCGGAGCCGTACCGGGAGCAATGCTGGAAAAAATTGCGCGAGCTCGCCGGCAGCATCGCGGGGTTCGTCGCCGTCAGTCGCTATTACAAGGACGAGATGGTGCGCCGGCTGAATCTCGCGCCGGAAACGGTCCGCGTCGTGCACAACGGGATCAGCCTCGATGGCTACCGCGCGGCCTCGCACCCGCCGAATCCGCCGGTGATCGGTTTCCTCGCGCGGATGTGTCAAGCGAAGGGCCTCGACACGCTGGTCGAGGCGTTCATCGAGCTGAAGGCGCGCGGCCAGGCGGGCGATGCGCGGCTCAGGATCGCCGGTGCGAAGACGCCGGCGGATGAGAATTTCGTCAAAGGTCTCCAGCAGCGCCTCCGCGAGAAGGGGCTGGAGGCGCAGTTTCTGCCGAACCTCAGCCGCGGGGAGAAGCAGGAGTTTTTGCGAGGTCTCACCGTGCTGTCCGTGCCCGCGCGCGGGGAATCGTTCGGGTTGTATGTGCTCGAAGCGCTGGCCAGCGGCGTGCCGGTGGTGCAGCCGCGCGAGGGCGGGTTTCCCGAGTTGATCGAGGCGACCGGAGGCGGGCTTCTTTACGACGACGGGGCGAATGGTCTCGCGGCTGCGCTGGAGAAAATGCTCATGGATCAGGAAGTGGCGCGTCAGCTTGGTCAGCGCGGGCGGGAGGCTGTCGTTTCCCTGTTCACTCGCGAGAAAATGGCGGCGAATTTTGCCGAAGTATGTCAAGAGGTGCTGACGTGAAGTGGCGCAGAGCGAAACTTTCCACCCTTGCCGGCTCCGTCGCCGTGGGTTTGGTCGCGATGGTTGTCCTGATGGCGGGGTGCGCGAATTTTCAGCGGGAATGGAAAGGCGCTGCTGCTGCCAGAAACAGCGATCCCCGGGGGATCGAGGGCCTTTGGCAGGGTGAATGGAAGAGCGCGAAAAGCGGGCACCGCGGAGGGTTGCGCTCCGTCATCGCGCGAGTGGACGACCGCCGGCATCGCGCGACATTTCAGGCCACCTATTGGAAGGTGCTGAGGTTCACCTACACGCTCGCGCTGACGGTCGATGCAAGCGGGCCGCCCTGGACATTCGAGGGCGAGGAAGATCTCGGCTGGTGGGGCGGCGGTGTTTTCAAGTATGAGGGGCGAGGGACGCCGGAGACCTTTCAGGCAAACTATTCCTCACGCCTTGACCACGGCGTGTTCGAGATGACCCGACCATGATTCCTTCTTACCGACATTCCCTTTTTCTCGCTGCGCTGATTGTGTGCAGCAGTTGCTCGGATCAGCCCGGAGCGAAGAATAAAGAGCGGTTTCTCAGCGTCGGGACCGCGCCGCCGGGGGGGGCGTTTTTTGTGGTCGGCGGTGCGCTGGCCGAGGTCTTGAACGAAAAGGAGGGAGACCAGAATTGGAATGTGACGGCGGAGGCGACGATGGGGTCGCAGGAAAACATCCGCCGGCTGGCGACCGGTGAACTCGACTTTGCGGTGTCCAATGCGGCGGTCACCTACTTCGCCGTGCGCGGCCAGGGCGAATGGGACCGGGCTTACGAAATTCGAACGGTGATGACGCTGGCGCCGAACGTCGCGTTTTTCATCACGCCGGCCAGCTCGGGCGTGAAAACGATCGCCGATTTGAAGGGGAAGCGGGTGGTGGTCGGACCGGCCGGCGCGGGGATGGAGGCGTTCATCGAGCCGCTCCTCGCAGCGCATGGCGTCCGTTACGCGGATTTCACGCCGCTGCATGCCACGCAGGCGGCTGCGGTTGACATGCTGGCGGACGGCTCGGCCGCAGCGGCATTTCTCGGGGGCGCAGTGCCGACCGCATCGATCACCCAGGCGTGCGCGTCGCAGGACATCCATTTCATCCCGTTCGATCCGGCGGCGATGGAGAAGCTGGTGAAGGAATACCCGTTCTTCGATCCGGCGGTGATCCCCGGTGGGACTTATCCGGGTCACCCGGAGGAGTATCGGGCGTTGAACGTCGGCTCGATGCATTTCATCACCTCGGCGAGTCAGGACGAGCAACTCGTCTATCAGGTGGCGAAAACGATCTACGAGAATCGCGACACCGTGACGGCGAAACATCCGTCAGGGAAGGCGATCAACCCGAAGAACGCCCCGCACAGCAGCGGCACGGAATTTCATCCCGGGGCGATCCGGTATTTCGAGGAGACCGGAATTTGGCCCAAGGCAGGGGGACAATAAGGTCGGAGCTGGCGTGCTCGCCGGCCCGTCGCCATTGACTGCGCCGTTCCGCACCGTCGAGCATCGCCCAATGTCCGCGCCCAGACTGCCGCTGATCGCGTGTGGACTCGGCGTGGGGTTGAGCATTTTCACCCTCGCCGAAGTCAATCACCCGCTGCTGACTCCGCTGTCGCAGTTGGCAGTTTTTGCGACGCTCGGTTTCGTGCTCTGTTTGCTCCACTTCCCGTTGCGATGGCGGGGAAAAGCGCGCCTCGCCGGGCGCGCGCTCGATTTTCTTCTGATCGGCCTGGCCATTTTTTGCGGAATCTTTCTGGTCACGCAGACGGAGCGCGCCCTTGAAAGTTTCTGGATCGGCGGCTCCTCGCTTGGCAACCGCGCGGGGAACGAGGCGGCGCTCGACATCGTGGTCGGCGCGGCGGGGCTGGTGCTGGTCCTCGAGACCACGCGGCGCACGCTCGGGGTCGCCCTGCCGCTGCTCTCGCTGGTTTTCCTCGCCTATGCCTGGCTCGGCTCCCACTTCCCGGCCTGGCTCTTTCCTCACCGGGGATACAGTTTGGAGCGGATCGTCTCCCAGACGTTCCTGCAGAGCCAGGGCGTGTTCGGCATCGCGTTGAGCGTGATGTTCACCTACGTCTTCCTCTTCGTCGTCTTCGGCGCGTTTCTCCAGGCGACCGGCACGACGCAATACGTTATCGACACGACCCAGAGGCTTTTCCGGAACAGTCCCGGCGGCCCGGCCAAGGTCGCGGTCGTCAGCAGCGGATTGATGGGCTCACTCTCGGGCAGCGCCGTCGCCAACACGGTGACGACCGGCACGTTCACCATCCCAACGATGCGGGCGAGCGGTTTTTCACCGCAGGTCGCCGCCGGCATCGAGGCGGCCGCGAGCACCGGCGGAGCGCTCGTCCCGCCGGTGATGGGGGCAGGCGCCTACATGATGCTGGAGATGATCGATCCGCCGGTGACATATCTGCAGATCATCCGCGCAGCATTGATCCCGGCGCTGCTCTATTATCTCGCGCTGTTCCTGATCGTTCATTTTTACGCGAGGAAAATTGCGCACCGCGCGACCGCCAGTGCTTCACCGGCGGCGGCGGAGACGCCCGCGCGCGCGGAAACCGGCGAACGCCATTCCATGTTTCGCGGGGTCCTGTTCGCGGCGGCGCTCGGCACCCTTGTCGGTTCCATGGCTCTCGGTTACACGCCCTCGCGAGCGGTGACCCTGGCGCTTGTGGTGGTCGCGCTGCTCGGCCTTTTACATCGGCAAACCCGGCTCACGCTCTCGCGGATGGTCAGCGCCTTGAGCAGCGCGGCGCGGGAAATGACGCCGCTCATCTGCGCCGCGGCCTGTGTCGGGATCGTCCTCGGGGTGGTCACGCTGACCGGGATCGGGACCCGCCTGCCGGCGATGGTGCTTCCGCTGGCGGAGGATAATCTGCTCTCCGCGCTCGCCCTGATCATGGTCGCGTCGATCGTTCTCGGGATGGGGCTTCCCTCGTCCGTTTGTTACCTGCTCATCGCCACCTTGATGGGGCCGGTGCTCGCCCAGCTCGGCGTGGTCCCGCTGGCGGCGCACCTGTTCATTTTCTACTTCGGGATGATGTCGATGGTGACTCCGCCGGTCGCCCTGGCCGCCTATGCCGCCGCGTCGATCGCCGGCGCCGACGTGATGAAGGCTGGCTTTGCTGCGTTTCGCTTCGCGCTGGTCGGGTTCACGCTTCCCTACATCTTCGTCTATCGCCCCGAGCTGCTCCTGCTCGCGCCGGCGGGAGGATCGCTCGACTACGGTTCGCTGATCCTGTCGCTGGGGATCGCCGTGTCGGGGATCGTGGCGTTTGCGGCCGGTATTTCGGGTTACCTGTTCCGACCGCTCACCGTGCCCCTGCGGATCGTGCTTTTCACGGCGGCAGCGCTGCTGCTCGTCCCTGGCTTCGTGTTGACGGTGGCGGGCTGGAAGGTGCCTGTCCAGGACCTGACCGGCTTTCTCCTGCTCGTCGTTGCGGGGGTCATGAATCGACGGAAATGAGATCGTTCGGGCGCTGAAAGACAGACGCTGCGAGTATCCGCGAAAACGTTCGTAAGCGCGCGCGGCGGCAGCGTATTTTCGCCGCCATGGCTTACGAATTCCGGACGACCCGCCGGGTCGAGTTCGCCGATACCGACCTCGCCGGGATCATGCATTTCTCCAATTTCTTCCGGTTCATGGAATCCACCGAGCATGCTTTTTACCGATCGCTCGGATTTTCGGTGGAGAACCAGGGCGGCGGCGCCTCGCTCGGACTCGGCTGGCCGCGAGTCCGGGCCGAGTGCGAATACAAGTCGCCCCTGCGCTTCGAGGAGGAAGTCGAGATCCGCCTCTTGGTGCGCGAGGTCCGCAATCGCTCGGTGAGATTCGAATTTCGCTTTCGGAAAATGGACGACGGCCAGGCGATCGAGGTCGCGCGAGGCGCTCTCACGGCAGTTTGTGTGAGCCGCGACCTGGAAACCGACCGGATGAAGGCGGTCGTCATTCCCCCGGAGATCCGGGAGACGATTCAGGTCGCGCCGGAAGCGGCGTTCGCGGAAGGAGAGGAGCAGGATGGGCTCCGATAACGCCGCTCAACCCAGCATGGCCTGGCTGATTTTCGCCCTGATGACGGTGGTGTCGTGGGGTCTCTACGGCGTGCTCCTGCACACCGGCCAGGCCGCGATGGGTGATCCGATCAATGGTCGCTACAAGGCCTTCCTGTTCGTGGGGCTCGCCTATTTTCTCACGGCGGTGCTCGCGCCGCTCATCGCGCTCTTCGCCACCGGCGCCTCGTGGGATTTTCCGATGCGCGGGATGGCCTGGTCGCTCATCGCCGGCATCGCCGGAGCGGTGGGCGCTTTCTGCGTGCTCCTGGCTTTCGGCGCGCGCGGATCGCCGAGCGTGGTGATGTCGATCGTCTTCGCCGGCGCCCCAATCGTGAATGCGCTCGTCGCGCTGGTCATGCACCCGCCGGCCGGCGGCTGGGGTGGGCTTCGCTGGCAGTTCCTGCTCGGGATCGCCATGGCCGCAGTGGGCGGGTGTCTGGTCACGCTTTACAAGCCGGCCCCCGGGCCTCCTCGGGCGGTGGCGACGGAGGCCGCCAACCCGCCCGGGCTGCAATGAGCGGACGCCAGGCCATCGAATCTGGGCAACTCGCCCGTCTCAGGGTGCTCCTTCGCGCGCTCGTTCCGGCAAACTGTTTCCAAACCACGAAGCTCAGGGCTGCCGGTTGCACGGAGGAGATCGCCGGGCTCGCCGAGTTCTGCGAACGCGTTCCCTTTACTTGCAAGCAGGAGCTCGTCGCCGACCAGGCTGCGCGCCCGCCCTACGGCACGAACCTGACCTTCCCGCCGGAGGAATACACCCGGTTCAGCCAAACGAGCGGAACCACTGGCCGGCCATTGCGCTGGCTCGACACTCCGGAGAGTTGGAGCGCGATGCTCGACAACTGGGACCGGGTTCTCGCCGCGGCGGACGTGCGGCGGGGTGATCCGATTTTCTGCGCGTTCTCCTTCGGGCCGTTCCTCGGGTTCTGGACGGCATTCGAGGCGGCTGCGCGGAGGGGTTGTCTCTGCCTGCCCGGCGGCGGGATGAGCAGTCTGGCGCGGCTGCGAACGATGATCGACAACGGGGTGACCGCGGTGTGCTGCACGCCGACCTATGCGATCCGCCTCGCCGAGGTCGCGCATGAGGAAGGGATCGACCTCGGCAAAAGCGCGGTGCGAAAATTGATCGTGGCCGGCGAACCGGGCGGAAGCGTCAAGACGACACGTTCCCGAATCGAACAACTTTGGCCGGGCGCCCAGGTCCACGATCATCATGGCATGTCCGAAACCGGCCCGGTGAGCTATGAATGTCCGGCGCAGCCGGGCCGGCTTCACGTGATGGAAGCGGCGTTCATCGCCGAGGTCGTCGATCCCGACACGGGACAAGCCGTCGGCAATGGCGAAGCAGGCGAATTGGTTCTGACCACGCTCACTCGCACCGGATCGCCCCTCCTGCGCTACCGCACCGGGGATTTCGTGCGACCCGCGCCCGTCGCGCAGTGCGCCTGCGGCAGTTGGGAACTGGCGCTGGAGGGTGGAATTCTCAGCCGGACGGATGAGATGATCGTCGTTCGCGGCGTCAATATCTACCCGACAGCGCTCGACGCGGTGGTGCGCGGCTGCGAGGCGATCGGCGAATACCGAGCCGAGGTGAGCGAGGAGCGCGGCATGTACGAGATCGCGCTCCAGGCCGAGCCGGCGCCGGGTTGTGAGGAGGCGGCGGGCACGCTGGCTCACCAGCTCGAAACCGTGTTGCGCGCGGCATTCGACCTGCGGATCCCGGTCCGCATCGTGCCCCTTGGATCGCTCCCTCGATTCGAAATGAAAGCAAAACGCTGGGTATGCCTCTGAATCCTGTGCTCCTCGAACTGAGAAACATCACCAAGCGACACGCCGCTCCGGGCGGACAGCCGCTCGAGGTCCTGAGCGGGATCGACCTCGAGACCGAGGCGGGGGAATCGCTCGCGGTGCTCGGTCCCTCCGGCTGCGGCAAGAGCACGCTGCTCAACATCATCGGCGCGCTCGACCGTCCCAGCACCGGCGAAGTGATGCTCGAAGGCCGCGACCTCGCGAAGCTGAGCGAGCGGGAACTGGCGGCGGTCCGCAATCGAAAGGTCGGATTCGTTTTTCAACTCCACCATCTGCTCCCGCAGTGCACCATCCTCGAGAACGTCCTGATCCCGACCCTCGCCGGCGGCGCTTCGGACGCGGACGATCCGGAAGGGCGGGCGCGTGATCTGTTGCGCCACGTCGGCCTGGAAGACCGGCTAACCCATCGCCCCGGCCAGCTTTCCGGCGGTGAATGCCAGCGCGTGGCCGTCGTCCGCGCGCTGATCAATCGACCGCGGCTGCTCCTCGCCGACGAGCCGACCGGCTCGCTCGACCGGGCCTCAGCCGGGCGCCTGGCGGAGTTGCTCGTGGAATTGAACCGGCGGGAGAATGTGACGCTCATCGTGGTCACCCACGCCCTCGAGCTGGCCTCGCAAATGGGGCGCGTCTTCGAGATGCGCGATGGAAAACTGGCGCGCTCATGAGCGCCGCGCGGTTTCTCCTGCGGAGCCTGACTTTCTACTGGCGCGCGCACCTCAGCGTTTTCCTCGGCGTGCTGGTGAGCAGCTCCATCCTGATCGGCGCGCTGGCCGTCGGGGATTCGATCCGGCACAGCCTGCGGCGGATGGCTCTCGAACGCCTTGGCGACACGGAGATCGCGTTGGCCTCGCCGAATCGCTTTTTTCGTGAAGCCCTCGCGCTCGATCTCGCCCGCCGTTTGGACGCCAGCGTCGCGCCTCTCCTGATCGTCCGGGGCATTGTCGCCCGTGGCGACGGAGTGGCGCGCGCGAACGCAGTTCAAATCGTCGGGTTGGACGAGAAATTCTTTTCGACGGCTGGAGGAGCGCCGTTCCCGCTGAAGGACGGTGGCGTGGTCGTCAATGAGCGCCTCGCCAGACAGCTCGATCTTCGCCCCGGAGAGAGCGTCGTGCTGCGGATCGAGAAACCGGGCCGGCTGCCGGGCGAGGCGGTGCTCGCCCAGATTAACGAGCTCTCGACCGCCGCCCGGCTCGAGGTCTCCGGCACTGCCGGCGCCGGTGAGCTCGGCCGGTTCGGTCTTCAGGCGAGCCAGATCGAGCCGTTCAACGCCTTCGTGCCGTTGCGCTGGCTCCAGGAAAATCTCGAACGCGCCGGCCGGGCCAATCTGCTGCTCGTCAGGGGCGCATCCGCCGAGGAGGCGACCCAGGCGTTGCGCGAGGTCTGGCAGCTCGCGGATGCCGGGCTCGAAGTGCGCGATGTCGGGGGAACGCCGGAGCTGTGCTCGGAACGAATTTTTCTCGAGCAGCCGGTGATCGACGCTGCGCTGCGGGCGGAGCCGGCGTCGCTGCGCGTCCTCACCTACTTCGTCAACGAGATTGCGCACGGCGATCGCTCCGCGCCCTACTCGATGGTGGCCGCGCTTGGCGGCGCCGTCCCCGAGCCGATTCCCTCGGATCTCGGGCCCCGCGAAATCGTTCTCAACTCGTGGCTCGCCGAAGATCTGCGGGCTGCGCCGGGTAATCAGCTCACGCTGCGCTATTTCGTCCCCGATGCGCGAGGAGGCCTGGCGGAAGAGAGCGCCGCGTTCGAAGTCCGGGCGATCGTGCCGATGGAGGGGGCGGCCGCGGATCGGGAGCTGATGCCCGATTTTCCCGGCATCGCCGAGGCGGAGCGCAGTCGCGACTGGACGCCCGGAATCCCGATCGATCTCGGACGAATCCGCGACCGCGACGAGGATTACTGGGAGAAATATCGGGGCACGCCGAAGGCCTTTGTCGCGCTCGAGACGGGACAGAAATTGTGGAGCAACCGTTTCGGCGCGCTGACCGCGATTCGCTTTCCCGAGGTTGAAAGCGGCGAAGACCTGGCGGGGAGGATTCGGCGTCATCTCGATCCGGCGTCGGTCGAATTGTCTTTCATCCCGGTGCGCGAACAGGCGCTGAAGGCAGTGGGCGAGTCACTCGATTTCGGGCAGCTCTTTCTCGGCTTTAGCTTCTTCCTGATCGTGGCGGCGCTGCTGCTCACCGGTCTGCTTTTTGCCTTCGGCGTCGAGCAGCGGACGGAGCAGACCGGCACTCTTCTCGCCCTGGGCCTGCGTCCGACGAGGGTGCGAGCGTGGCTGCTGATCGAAGGTCTGGTGATCGCCGCCGCGGGCTCGGTCTGCGGCGTGATCGGCGGAGTGGTTTACACGAGACTGATGCTGCGCGGGCTGGCGACGTCGTGGCGGGATGCGGTGGCCGGCACATCCGGTCTGCAGTTTCATGTCGAGCCGGTGACGCTCGTGATCGGCGTGGTGGCCGGCGTCGGCGCGGCCTTGATTGCGATCTGGTTCGTCGTGCGCCGGCAGGCGAGGCGGCCTCCGCGCGAGCTCCTGGCCCTCGGCCTCGCGACCGCCGAGGATTCGCACCCCGAGGCGGCGCGACGCCGGGTGCGGAAGGGGCTTGTCACAGGCACGGCCGCGGTCGTCCTGGCCGCCGTCGTCGCCGCCGTCTTCGGTCCCGGGGCCGAGGGGCAGGCTGCCGCGGGGATCTTTTTCGGGGCCGGATTTCTCCTTTTGATCGGTGCGCTCGGGTTCGGTCACGCCGCCCTGGCGCGTGCCACCGCGGCTACTTCGGAGGCTGCGCGCAGTCTCCCGGCGCTCGCGCTCCGCAACGCCGGGCGGCGTCCCGGACGGAGCCTGGCCACGCTGAGCCTGCTGGCTTGTGGCAGTTTCATGATCGTGGCGGTGGCAGCGAACCGGCGAGACCCGCTGGAGGCCTCCGCGGACCGTTCATCGGGCACAGGCGGATTCACCTTCATCGGCGAGACCACTCTGCCCGTCCTGCGAGACCTCGACTCGGAACGCGGGAGAGAAATGTACGGCCTTTCGGGAGCGGAGGGCGCGCTGGCGAAATTCGTGGCCTGCCGGGTGCGCGAGGGAGACGACGCGAGCTGTCTCAATCTCACCCGCAGTCAGACGCCGCGACTGCTCGGAGTTGATCCCGAGGAGCTCGCCACGCGTGGTGCGTTCACTTTTGTAAAACAGACCAACAACGGTGGCTGGCGGGCTCTCCTCGATCGTCCCGAGAAAGAGCTGGTCCCGGCGATCGCCGATGAGAACACCCTCGCCTGGGGGCTCGGCAAGGGCGTCGGCGACACGCTGACGTTCCTCGACGAAGCCGGGCGTCCCTTCCGCATCGTCATTGTCGGCACAGTCGCCAGCTCCATCCTTCAGGGGAGTTTGATCATCGCCGAGGATGCGTTCATCGAAAAGTTTCCCTCCGAAAGCGGGTATCGCCTGTTCCTGATCGACGTTCCTCCGGCGCACGCCGAGGAGGTCGCCGCGGTTTTGAGAAGGTCGCTGGAAGACGAGGGAATGGTTCTCCAGCCGGCGCGCGAACGGCTCGCCCTCTACACAGCCGTGCAGAATGCCTATCTCTCCGTCTTTACCGCGCTCGGGGGGCTCGGCCTCCTGCTCGGGAGTGCCGGTCTCGGAATCATGGTCTTGCGCAACGTGCTCGAGCGCCGAAGCGAGCTGGCCTTGATGCGGACAGTTGGTTTCCCAAGATCGCGGCTCCGCCAGATGGTCTTCGGCGAACACGCGCTCCTCCTCGCCCTCGGGCTCCTCTGTGGGATGGTCGCGAGTCTTCTCGCCCTCTGGCCGGCAATCGGCACCCCGGGAGCCGAGATCCCCTGGCCGATGCTCCTGCTCACCCTGCTGCTGGTCTGCGCCAGCGGGCTTCTCTGGACGTGGCTCGCTGCTTCATTCGCGGTGCGTGGGGAACTGCTGAGCGCCCTTCGCAAGGAATGAGATGAGTTGAGCCTTGGTCGCGTCAACGAGCGAGCGTTTCCACCCACGCGAGCGCTTCCTGGTGTGTCGTCAGCGTGCCTTCGAGCTGCCGCGTTTCCACCGCTTCGAGCACCTCTCCAAAGCGCGGCCCCGGCGTCCACCCGAGCACGATCAAGTCCCGCCCGGTGATCAGCGGCGGCGGGATGATCGGCTCGTTCGCGAACTCTTCGCGCTTCGCCCGCAGGAACTCCCAGTTGTCCAGCATCCCGTGGCTGCTCGTGCAATCGACCCGGTGCAGTTCCATCTCCTCGCTGAATCCCGGGCGCGCCATGAACCGCCGCAGCCGCGACTCGCGCATCGCTTTTACATCCTTGAAAACCATGTGCTGATCCACCGCCTCGACCGTCGCCTCGATCTCGGCGCGGGAAAAACGGAGCCGCTCCATGATCGCGTGCGTCATGTCAGCGCCGACTTTGTCGTGCCCGCTAAAACGGATACGCCCATCCTTCGGATCGACGCTGTAGGTCGGCGGCTTCCCGATGTCGTGGAAAAGCACGCTGAAGACGAGCGGCGGCGTCACGGCCTCGGGCAGCAGCCCCAGCATGATCCGCGTGTGAACGAAAACGTCTCCCTCGGGATGAAACTGCGGCGGCTGCTCGCAGCCTTTCAGCGCCTCGATCTCCGGCAGGATCACCGCCAGCAGCCCGCTCGTGTCGAGCAGATCGAATCCGCGCACGCGGCTCGGTGAGACGAAAATCCGCGTCAGCTCCTCGCGGATTCTTTCCGCGCTCACGGCGTTGATCGCCGCCGCATTTTCGCGCACCGCCGCCCAGGTGGCGGGTTCGATTTCAAAATCGAGCGTCGCCGCGAAGCGGACCGCCCGCAGCATGCGCAGGCGGTCCTCGCGAATTCGATCCGCCGCATTCCCGATGGCCCGCAACTTCCGGTTTTCCAAATCCGCCTGGCCCCCGACATAGTCGATGAGTTGCCCGGCGATGGGATCGTAGAACATCCCGTTGATCGTGAAATCCCTCCGCTCGGCATCCAGCTCCGGCGTGGAGAAAGCCACATCGACCGGCCTGCGCCCGTCGAGATAGACGCCATCGGCGCGGAACGAAGCGACCTCCACCTCGCAGGCTCCCTCGACCACCACGATAACTCCAAAGTGCGCCCCGACCGCGACCGTACGCGGGAAAAGCCGCTGGACGTCTTCGGGCCGCGCGTCTGTCGCCACGTCGTAATCCTGCGGCTCGCGCCCGAGCACCCGATCCCTCACGCAGCCGCCGGCGAAGTAGGCGACGTGGCCGGCCCGTTGCAGCCGGCTCACGATGCCGCGCGCGATCTGTTCCATGAGGCGTGGCTACGGCGACTCGCGCTTCCAGTCGTGGCTCTCGGCCAGCGCCTTCGCGAGATGGAGCGGCCACTCGGGATCGTCCAGCGCCTGCGGGCTCGTCTCTTTCATCTGCTCGTAAGCGGCGATGAAGGCCTTGTTCTCGCGCGTGTCCTTGATGCCGAGCGCTGGATACATCCGCAGGGCCTGAGCCTGCGCGGCCTTGAGCCTCGCGGTGCGGGCCGCTTGGTCATCCGGCGTCTCCGCCTTCGCTGTGCCTGGGGCCACCGCGCCATCTGCCGCGATCACGCGTGCCACCTTCGTGGAGAGCGGCACCGCCTCGGAGCCGGCGCGGATGAGCAGGTCTTCGCCGATCTGTTCGAGGAGGGGAAAAGTCTCGCCGGCGCGGATGTGGTAGCTTTCGCCTGCGACTTGCACGTCGGCGTCGCGGAGCAGTTTCACATGCGCGTCCTGAGTGGGATCAAAGGCTGGCGGCGGATATTTTTCCGAAAGCAGCAGTACACCGGCCACGGTCTGCGGCGTGGGCGTCGGTGAGGGGAGGGTTGGTGCCCGCGGGAGAGCAGCAGCCGGAGGCTGGTGCGTTCGGATGAAATTGATCATCCCATAGGTCATCGGGATCGTCGCGGCAACGAGACACACCAGGCTCAGCGAGAGGAAAAAACCGTAAGGTTGCTGATGCAGCCCGAGCCGCCAGAGCAGCCAGAGGATGCCGAGCGCGAGCACGGCCACCACGAGCCCCACGAGCGCGTGGCTCCACGAAAGAAAGATCGCCATCGTCAGCACGACCGCCGTGACGAGGAAGGCGGCGAGGCCGATGGCGAGATTGCGGATGGCGGGGTCGCGCAGGCTCTCGATGGAGGAGGCCGGGCGCTCGGCGGGGGGCTTGGTTTCCGGGGAGAAGGACATGAGAGCGCGATGGATAGCGCACCGCTCGCGGCGGGTCGAGCAAGGTGAGCGGACGCGGGTCAGACGATCCCGTAGGCCAGCATGGCGTCGGCGACTTTCACGAAGCCCGCGATGTTCGCCCCCGCCCGGTAGTCCACGGGCCTCCCCGGCCGCGCGCCATAGAGGAGGCACTTTTGGTGGATCGAGCGCATGATCTCTTGCAGCCGCGCATCCACCTCCTCGCGGGGCCAACTGATGCGGAGCTGATTTTGGCTCTGCTCGAGACCGGAGACAGCCACGCCCCCGGCATTCGCTGCCTTGCCGGGCGCAAAGAGCACGTTGTGCGTGAAAAAGTGCTCCGCGGCCTCCGCCGTGCAAGGCATGTTCGCCCCCTCGGCCACGGCCTTCACGCCATTGCTCACCAGCGCCACGGCCGCCTCGCGGTCGAGTTCGTTCTGCGTGGCGCAGGGGAAGGCGAGATCGACCGGCACCCGCCACGGATCCGCGCCGTCGCGGTATTCGCATCCGTATTTCTCCGCATACTCGCTGATCCGCCCGCGCCGTTCCTCCTTCAGCTCGGTGAGCCACGCCAGCTTCTCCGCGTCGATCCCGGCCGGGTCGTAAATGCAGCCGCCGGAGTCCGAGGCCGTCACCACTTTCGCGCCGAGCTGGACCAGCTTCTCGATGCAGTAGAGGGCCACGTTCCCCGAGCCCGAGACCGCGCAGGTCTTCCCCTCGATTCCCTCTCCCGCCTGCTCCAGCATGTGCCGCATGAAATAAACGACGCCATAGCCAGTCGCCTCCTTGCGCACCAGGCTCCCGCCGAAGGCGAGCCCCTTCCCGGTGAGAATTCCCGCAAACCGATTCTCGAGCCGCTTGTATTGACCGAACAAAAAGCTGATCTCGCGCGCCCCGACGCCGATGTCGCCCGCCGGCACATCCACATCCTCCCCGATGTGCCGGTGCAGCTCGATCATCATCGACTGGCAGAACCGCATCACCTCGCGATCCGATTTTCCCTTCGGATCAAAATTCGACCCGCCCTTTGCCCCGCCCATCGGCAATCCGGTGAGGCTGTTTTTGAGGACCTGCTCGAACGCGAGAAACTTCAGCACGCTCTGGTTCACCGTCGGGCTGAAACGCAATCCGCCTTTATACGGCCCAATGGCGTTGTTGAATTGCACCCGCCAAGCGCGATCCGCGTGCGTCCGCCCCGCGTCGTCCTCCCAGCTCACGCGGAAAATCACGATCCGATCCGGTTCCGTCATCCTTTCCAGGATGTAGGCGTCGCGATATTTCCGATGCTCCGCGGTGAAAGGCAGGAGCGTCTCCATGACCTCGCGCACCGCCTGATGGAATTCCGTCTCGCCCGGATTGCGCTTCACGAGCCCGCGCATGAAGCAGGCGATGTCGTCCTCAAATGGGGCGCAGTCGAAAAGGGAGGAGGTCATGGGTTCGAGTGAGTTTGGCTCGCGGTGATTTGTTTGTGGTAGCCGCGCGCCATCGCGGCATCTTCGCGCCAGCTCCACTGACCGACCGGGCCGGGGTCGGGGTACTGTTCCACCAAGGTTGCGACTTCCTCGATCTCGTCGAGGCCTTCGCGAATGAGCGCGAGCAGCGCGGGCGTCTGGAAGGTTTCGCCGCGAGCCCAGACACGGTTTCCGAAGTAAGCTTTGGCCACCGCGCGATGGAGGCGGGCGGTGAGGAGCGTGCGCTCGAACAGCGCGTGCAGTTCAGCGTAATCCTCGGCTTTCAAAACAGGGCGCGCTTCTTCGATCTCCGCGAGCGCCTTCGTGGCGAGGTTCACACCGGAGTTTTTCTCGGTGACGACGTAGCCGAGATATTCTTCGTTCATCTGCTCCGTCGGCGTCACCCAGTCTTGCTCGACGACGAAAGGCGCCTCCACGCGGATGGCTTCCGGCGTCTTGAAGCGCGCGGGAGCCAGATGCTCGATGACGTCGCGCCAGTAGTGGAATTCGCGGTCGATCCCGTGGGCGACATGGACGACGGGCGGGTCGATCCATTTGCCGGAGACGTGCCGCGCGTAACTGGAGGGGTAGGGATCGTAGTTGAGCTTCGAGTGGTTTGCGGTGTTCGTCCCGAGTGAGTAGAGGGTGGAGGTGATGAGCTCCTGGGCTTTGGAAAAGGCGGACTGCAACAGCGGCAGCGCCTCGCTGCCGTAGCGGCGCTCGATGAACTCACGGCTGATTTCCTCCGCGGTCACCTGGCGATCATCGGCGCAGCGGCTCAACGCGAGCAGGAGGATCTCGCCGGCACGACCGACGATGCGAGTGTCGCCGTAGCGGTCGGTGCGGGCGACATAGCCGACTACATGCGGGCGGTGGAGCAGGTCGCTCGCGCGCCGCAGGACGTATTCCGGCCAGGTGTTGGCGATGATGCCCTGACCGTTGAATTCATTCCCGGTGTCGAACTCGACGATGGTCGGCAGCGGCAGGGTGCCGGCGTAGCGGTCGTTCGGATGGGTGATGAAGAAGTCGTGCGGCGTTTCCTTCATCATCAGCCGGATGCCGGGAGTCTGGAGCAGCCGCACGGCAGCTGTGACGTTCGCGTATTCGGCGTGGGTGTAGGAAAAGGTGCGGATGTAGAGGTTTAGTTTTCGCTCCCCGATGACGACGCTGGCGACGGCATCGACGACGGCGGCGAGTTTTTCCGGGCCTGTTTTAAGCTTCGCGGAATGCTGATTCTCCGCGCGGGCTCCGGTCTCGACGAAAGTGAGCACAAGGCCATCGGCGTCCGGCGCCAGGTCGAGCATCTCGCGGTAATCCTGGGCGAACCATTTCCAAAACTCCGGGTTGTCGAGGTCGAGTGTTCCCTTCGGCCCGGTGCGGAATTTCTTGGGATAGTAGCTCAGGTCGTAGAGCGCGTGATCCCACAGGATAACTTCCTGGATGCCGGCTTCATGCGCCTGCTTCGTGAGCCTGCCGGCAAGCTCTTGCCGGCGCGGTTCGCGGAGCTGGCGCAGGTCCATCAAAACGTGATGGGAGAGCTGGAGGTGATTGATGCCGTAGCGGGAAGCCGCGGCGATCGTGGCCATCGCGTCGGTCTCACTGTCGGAAAGAATGGTCCAGCCGCGGACGGGCACGGCATCGGGCAGCGGGCCGCGGAGCCCGGGCGGCGCGTCGGCGGCGAGGGCGGTATGGACGAGGAGGGGGAGGATCGGGAGGAGGCGTTTCATGAAACTGAGGCAGGGATGGTAGGGGCAATCAGGCGGAGAGAAATCGTAAAAATGGGGGGTGGCCTTTTCCCGCCACCGCGGGGGATGACGCCGCGCCGATCCCGCGCTATCGTTCCGGCCCGATGCGACACGAACGCGCCTTCACCCTCCTCGAGGTCGCGCTCGCTGTGCTCATCGCGATGCTCATCATCCTCGCGGCGGTGCCGAGCGTGGATGCCATCATCACCGAGCGCGAGTTCAAGAGAACATACGACGCGATCGAGGCGCTGGTGGCCGAGGCGCAGACGCGCGCGCTCACCGAGCGCCGGCCTTTCACCCTCGTCTGGGAGGAGGAAAAAATCGTCGTCCGGCCCGCGCAGGTCGGCGGGGATGACGCCGAGGCGGTCGAGAGCAGCATCGCGAATCCCGAGGACGAGGGCTATACTCTCGAGCTCCCCGCCGCGCTCGGCGAGGAGCCGGCGGCGGTGTGGACTTTCTGGCCGACCGGCGCGTGCGAACCGGCCATCGTCCGCTACCACGACGGCGCGAACGGCTGGACCGCCACCTACAATCCCCTCAGCGCCCGCGCGGTCATTTCCGGAAACGACGCATCATGAAAAGAGACGGCGGATTCGTTTTGCTCGAGATCATGATCGCGGTCGCGATTTTTTCCATCGGCGTGATCGCGCTCGGGCAGTGCGTCGATAATTGCATCCGCGCCGAGATCGCGCGCAACGACGACCAGAAGGCGCGCCTCGCTTTGGAAAACCGCGTCGCCGAGTTGCGTGCCGGAGCGGTCGAGATCGGGCAGGGTGGGGGAGAGGAGCTGAAGGGGAAATTTACCGGCGTCACCATCTCGCAGGCTCGCGTGCCACTGGAGCGCAAGAACGAGAAGAACGAGCCGCTCCTCGGCCTCTACGAAAACAAGGTGACCGCGAGCTGGACGAGCGACGGCGAACCGCAGTCGAAGTCAGTCGTTTTCTATGAACTCGAACAGCGCTGAGGCGGGCGCCTTCACGCTGCTCGAGGTGATGCTCGCGGTCGCGATCATGGCGCTGGTGGGGATCAGTATTTTCCAGTTCGTCGATACGAACGTCGCCGCCATCCGCATCGCCAGCGAATCCGCCGCCGCCGAGACCGCGCAACAAACCCTCGTCGCCACGCTCCAGACCGAACTGAACTCCCTCCCCACGAACCGCCCCGGCGCGCTGCTCGGTGAGGCGCACAAGTTCGGCGAACTGCCGAGCGACGAGATGACGTGGATCGCCACGGCGGGGAACGGCCTCTTCGACGCGCAGGCCGCCGGCGAGTGGCAGACGACGCTGCTTTTGAAAACCGACGCCAAAACCCAGACCTCCGAACTCGGCCTGCGCCGCCTCCGCAGCGACGCCGACGCGCTCACCCCGCGCCAGGGCCTGCCGCCCGTCGAGAAATGGAACTGGCTCACGCTCCTGCCCGACGCGACGGGTATGGAGATCCGGTATTTCGACCCGCGGCTCAAAGCGTGGATTCAAAAATGGACCGACCCCTCGGCGCGTCCGACGCTCGTCCGCGTGCGCATCTGGCGCGGCGCGGCCATCGATCCCTACGAGACCGTCCTCACCCTCCCCGCCGCCACCGCGCGCGAGTGAGCCTTAATGTTGCGTAATCAAAATATATAAACCATGAAGCTAATTGTTTTAATATCGCTAATCAGCATCAGTGGAGGTGTGTGGGCTTTTTCGCAGGATACTATCTCAGACCTAAGTGATTTAATTGAGAAAGCGGCGCACAGTCGTTCATCTCATTTACTCCGTAATCTGCGCTACATAAATGGAGAGCCAGAGGATCTGACGCATGCGGTTGTTCAATCGTTTTCCGTGTTGGATCAAGATAATCTGATCGCATCGAAGCCTCAGGTTGTTTCGGTAGCCGATCGGACCCGCCCACCTGGTTTACCTGGATCATTCAAGGGAAGGGAACTGGAGTTTCTCCTAGCTCCCAGCCATTGGATCGTCATTCATCTTGTTTCTCCAGTGGGTAGTAACCCTGAGATAAGATTTGATATAACGTTTCCAGCCGTAAAGGTTGGAGCAGTTTGGCGGATTCCCGGTGTGAAGTATAAGACGAAGGTAAATCCCGATCAGTAGCTGTGGATGAATCCATTCGCCGATCAATTGCATTGCGATGCCAACCTATTTTGAAACTGAAGCGCCAAAAGTTTCTCGGCGACGAACATCCGTTACTGGTCGGCCCCGCGCCGATCATTTCCGCACGCTTTTACACTTGGCGGAAGATGATTGGGGCGCAAGGCACGTCCGAGTATGAACCGGGTAAAGATCGCCTACATCTGACTGAACATCTCAGCGGCATGCCCGCCTCGGACCGTTGTCCCGGTTA
>PPFU01001612.1_pt1 | contig 28923 bp, 35 predicted proteins | sample 1535991 | NCBI WGS metagenome assembly PPFU01 (sample SAMN04901290, study PRJNA319586) | Hypolithon metagenome, whole genome shotgun sequencing project. | isolation source: Antarctic Hypolithon | place: Antarctica: Miers Valley | collected 2014
AAGCCGAACCCGCTTCGTTACCGCTGCGATCTGTTGTTCTGCGGTGTAGCGGGTCGGCTTAACTCAGGCGATATTAGTTGATTATTTATCCACGCAGCTGGGAATATGCCCCCAAATATGCCCCCACGTTGCGCGCGGTTGAGCTCATTGGGGCACGCGAACAGGATGCGGAGATTGTCGCGATTTATGTAACAGGCTCTGGACGGTCGGTGGCCGCTAGCATGAGCCCCAGACTTTCCGGTAACCCCTCCCTTTTACAGCGTCACATAATTCGGCCATATCGGCCCCGGCACTTTTCGACACTGTGTCGGTAACGCCACTGTTCGGCCCTGTTCTCCAGCGCCCTCTTGCAACCTTTACAGCGTCGGAAAAGTCCCGGCGATTTCCTATTTCGCCTCAGCCCTTCGCACTACTTTAGTGGCGGGCCCATGCTTCCCCGCAGCGGTGCAGCATCCTCGGCCACAGCGCGCGCCCGTGGATGCTCGCGGCCATCATCCGCACTTGTGGCACTTTGCCAGCCCTCGCGCTCGTAGCCGTCCAGAAACCCCGCCGGCGCACTATCCGGCACTACTTTGCAGGCGCCAACCATCACCTGTCCGCAGGTCAGCAGGATGGCCGCCGTTATCCGACCGTTTGTTTATTAAGCCGCGTGTGTAGCCGGGTCGGCGCAGTGCCGGGTCAGCACGACGCCAGCGCCACCAGGTCGGCCGTCTGTTTTAGCCGCTCGATCTCGCTCTCGGGAACGCGGCCCGGGCGATGCCCTGCGCCTGCAGTTCGACGCCGTCGCCCGCATGTCCGAAGAAGAGCGCCTGGTCGTGCGCGATCTGCTCGAAGGCATGATCCTCAAGCACGAAGCCCGACGCTGGTCGCGCGTTGCAGAACGCTGAGCGCAACAACCACTGCATCAACAACCACAGCATCAACAACAAGGCCCGCAGCCATGCGGGCCTTGTGCGTCTCATGACTCATGAAAATGAACCTGGAACCTTTTTTGGCGCAACGGCTTAATTACCCGTCCCGTTTGATTAGGGTGCGCGCACGCATCCGGGATCAACTCGATACAAAATTGGCGATTCGGTCAGCATCCGTTTCTGCGCGGCAAGCGCATCAGCCATTGCACGCGCAACAGTAGAGTCATTCGCTGTGATCCTTTCGACATCGAATTTTGACATCTGTTCAAAGAGTGCCGGTTTCGCTCGATAAACCGCTAGGTCTTGGGAAAGAATCATGCGCAGCCCTCCAAGTCCACTACCGCAGTCATAGGCCACTCCATTGGACGCAAAAACGTAAGTAGTACCTTGCGAGGCAGCAGATGCATATACAAACCCATCCAAAACCACTTCACCTCGATGTAATAACTGCTGTCGATACGACTCAGACTCGTTGATAGAGAGTTGAGCGGCACTCAAGCTCGAATTCGTGCAACCAGCCAATGCAATCATGGTTGCCAAAAGAAATTCCATACGCATTTTCTGTGCTCAATGGGAGGGAAGTCGCGGGAGTGTGGGAGGTGGCACATTCCGATTGTCTATAAAGTTCGGCACTCCCTGGTAGTGAATCCAGTAAGGCACGCCACTTCCATTAATCAAGCGCCCGCCGACGTTTTGAGCATTCCGCAAGACATCTTGGCTATTGTTCATTGGATGCCATTCAAAATCGTATAAACCATCAAAAATTTTCATGTTTTTGAAATTGACGGTAACGTTGCCGTGGACAAGCCAATCGGCACCAGTAACAGCAGCTCGGACTGAGCCATCGGAGTTTTTTGTCAGCATGACTGTCAAGCGGCTTGCGTCAACAGCTACCTGTTGCCCGTTGCCTGCTTTGTACCAAGCTCGCGCTTCGGTAAAGGTCAGATGTCCATCATGGACATTCTTTACTAAAGCCGCCCATCTAGCTTTGCGTTCTGCTTCTTCCTGCTCCTTTCGCGCGCGTTCTTCTTCCTCTTTGCGTTGATCTCTTTCCTTTTGTTGTGCGTCAGGATCGGGCTGTGTCCCTGACGCACCTAAGGACTTTGGTCGCCGCCCATCCGGATCAGTGAAGGCATACGGGTTATTGAAGGCGTAGGCGTAGCGATTAAACATTGCGCCGCTGTTCGGATCAGCACTGACCGGATCAACGCTCAAGAACCTACCGATGCTTGGGTCGTAATAGCGCTGCTGCATGTAGTTCATGCCGGTCGCCGCATCCCTCACATGTCCCGTATAGCCCGGCCCATCCTTGGCTGGTCCACCGATCGTCGTGCCGAACGATTCATACGCCATCCGCTCGATCACGTTACGGCCTTGATCAGTCACTGCTACCAGTGAGCCCAGCGCATCGGTGTGCTGGTATTTCACCGTCGCGACGCCGCCACCGACCGGGGTTTCCCGCTGCGCGACCAGGCTACCGCCGAGGTAGATCTGGTCGATGTCTTTGGCGACGCCCGGACGCTCGTTGCGCTGATACATCAATTGCCCTCTGCTGGCGTACTGCGAGAAGATCACGCCTATCGCATCGGTCGGACCGGAGGTTCGGCTGGCCAGCACGCGGCGGCCGTGGGCGTCATAGCGGTAGCGCTCCGTGGCCGTGGGATTAGATGACTGGCGCAAGCGGTTGCCAAAATCGAACGCGTACAGATGGCCGTTCTTGTTGGCGACATTGCCCTGCAAGTCATAACCGATCCCCACCTCGCTGCTGCTGTCGGTCTTCTGGATGTTGGTCAGGCGATTGGTGCCGGGTTCGTAGTAGTAGTTGGCGTAATCCTTCACCCCGCCCAGCTTCCACGACTTGAGGTTGTCTAGCGCGTCGTAGGTGAATCGGTGCCAGTGATCGCCGCCGTAACTGGCCGAGCCCGATGCAGTCAGCCGGTCCAGGTTGTCGTATTGATTGCCACGACTGAAATCGTTGCCCCGCACCTGGTCAAACATCTGGGTCGGGTTGCCGTTGAGGTCATATCCATACTCGTAGCCGGCCACACCATGGCTGCTGGTGACGCGCAGCGGCAATTGGCGCTCGTTCTGCAACATCGCATGCTGCACCCCGTTGCCGTAGGTGAACCCGGCAATGGCACCATTGGGGTGATAGGTCACGTTGGTGGCGTAGCTGCCGGCCTGGGTCGGCTGGCCCAGGGCATTGGGCGCATAGCTGACAGTCTGGGTGCTGGGATAGCTATGGCTGGCCAAGCTGCCGTTGCCGTCGTAGTCGTAGCCTACGTTGAACGTCCACCAGCCTTCCAGAGCTACTGACTCCGTCGTCAGCAAGCGGCGGCGGTTGTAGACATAGGTGTTGACGATTCGCTTGGCAGGGGCGCCTGCGCTTGGAATATTCCAGGTAGTGAGCTGCGACGGCGCACCATCGGCCCAGTACTTCCACTCCTGGTTGCCGTTGCCGTCGGGGAATACCAACGTTTTTAGGCGGTTGCGGTCGTCGTAGGTGCGTGCGACAACGCGGCCACTGTTCCCGGCCTCTCCCAGATTGCAATCGGTGGTGCTGGGTAGTGACAATCCGCTCGCCGACCAGCCCAAATTTCCAGCCGCGTCGTAGTCCATCACCGTGGCGCCGGTTTCCGGTTCGATCACCTTGCACAGGGTCTGCCAGTCGGGCCGGTACACATAGAAACGATCCGCACGGACGTTGCCGATTGCGTTGCGCCGCACCAGCCGAGTGGGCTTGCCGAAGATGTCGCGATGGATTTCCGTGACGGCGGCATCGGCTGTGTCCTCCGCATGGCGGATGTCGTCGGGCAGGTTGAAGCTGGGCTGGTCGTAGACGCGATAGGAAGTGAATGTCTTGACGCCACGTGGATTGGTGACTCGGGTCTTGAAATTGTCCAGGTATTCGGTGGTCGTGGTCAGCAGGCCGTGTTCGGAGTTCTGCTTGCTATGCACGGCGCGATTGAGCGCGTCGTAGCCGGTGTGCACGCCCAGTGCATCGGGCGCTTGCAGCGGATTGGCCCAAGTGCCGATGACAGCGGCAGTGAGATTGCGCTGCGGATAGGATGCAAAGGTTGTATTGCCTTCGGAGTCGTACCGGGTGACGGTTTGCGCTAGCGTGCCATTGATGTTGCCGGCATCGTAGGTTTCCTTGATCACTGGGCGCCAGAGTGCATCGAAGAACGTCACCGTGCGCGCATTGCCCGTGGCCACGTATTGCCGCCAGTGGCCTGCCAGCAACCCATATTCGGCGGGATGGCCGCCAGTAAAAGAAATCGTGGTGGTGGTCCAGTTGGTGCTGTCGCCTATGGGATACACGATGCTGCCCAGGCGGCCCATGAGATCGTAGCCGTAGCCGGTGACGTAGCCGTTCTCATCGGTGACCGATGTGACCGAGCCGATGTTGTTCACTGTGGCCGACTGCACGGCCCCGCCGGGAGCTTCTACCGTTGGCGGATGCTGGATGCTTCGCGGGATGCCCCGATACCAGTCCGACAGCGTAGTCGTGAGACCGCGTCCGTCCGTGACAGTGTTCAGCGTGCCAGCCTGTGAGCCCGCAGCCAGTGTGTAAGCGAGCGTCTGCTGCGGTTTCCCGAAACTGTATGTCTTCCACGGCAGACTGTAGCTGTCGAAGTCGGTGCTTGAGGTCTCGATGCCGTTTGTAGTGCTCCGCTTGACCTGGCCGAGAATCCAGCGCGCGGTGTCGTCGTGGTAGGTGGTCGTTTCGGTCTTGACGAAGTGGGGGGTGATGGAACTAAAGCGTGAAACCGACGTTGGGCGGTCGAGGCTGTCCCAGATGTTGACCTCATAGGTGAAGACGGCATTTTGCAGGTACGTCTGACGTTTCGAAGTTGTTCTCTGCCGTTCGCCCCACTGGATGTGCACATTGGGATCTTGCCAAAGCAAGGGGATAGCCCCGAGCCTCGGGCCGGTGCGATAGGTGTAAACGATCTCTTCATAGAACTGTGGTGGGCCAGTGATCGTGGTGCCGGTCGTCGTGACTGGCGTTGGATTGTCGACGATGTCGATGTCATTCATGCGCATCGACCGGGTGATGCGGGTGCTGGTGGTCGGTGCGGTCATTGTGCCGGCACTGACCGGGATAACCCCGCGCAGCACTTGCAGCAACATGCCAGCATCATTGCGTTGCATGCCGAACATGCGTCTCGTGATGCGGTAATCGGGTGAAATTTCATCAGTCCAGACGCGCGTCGTCGGACACACGCCAGCTCGGCACTCCACTTGGGTTTGCACGAGTGTGGGGGCGAACGCGTAGTACCACTTCATGGGCGTAATCCCAGGCCCGGAAATCGTTTTGTCGGCGATCCCGAATGCCCAGCTTCCGCTGTATTGCTGACTACCAGCGGCTGGAGCTGTCGCCATGAAATGCATGCTGAAGGTGAAGTCGATGCGGCTTCCCGCGGGATGCACGACATAGCCCGTGGGTGTGCCTGACAATTCGATTCGCGGCCAGCCAACGCAGTTGAAATTGACGAAGTCCCCCGTTTGTTGGCAACGCTGGTACTCGGAATTGGGAACATGGGCTCCCAGAGCAGACAGATTGTTGAACCCGTATTGCCATGACGAATTGTCGGGCAAGACCACCCGGCTCAGACTAAAACCGTTGTACTCGTAGCGTACCGTGCGCGTACCGTCGCTGAGAGTTTCGACGAAACCCGCGGCGTTGTAGTTCAGCGAAAGTTGGCGCCCATCGCTGGACGTTATGAATCGAAGTCGGGCGTAGGCATCGGTCGAGTATTCGTAGCGAACCCAATTGCCGAACCGGTCTTCCACGCGCGTGGGCAGCATGGAAATTTCCGCCAAGTACGTGTGGTAATTGCGGTAGGGAGGACCGTCTCCGCTTGGATTCTCACTTTCCGTGACCGATATCTGTCCGACATTGCGCCTGGAAGACCAGTTGAACCAATACTTGGTGCCATTGGGCGCGACCGCCAGAAAGCCTTCGCCAGCACCATTTTCGATGCTGGGCAAACAAGAAATCCACCAGTTGTCCTTAGTCACCCAATGGTAAGGACCGCCAGTGCTGGGACGGTTGCTGTTGGGTAGTGTCGCTAACAGCATGGTCTGATCGCGGCCAGAGGCATGCAGGGTATTACCGCTCCAGAAATCTGAAGGGGCTCCTTGGGTGGTCTGCCCCTTGGGCTCCCCCGTCGCTGCGGTGCCATTTGCCTTGACCTGGCCAATGATGCTGCACCGGTTGAGCGGCGTGGTGGAATCTATTTGCCAGCCCTGCTGCTGGGTGAATACTCCTGAGATGGACGGAATATCCAACTCCCAGTCGCCGAATGCATAAAGACGCGTCTCGTTCAGCACGGTCCGCGGGAGGGTCGGATGTGCCCTTGAGGCACGCATCCGCTCAAAGCCCACGCCATAGCTGCGGCCCACAGCGACTTCGAGTCCATTGTTGCCTGGTAGCGCAAGGTCCTGCGCTTCAAAACTGGTGTTGCCGGTATGGAAATTTGTCGAGTCGCCAGCCAGATCGTTACCCAGCACACCAACATTCTGGGTGGACTTGATGACTTTTCCGTAATTGGGAGCCTGTGCCTGCGCGCTCGACCCCCAAATCCCGAGCATCAACGTCGCCAGCACGATTACGGATTTGCAATGCATGTTGTTGCCCTATTCCCTGAGGCCAGCAGCAGGACGCAGCGGCGGCCTTCCAAAGCCAAATTGATTTCGATTCCCCAGCCGCACCCGTTGGGTGCGACGCCCAGAATATAGCAGCATGGATGCAACTATTTCGGTCCTGCGCATGGATCAAGCAGCCGCCAGACGCCTCGAAGAACGCCGCAACTCTGCACAAGCTCCCGGCGTCTCCAGTTTCAGCTTTCAATCTGTTGTCCGCCAAGCCCCCGATACTGCCGCAGGTTAGCCAACGCTTTGGCCTTGCCCTCTGCCGTGCGCGGCCCGGTGCTACATCCGCCGTGCCATTTGCAGCGGCGTTTGCCCGGTTGGCTTTTCGCCTGACATGGCTGGCCGTCACGATGCCGGCGTGCCCCGCAGACCACGCGCCGGCTGGCCACTTTGGCCTTTCCAGCGGCAAGCCAGCTATCCGCCCATTTCGGCCAGTCGCCACCGAAGTCATACGCGGGCGCGCGTAATGGTCTAACAATTCCGGTATGCGGAGCCGCAGTCATGGGTGTCTCTACTTCGCACTTGTTTATTCCGGTCAGCTCCGCCCATTCCGCCACGATGACATTGAGCACTCCGCTGTTGTTGTTCAGCGGATACGACCGGCCACGCTTGGCATTGATCGCCGCCAGTGCCGCAGCGTTGGGCGTGTAGTCGATTCGCACAAGCCTTGCGCGCCGCTCGCGTTGTTGCCGCGCCAGGTGTTGCCGGTCCTTGAACAAGTAGCTGTCGCCCATCGTGGGTTCCTCCAGTATTGGGGGGGGGTGGTTGGCAAGTTCAGCGCGTTCGATTTGGTAGCACGTAGCCATCCCTATTTTTTTGCATCCACAATTGAGCAAATGACCCTGCGCGCTAGCAATTGATCCCGCCGTATTGCTATCAAGCCCTTGACTGCCTTGAATCCACCACAGCCTGTTTATCTATCTAAGGGGTACGGTTTTTAGCCCTATCCCTCGCATGCATAGGGCCAGAATCTAGCCCTATGGCACGAACAGCAGGCGGAACATGTCAGGGCTTGCACGATGCCCCGGCGATGCCGACAAGCCGCGCGCTGTGCATTCGATCAAGTCGGCAAGCTCGCACGCCTCCAGCGCGTCGGTACGTTGGTAGCGATTCAATCCCCACGCCTTGGCTTCAGTTCGCGTCAACGCCAGCCGGCCATTGTTGGCCCCGTTGTGTTTGCGGGCTAGCGCCAGCAGCGCAACCTTTCCGGTATTTGGAAGCCCGTGGAATGCCTCGCTGTCGAGTAACGCATGGGGCAGCTTCACAAATCCCGACGCCTCGCCTTGCCATGCGTTGGCGACGATCCCCGCAACCTCGGCCGCATCCAATGGCGGCACGCATCGGCCAGCGTTGGAAACGTGTACGCGGCGTAATGCTTCCCTCTGGTCTAGCCCCTGCCCGCGTAATCCGCACGCGAAGCGATACAGCGCGGGGTTCCGTTCGCCCTCGCACCATGGGCCGGCATCGTTCGCAGCGCGCGGGGCACTGAACGGCAGACCCATCATCCCTGCGAAGCTCTGCCATCGCCATGGTTGCACGGGGTCGCAATGCAACACTCGCGAGGTAAAAGGTTCGCCTTTTGCGTGCACGTATCCGGGCAGCCGCATGACTCGCGGCAAGTCGCACACGGCAGCATCGCCCCCGTACTGCGCCGCTAGTGCCCGCTGCGCCCCTGGGAAATCGGCTAGCGGCATCTCGGCAATGGGCCAATAGGCGTGATGCTTGCCGGGTGATGACTCGCACACGATGGCAGGCGGGATCGGCCCAGCTAAAACTGGCGCCAGCGGCGCCCCATCCAAGTCCAGGAACACGGCGCGGATGGCTTGCACGTTGCCACTCTTGCGGCCTTTGCCATCGCCACGGTTCACCATGACGAATACGCCCGCGCCTTCACCGTTCAATTTCGCCAGCGTGCCGGCGTTGCGCCAATAGTCGCCGTGGATGATGCGGGCCAGCGAGTCACGCGCGCGCCTTGGCCTCGCATCGCTGAAGGTGGAAAAAGTCAGCGCGCCATCGGGTGCCAGCGCCTTCAGAAACCGCACGGCATCCGTGCGGGTTGCGGTCATCGCATCCATGTCCGCCCCTCACGCGCCGGCGCTGCAATTGGCTACCGTCTCACCCGTGGCCGCTACAGGGGTAGCGGGTAGGGTCACGCACGGGGCTTGTATTTCGACCGGAGCGCGTTGCGGACGTGGTTGCATGTGGAAGCCACGGGCATTGCATCGCCAGCCGCGTGCGTCTAATTCGGCTGGTGTCATGCAACGCCGCTTGTGGGCCCACTCGCCCGGTTCGGCAAAGCTGCCCACGCGATGCCGATCAAACTCGCGCACGCTGCTAAACGCTAAGCCGCAGCTAGGGCAATGGCAACGGTTGCCGGTCAACCGAGAAGCCGTCATGCGTCACCTTCGCGCAAGCCTTTTTCCGTGTCAGAAAACTCCGCTGACAGGGCTAGGTATTGCCCGGCGGCCGTGATGCAGTCGCACGCCTCGACCATGCCGCGCGCTGGGGTATGGATCGCAAGTGCTAACGCATCACACCCCGATAGCGCCAGCGTGAGGCCAAGCCGGATTAGCGCGTCGGCAGACTCGGCGCTATGCTCTGCCCCGCTATCGCTTGTCCAAGCCATAGTGTTTGCCGAAGCCTCACGGTTGCCGCCGTGGGGTTTCGTTTTTGGGGGCCTAGTCATGGGCTGTCGCCTTCGCATCACGCGCGGCAATGCGGGCCTCACACCACGCGCTGATTTCGCCATCCACCCATGCGCTGGCACGCTCGCCCAGCTTTACAGGTTGTGGAAAATCGCCAGTGGCAATGCGCCGGTAGATTTCGGAGCCGGATAGTCCAGTGCGAGCTTTCACCCGTGGCAGGCGTTCAAGTACCAATGCACCCGTTGCAGGCGCGGCCATCGATTCGCGTTCCATGATCACCCTCTACAGCGAGCGCCCTTGCGGATTGCATGGGCCTATTCGCGCCGTGTCGGGCACATTCAAGCCACTCGAAAGCCCCGCAGGGTCACGCAACTAGCACGATGACATTCTGCTAGCAGAATTACGATTCCTTGCGCCAGCGGGAAATGGCATTCTTAATCGACGCCTCGCTATCGATGATGCCGGCGTAACGGCCGTGCATTTCTCGTGCGAACGATGCTCCGGGACGGAAGCGGCGCTCCCACTCCCCTCGAATTTCTGCCATTGCTTTTGACTTGGGGTCATTCGCGGCCTTCGTTTTTCCACCCCTTACGCGTTGCTGGCGCTGCTCCTCGCGGACAAGTTGCATGGCTGCCTTCGCCACCGTCACCTGCTGTAAGGCGCTGTACTCGCGATAGAGCACGCTTAGCGAATCGAAGTCGAACCGCTCGCCCCCAGCATTAGCCGCAGCTTCAAATCGCGCGATCACGGCCAGGTCATCGGTTAGCGCAGAAACGTTATTCGCCATTTCATCTAGGGCTTCATCTTCAGGGCCAATTACTCGGTCCGGGTGCGCGCTCGGCTCAAACCACATGTCGTTCAGTCCGATGAGCTTCTCTACTCGGAATGTCAGACCGAGAAACGTTTCCTCTTCTTCGCTCACAGAAACCAAGAGTTCAGAAAGCATTCGTCCATGAGCAACCTTGCTAGCTCGATTCCGATCCAAATAGAACCATCCGGTTAGCGAATACGTGCCTACAGGCCAGTCTGCGTTCCATCGCGCATCTTTTGATTGGCCAGTTGGCGGATTTCCATCCTTGTCATCACCCTCGACCCACCATGCCCATTGACCCTTATCGCAAAGCTCCACGCGCCCCCGAACTAGCCCCAGCAGCAGCGCCTGCCGCAGAGTTTCCTCGTCGCCACCATAGAAATTTTCGACAGCCTCCTCGTAACGATATAGATTCCGCGCTCGGTCAGCCGCCATGGTTTCTTCCCCACTCGCTCATCCAATTCTTGAGCGTGCCATCAACAGTTTCTGGGAATTTGGTCATCATTGCCCGGCGGAAGTCGCGTGGATAACGGTACGTGCTACGGTCACCCTGCCAAAGCTTCCATTCTTCTTGGATCGCGCCTTTTGCCTTCTGCGTTGGGTGAGCATCCCAGCGCCTGCGAGCACCTTCCCGCATAGGTCGTTTGTATCGGCTATCCCCCAACCCTTTTTCTGTCATGCACCCTAGTAGATAATTCGCGTGGCCTAGCAGAACACCAGCGGCCGCATACATTTCAATGATTGTGCCAATGTTCCTCCTCGTTTCCGCATCTAACGCGCGCTCACAACAGAACACGCCAAAGGCTGCTAGCAGCCGAATTGCCTTTTCATACCCCTTCTTCTCGAAGTCAATCCCATCATAAAGAAGGCGAGATTCACCCTCTAGATTCACGACCTCATTGCGAGTGGGCTTGCGCAGCAACCCATCGTTATTCTCAAACCAAGGGAACCAATGAAGGTCGCCAGACGGGCTTGTAGCAAGACCTAGTTGGTCGCGCACCCAATCCGCGCGCGCAACAACTATTTCGCACGCTTCAGTAGCAAGGCGCTCCACTTCATCGAAATCGACCCCGTTTTTGATATCTCCATAGGGGCGCGTAAGCAAAGCCAAGTCCCCAACCAGTCGACCACTCTCATCACTCAGCGTCGCCGAGCCTAAGGTGAAGGAGTTATCGCGGCAATTGCCGTCGTCATATTTTCTGACGTGACGGAACACAACTCTCTTCATCGCGCACCCCTCTTGCGCCCTTCCACGAGGGCCGCGCCAGCCGGGGAAGGTGCCGGTCTTCGGTAGCGAGCCTAGGCGCGGCTGTTACGTCATGCTTGACGCTTGAACGCTAGTACTTGGCGCCAGTCCGTAGCCCATCCAGATAGTCAGCCCAAGCCTGCATCATTTTTCGGCGCTCGGCCATGTATTGCGCTCGGTTGTATGCAGCCCGCACCTTGTTTCGTTCGGCGTGAGCAAGCTGGCGTTCGATTACGTCCGGCGCCCATCCCATTTCATTTAAGTGCGTGGATGCCATCGCGCGGAAGCCATGGCCGGTCATTGTGTCCGCGTCATAGCCTAGCCGGCGCAGGGCCGCATTAACGGTGTTCTCGCTCATCGGTCGGCCAACCGTGCGCAGCCCAGGAAAGAGGTAACGCCCGCGGCCCGTTAGCGGTTGCAACTCGCGCAAGATCACCATGACCTGCTTTGGAAGGGGTACAACGTGCCCCTCGCGCATCTTCATTTTTGGCGCTGGGATTCGCCACTCCGCCGCACCCAGATCAAATTCGGCCCACTCGGCGTGCCGTAGCTCGCCCGGCCGCACGAACAGTAGTGGTGCCAATCGCAACGCACAGCAGGTCGGGAACTGGCCTTCGTAGGTATCCAGCGCGCGCAACAACTCCCCCACCTTCGCCGGATCGGTGATTGCCGCATGCGACTTAGACACGACTGGCGCCAATGCGCCGCGCAAGTCGGCGGACGGGTCCCTGGTCGCGGTGCCGTGGGCAATGGCATAGCGGAACACCTGCCCAATGCGGGCCTTCACTCTGTGCGCGGTTTCGTGCGCCCCTCGGGCTTCGATGCGCTTCAGCACGGCCAGCAGCTCGGGCGCATCAATCTCCGTCATAGGCCGCGCCCCTACCCATGGGAAGGCGTTTATCTCCAATGTCCGCAGCGCTTTGTCATACGTTGATGCGGTCAGTGTCTTTTTCTGCGCCGTCAGCCATTCGCGCGCGGCGCCCTCAAACGTGACGGCTGACGACAGCTTTGCGTTGCGCTTTGCAACCTTTCGTTCCGCCGAGGGGTCGCGTCCATCACGGATGGCAGCACGCGCCTTGTCGCGGCATTGGCGGGCCTCGGCCAGCGTGACCTCAGGAAACACGCCCAGCGCCAGCATCTTCTCCTTGCCAGCGTGGCGGAACTTCAGTCGCCAGTAGCGCGAACCGTTCGGCATGACCTGCAGAAACAGCCCGCCACCATCAAACAACTTCAGCGGCTTGCTGCTCGGCGCAGCGTTGCGGATCGCGACAGCAGTCAGAGCGCCTGTGTTTGCGGCCACGGGGGTATCTCCCTGCGCGCCCCGCCACTTGGGGGGATATGCCCCCAATCCTACCCCCAGATACCCCCAGATGCTACGGGACGCCACGGAACGGCAGGCAACAAAAAACCCGCACTATTTGCGGGTCTCTGTGGGCTTCGAGTTGTTCTGGGACGCCCTGAAATGCTCATTTGGTGCCGGAAATAGGAATCGAACCTACGACCTACGCATTACGAATGCGACCTACTTCCAGCGCTCTATAGGGATGGCTAGACTGCAACCATAGACTTAAAAATACGATGGTTCAAGCTCGCGTGTTCGCAAGGTAGCAGCGCCGAATTAAGCCTAGCAACCCTTTTTTGGGCCGAATTTGGGCCATTGCCCCCGGAGTGGACCTCAATCGCATGGCACAAATCACCAAACGTGGCGATCTTCAATGGCGCGCTCGCCTGCGTCGCAAGGGCTATCCCGACCTGTCCAGGACGTTCGACACGAAAGAAGACGCCAAGGCTTGGGCGAGCGAGGTAGAGAAAGAAATGCGAGGCGGGCGGTACGTCAGCCGAGCCGAAGCCGAAACCACCACTCTGCATGACGCCCTGGGACGCTATGAAACGGAGATTAGCGCCGACAAGAAGGGGGCTGGACGGGAGAAGTCGATCATCAAGCTGCTGAAAGAGACCGACCTTGCTTTGCGCCCTATGGCCACCATCAGAAGTTCTGACGTGGCCGCACTTCGGGATTCGCAGGCGAAGCGGCTCAAGCCGGCCACCGTACTTCGACGTCTGGCGCTTCTTTCTCACTTGTTCACCGTGGCCCGTAAGGAATGGGGCATGGAAAGTCTTGTCAACCCGGTTGAGTTGATCCGCAAACCCAAGCCCAACAACTCACGGACGCGACGGCTGGCAGTGTTGGAGCCAGATCACGAGGCGGAGCGCGGAGCAAGTGACGACGAGCTCGACAACGTAGTGCGTGCTTCCTGCTCGGCTGTGCTGCCGGCATTTGTGCGCGTGGCAGTTGAGACGGCAATGCGCCGGAGTGAGGTCGGGCATCTTTGCTGGGGAAATATCGACTTGAAGCGCCGCGTGGCGCATTTGGCTGACACCAAGAACGGGACAGCGAGGGACGTACCCTTGTCGTCCAAAGCGGTCGCAGAACTGACTGTTTTGAAGGAAGCTGCCGAGAAGAAGTCGAAGGAGTCCAGCAAGAAGCGCAGAGGGCGTAAGCCGAAAGATGGAACGTCGGATATCGCCCTTGGCGACTTGCGGGTTTTCGGTGTGACCCTGGACGCCATGACCCGCGCTTTTGAACGCGCTGTGGCGCGTGCGCGAAAGCAGTACGTCGATGAGTGCAAAAAGCAGAAGCGCCAACCTGACAGTCGCTATCTTGTTGACCTGCGACTCCACGATCTTCGCCACGAAGCGACTTCACGGCTGGCAAACGTGTACCAGTTACACGAGTTGGCCAAAGTGACCGGCCACAAAGACCCACGCATGTTGATGCGCTATTACCACCCGAAGGCTGAGGAATTGGCCAAGCGCCTCGACTGACGCCAAAAAATCACTTTTTGGCGTTCAGAATTTTCTTGCCACAACCATTTGACGTGATTGCTGGGATGTGATTAATCTGAAACCCTGAAAGCAAATGGCTGGCCAGTCGGTTTTTCGGCAACAGCCTAGTTGGAGGCAGTTCTCGTATCAATTCTGGATTTCGCACCGCCATGCGAACTCCAAGGAATTGAGGCAATCGAGTCCAGCCTTGGCAGGTGGCGGACCTCGCCCCCGGTATCCGGGGGCCTCTAATGCGAGTTGTTGCCTAGGGCGGCATTTTTGCCGGTTGTCCACCTGTGTGCATTTTCTGCGTAGGCCTCTTCCCGGAGCACAGCTCGCGTAATGCGCTTGGCATGGCCAAGCGCCTCACGCTAGAGGTGCGCCTTGAACTTTCAGTTCACCAGTACGCTGGACTATCTCAAAACCGTCTACCCGCCTTCGCTTAGCGTCAAGCAGGTGGCAGAAATCACGAGTGAATCCCCGGCCACCATCGCCGGAGCCCTTTGTCGTGGCCAGTACCCGATCCCCTCTTTCAAGATCGGCAGCAAACGCGTTTTCCGTCTGATCGACGTTGCTTCCTACCTCGACCAGCAATTCGCCGTAGCGAACACTCCGAAGCGAACAAAGAAGCGAGGCAGGCCGACAAAGGTTGAGCAGCTTGCACGTCGCCATGCGACGCAAGCCGGGTAAGCGTTCGATGAGCACAAAGCGTCTGCCCTGGTTTCGCCTCTATGCCTCGATGGTCGACGACCCGGATGTTCGATTGCTGGCCTATGAAGATCGCTGGCATTACGTCGCCCTCCTATGTCTTAAAGCCCAAGGCGTGCTCGATGCTGGCGATCATCTGGGAATGCTTCAGCGCAAGGTCGCCGTAAAGCTCGGCTTGCAGCTAAGGGAACTGGAAGCTGCGGCCGTTCGCATCGCAGAAGTGGGCCTCATCGAAGCAGAAACATTCCAGCCGATCGACTGGAATCGCAAGCAGTACGTGAGCGACACCGACCCCACCGCAACTCAACGCAAGCGCAATCAGCGAGAAAAAAAGTTCAAAGAAAATCAACGGCTTGCAGAGGTCACGGACGTGTCACGCGTGACTGTCACGAATGTCACGCGTACAGATACAGATACAGATACAGATACAGATACAGATACAGATACAGAAAAAACTACTACAACGGACACACTGCATTTCGACGCTAAAGGTCTTCAGGAGTTAGACCGGGTAGTAGTACTAAAAAAATTGAAAGGCATTGCCTTGTCGCTTAAGCAAGCCGTTCTGGACGAACTTGCTGGTCGCATAGAAGATGGCAAGGCCAATTCTCCATATGGCCTACTCGATAGCCTGGTGCTAGCCGTGAAGGATGGGGAGTTTAATTCGAGTCGGGGGCTTCGGGTACAAGCCGAACGCCAGCGCCGAATCGATGCCGCGAGCAAAGCGATCGCGTCCGAGCTAGAGGAAGTCATCCGCAAAGCGGAAAACGACTTCCGCCTCGAATTGATCGACAAAGACGAACGCAATCGAAGGATTGCAGGAGCGCGTCAGAAACTACGAAATGCAGCTTAGATCCCCGGAGCAGTCTCGGGCTTCGGGTTCAGCGTTAGCACGCTTTCCGAGACATAACCCACCAATGCAAGGAGCATCACTATGAACACCAAAGTTCTTTCACTCGCTGTCGCAGCTGTAGTAGCCGTTGCCGGGCTTGGATTCACCACGCCCGTCATGGCTTCGGGCATTCCAGTGATCGACGTGGCGAAAATCGCCAACGATACGGCCAACCAAGCGGCGAACATCGCCAAATACATCGAGATGGTTCAGAAGTATCAGCAGCAAATTGAGCAGATGAAGCAGCAGTATGAGTCGCTGACTGGCACGCGAAACTTCGGCGAAATCATGAACAACCCGGCATTGAAGAACTACCTGCCGGAAGATTGGCAAGCCGTTTATACCAAGGTGCAAAGCGGCGGCTACAAGGGTTTGTCCGGCTCGGCCGCTGCCATTCGTGACGCCAATACTTTGTTCGACACCTGCGCCAAGAAAACGGGCGCGAGCAAGCAACTGTGTGAACGATCCGCGGCGAAGGCGGCGCAGGACAAGGCATTTGCCGTCGAAGCCTTTGACAAGGCCAATTCCCGCTGGGATCAGATCGCCGGCCTTATGCGGCAGATCAATTCGACAACCGACCCGAAGGCAATCGCCGAGCTGCAGGCGCGCATCAACGCCGAAGGCGCGGCTATCCAGAACGAGCAGACGAAGATGCAGCTGTTCGCCCTGGCATCGCAGGCGGAAGACCGCCTCATCCAGCAGCAGCGCCGTGAGGCTAACGCTCGCACCTGGGGTGCCACGGGTGGCGGTGTCACTGCGAAACCGTTGACCTTTGGCCAATAAGGAGGCTCGCAATGCCCACGGCCTACATCCAACCCATGTTGCTACTGATCGAACTCTTTGCCGTGATCCAGCTAGTACGGTTTTGGATGGAAATCCAAAGCACGGGCTATTTCAGTCTGGTCATCAGCCGGTACTACACAGCCTTCATGTCCGACTGCATGGCCGTGTTCCTGTTCGTGGTGCAACTGGTCATTGCTCTACATAACTGGCTTGGACTTCCTCTCGATGCTCTCGGAATTGCGAGCAAGTCGACGGGCATTGTCACCTGGCTTGTGTTCGGTTCGTTCTTGGCGCTGGTCTGGGTGAACTGCCGTGGGCGACTTGAACACGACAGCGCCACGCGAACGATTCTGGTGCTGAATGCCTTGAACGGCTCCGCGTCAAGGATTCATACGTGAGCGCCAAGCCTTTGAATCTCTGCTGCATCGCTATTGCCATCGCCTTATCCGCCTGCCACTCAGCGGAGCCAACACGCTCCGTTGAGTGGTTCGTTAAGCATCGGCAGGAGCTTAAAGACACCCTCGCCGCGTGCCATGGAAATCCGGGCGAACTGGCGGCGACAACGAATTGCATCAATGCGAATGAGGCCCAAGGAAAGATTACTTGGGGAGCCCAAGGTGGCGGCGTCAACGCAGAGCCGATCCAGTTCTGATTTAAGGAGACAAGTCATGAGTGACCCCGATGTGATGCTGTTCCGGTTCGTCGGTGAAACCGTCGAAAACGCCATCGATGCGTTTGTAGATCCGGCCGCGAACAACATTATCAACACAGTTGGCGCCACGGCGTTGATTGGCTCGACGCTCTACCTCGCTATCGCGGGTGCTCTCATCATCGGTGGCTATCTCTCGAACCCGTTTTGGGACGTGATGAAGAAGTGCATAAAGATCGCCATCGTTGGCTCCGTTGCTCTGTCAGCAGGCAACTACATGTCGTGGGTTGTCGGCAGCATCGATGGCATACAGACCGGCCTATCAGCTGCGCTCAACACGCTTGGCGGTCCATCCACGAATTCCATCTACGAAACACTGGACAAGTCGCTTGGGCATGCTTTCAGCTTAGTTGGCGAGTGTTTTAAGCATTCGGACGAAGCAGGCTATGACGTCGGCACAGCGATAGGTTGGTTGTTATGCGGAAGCATGATTGGCCTCGGTGCACTGCTTTTCACCCTACTAGGTGGCGCCATTATCATCATGGCTAAGTTCTCGCTTGCGGCCCTATTTGCGCTCGGGCCTATTTTCATCATGTGCCTGATGTGGCCTGTAACAGCCCGGTTTTTCGACTCATGGTTCTCGCAGGCGATGAACTACGTGTTCACCATCGTCATCGCCGCATTGTTCATGTCCTTCGCGCTGGCAGCGTTCGACAGGTTCGTAGATGGCGCTGACCTTTCCGGAGACGGCGCAAATTCACCGGCGTTCGCTGCGCTTCAAATCCTTGGCTGCACCGGCATATTTACGTACTTGCTTCTGAAGAGCGGTGAACTAGCTTCGGGGCTCGCAGGCGGGGTATCGATGGCGGCATTGACCATTCGGCAGATGGTTTCGCCGGCGACAGCCACAGCACATGCCGTTTCGGGCGGCGCGTCCAGCATGGGACGCATTGTAAATCCGACAAGCAACAGGCTTGACCCGAAAACCGGGCTGCAAACCTCTTCTGGCCGTGCTGAGCATCTCTACATGGGCCGGACCATTCTCAATCCTGCATATCGGAAGGCCGTAACCGATCACCGCATGGAGAACCGTGGAAGCAACACGGTCACGAGCAGGTAGGGAGCTTGTCTTGAGCACTGAATTGAGGCAAATCAAGACCAGGGTGACGGTTGAGTTTCAAGCGCGATGGAAAGCGAAATGCGCCAGCGTGCATCTTTCCGACAGCGACGGTTTGCGACATGCCATGTCGCAGTTCATAGCCGATGCTGCTGCACCAGTTGCCTATAAGGCCATGGCGGAATATCCGGACAAGTCTCGACGCCGGCAAGAAATCCGGCTTGCTAATTCGGAGATAGATGGGATCTCCGAACTAGCGCAAGCCTTTGGTGCCTCCCGCCGCGCATACCTCGTGAACCTTGTCCGCGGCCACCTGCTACGGAAGCCACAGCTGGGCATGACCGAACTCGCCGTGATCGGCGAATCGAACAAGCAGCTTGCCGCATTTGGTCGCCACCTCAACCAAATCGCCAAGAAGTTGAACTCGGGCGAGAACATTGAAGCCCATTCCGTCGCCCAGGCGTTGAACAGATTGAAAGAAGAGATCGACGAACACCTAGCCTACGTCCACAAGGTCATGCGCTCAAACCTCGATAGGTGGAGCATCGTGGAGGCATTCAATGACGACGATCGATGACGCCCTGAAAGAGTGGGATGAGAAGTATCACTTCAATCCGCTCCGTGGCCGCAAAGCGAAGGTGACGATCACTGGCGTCCGGATTCCAACAGCCGAGCAGCAGCCGCGGCGAGTAAGTGGCGCAACCGGCGCGCGATCGCGGCTCAATGGAATCGTTCGCAAAGTTCCCGAAGTCATGGTGAAGGTCTCCGGGGGCGGCAACGGCATGAGGCCCATCAAGGCGCACATGGATTACATATCTCGGAACGGCGACGTGGCCTTGGAGAATGAGAACGGCGAGGTCATCGCTGGCAAGGAGGCTGTGCGTGATTTACGCGATGAGTGGAAAAACAGTCTTTACGGTATCCCCGAAGAAAGCGTAAAGAAGGAAGCCTTCAACGTTGTGCTGTCAATGCCGCCGGGTACGGACCGTAAGGCCGTGACCGACGCAGCTAGGGAATTCGCAAGGACCGATTTTTCTGACAATTTCCAGTATGTCTTCGCCACACATGATGACGAGAAGCATCCCCACGTCCATTTGTGCGTCAAGGCCCAGGGTATCGATGGCACCAGGCTCAACCCTCGCAAAGCCGACCTGCAACGGTGGCGCGAAGGCTTTGCCGAGGCCCTGCGAGAACACGGCATTGAAGCGAACGCAACGCCGCGGCTTCAAAGGGGCGCACGCCGCCGGACGCGACGGCAGTCAGCGCTGCACGTGGACGCTTCCAAACGCCGCCCAGAGGGCGACGAACGCACATCCAAGGCTTACACGAAGGTAGTCAAGGGTTACGAGTCGCTAGCCAAGTCGCTCGCTCAGGGCGAATCGGATGACCGCACGCTGGCTCTTGGCATCGTGAACACGGTGAAGGGCATGACAGCCCAGCAACGCACCGAAATTCAGCCGGTGAAGAACGAGCCCGGCGCAGTTGCCCACGATGTTCGAGACGCCACTCGCAGGTTGCCCGAGAAGAAGCAATCCCCCGAACGATAACCCTTGCAAGGAGATTCACTGCATGAAATCCATTTTGATAACCAACCGCAAGGGCGGAGTCGGCAAGTCGGCAATTGCAAGTCAATTCGCCCACTACCTCGTGGACAAACTCCAGCTCCGGGTGCTTTTCATCGACTTGGACAGTCAGGGAAACAGCACTAAGGCGCTGACGACCAAGCAAGCGGCGACGACCTCTGCGGCCAAGGCGGCAGATGCGTTCACGAACAGGGCGGTAGTCGTTGAATCCGGGAATTTCATCGTCATGCCCGGCAGCCCCGAACTTGACCTGCTGGATATGCAGCAGGATCGACGCAATGAATTCGCCGGAAATTTCAAATCGTTCATTGCTCGCGTCGGCAGCCAGTTCGACGTGTGTGTCATCGACACCGCACCGACGCTGGACATTCGGATGAAGTCAGCCGTCATCAGCACCGACTTCCTTGTTGCACCGATCCAACTGGCACAGGAGGCCATCGACGGGCTCCGTTCGTTACTGCAAACCGTGTCTGCCGCGAAGGATTCATTGAATCCCGGCTTGCACTTCATCGGCATCCTGCCGAATCAGGTCATGGACACCCCGTTCCAGAAAGAAAACTTCGCCGCTATCGTCCAACATTTTTCAAACTTGCTCATCGCTCTTCCGGAAGGCGGCTTCGCGCTGATTCGCCGCACCACAGCTATCGAAGAGTCCCAGGCCGAAGGGGTGCCAATTTGGAGGCACGGCAAGACCAGCGCCCGCGAAGCGTGGCGCAAGATTGAACCGAGCTTCGCCCAGATCGCCGCAACGATGGGCGTCCTCAAGAGCCAGGCGCAAGGAGCAGTCCCTCATGGCCATTGACATTGGCGCTCTGGACTTCGCACAGACCGCGCTTTCGGGTTCTGGCAAACCGGCTGCGAAGCCAGACGGGAGGGCACTGGAATTCAAGATCGCGGACATACGTGAAGACCCCGACCAGCCACGTAGGGAGTTCGACCAAGCTGCACTTGCGGAACTCGCTGGCGACATTCGCCAGCGTGGAGTTTCGACGCCGATTTCTTTGCGGTCAGACCCGGAGGCCGAAGGCCGCTACATCATCCACGGCCACCGTCGCTATCGCGCGGCGATTCTGGTCGGCAAGACCTCCATTCCCGCGCACATCGCCGATGCGGATGACCCCTACGGCCAGATGACCGAGAACATGCAGCGTGAGGACATGAAGCCGCATGAGATTGCGGAGTTCATCAACAAGCGCCGTGCGCTGGGAGAGAGCAATTCGTTCATCGCCAAGGGGCTCGGAAAACCACCGCGCTACATAACGGAGCATTTGGCGTTGGCGGACATGCCCGCGCCACTGGCCGCGGCCTATGCCGCCGGCAAGTCAACGTCACCCACGACCCACTACTACTTGCGCAACCTCTACGAGAAGCACCCCGACCAGGTAGAGGCTTGGGTGGGGAGTCAGTTGGAGATTACCCGCAAGTCGGTTGACGTCCTAGCCAACGAGCTGTGTGGCAAAAGCAACAAGGCGACGCTCGAAGTTGCAACACCGAAAGCCTCGGATTCTGTACGCGCCGGCATCGACGGCAAGCGCGAGAACCAGGCCGACGGCACGAAGTCGCCGAAGTTCTCTGGCGAGGCCAAGACGGAACGACCAGCGAATGCGGATGAAAATTCGCCTGTTACCAAGGTCAATTTTCGCCCCCTGCTGCTGGTCGAGATTGACGGTCGGCTTGCATCCGTCCAGTTGAAGCAGTTGCCTTCTCGGCGTGGCTTGTTACGCATCCGGTACGAGAACGACGCCACGGAAGCCGAAGTTGAAGCCAGCTGCTGCACGATTCTGTCACTGGAAGACGGCAGGAAAACTGTCGCTTCCTTGGACGGAGTGGATGCCGAGCCAGCCAGGGCCGCCGGCTGACGGTTGTTCTGGCGCTGCTGGGTTTGGGATGGCCGCGCAGGGTGAACCATCCCAAACCCAGCAACTCCAAACGGGAGTGCCCATTATGAAAAACCTGGCTGTCTGGCTTTACGAATCCTTCCCTGTCTTTCAGGAATGGTTTCCGATTCCCGCCCTGTTCCTTCTCGCCCTTTACGCGCTGGCTGCAGTCATCGGACTGGCTATCGCTGCATGGCTGTTCTGGAAGTGGTTCAACAGCGGTCTCGATGGGATTCCCGACCCGGTACACCCGGTCATTCAGCGCGTCTTATTGATCCGGCCAAGTGAAGTTTGAATGTTTCAGGCGGCGTATTTGACCCGCGGGTCCTGGAAGTAGCTCCTGACCGTTCGGGTGACTGTTCGAGGGCCTGCATGTGCTCGGTTGCTGCTGCTCTGAGTCTTGCCTTGGTACGTGCCGGCACCCTTGATCCGATCGCGTGCTTGAGATCGGCGTTAAGGCGCTCTTCGGGATTGAGTTCCGGGCTGTAGCTGGGCAGGTAGAACAACTCGATGCGCTTGGCGCGTTTGGCCACCCACGCCTTCACCAGCTTGCTGTGATGAACACGCAGATTGTCCAGAATCAAGAACACTTTCTTGCGTGTGTCTTTGATCAACGCAGCCAGAAACTCGATCAGCTTGTCGGCATTGAACGCCTCGTCGATGATCATCCAGCGCGTCTTGCCCTGATTGGTCACCGTCGCAATCATCGACAGCTTCTGCCGCGTTCCGCCGACCGCAAACGTCACTGGCGTCTTCCCCGCCGGCCCATAGCTGCGGCCGCGAACGTCGGTATTGACTAGCGCGGTCTCATCGCCCCAGTGAATCTGCGCACGCTCGAGCTTGGCACGCGCCTCAATGGCCGGGTAATGCTCATCCAGCCAAGCCCGCACCGCCTCGGGTTGCTGCTCGTACGCCTTCTTGATCGGCTTTTGCGGCGTGAATCCCCAGCGCTTGAGGTAGTTGCCGACGCCACGAACCGACAAGGTGATGGCGCATTCGCGCTCGATCAGCTGCATCACCGCTGCCCGGCTCCACAGCGCGAAGTCCATCTTCAATTGCTCCGGCCGCTTGTCGCAGATCGTGCGCTGGATCGAACGCTCCTGCGCTGCGCTCAGCCGGCGTCCCTGGCCCGCTGCCTTGCCGCGCTGTCTGGGCTTGATCGCCGTCAGGCCACCGGCCTGATAACGATCGATCGTGGAGCGAACCGTTGGATACGACAGCCCCGTCAGTTCAACAATCTGCATCACGCCGTGCTGCTGGCAGTGCAACCGAACCACCTGCTTGCGCCGTTCGTGCAACCGATCCAGCGTCTGATATCGCGCGTCTTCTTTATCCATCACCCTTGGATAACTGCGAAGACGAAAAGTTCAGATATATTCGTGCCGGGTCAATAGTTGTCCATGAGCATCGGCACAGCCGCATCGAGGAGTGAGGCCCGAAGGATCACGTACAAATTCCGGGTCGCCGGGGGCAGAGCGATCACGTACAGATTCCGGGTTGCCAGCCATTTGCTTTGGGGCGGTACACTCTGGAAACGCGGAATTTCTACATGTAGAAAGGCGGTTGTGGACTAAGGCAGGATAGGCCGAGGGCCGCAAAGTGGTACCACTTTGCACGTTCACGTGGAGAACCGAATGACGTACACCTACGACCAGGTACTGGCCTACGACGTGGCCCGCGAGCTGATCAACTCGCACATCGCCGACTGCTCGGAGGAAATTGCGGATGAGGAAGCGAAGGCCGAACCCAGCGCTGATCGGCTGGCCGAGATTCGCCGCCGGCAGACCGGATTGGTTTTGGAGCGCGGAGCGCTGGATATGACGGACGATGCTGCTGTCAGCCAGGTCGTGGCGAAGTACCGGCGCGTACCGGATTCATCAGAAGCGCCCCCGACACTCCTCTGGAACTGATGTAAGGCGCCTTAGCTGGGACGCTGTAGTCGGTCGCTCCAAACAAGCTTTATTTGAGAAGGCGGTGTGCTTGCTGCTCCGCTCGCTCCTTCCGTCAAGGGCTGGTCGCTGGCCCGTGTCCTCGCGGCGCACTCACAAGATGCCCAGGTGACGCCCTATTGGGCCAAGCGAAGCGAAACTGATAAACATCTAGTGGGCGGCCAAGTCCGGGTCCATGGCCTGCGGCTATTCGTCGCCACGCATGACACACTCGTGCCCCAAATCGTAGGCCGGCCCGAGAACCCGCCACGTGTGTTTGAAAATGATCGGGTTCGCTTCGTCTATCGCCCCGCTTTCATTTCCGTCGGCGAGTTTGGAAGCCACCGGAACGGCATTATCCTGCGCTGGGATAGCCCAACTTAGAATGGCGGCGGATCATCCTCGTTAAAATACTCGCGCTCCGCTTCCGGGATGAACGCTACAAGCTCCGGGAACGCCTGGCGCATCGCACCATCGAACCTGTGCTCCTCGGCATACGCTGCATCGCCACTCGTGCGGCCAGACTCCCACTTGCTCATCTTCTCGGCCCACCGCCCCTTTGCATCTTGGCGTTCAATTTCCCCCAGGCGTCCGTAGTGCCTCAATGCCTCAATAAAGAGCCAAAGGCTTGGCTTCTCGGCGTCATGAACATGATGCACCGCAGGCCAGAACTGCTGATAACGCCAGCCCACTGCCTTGCCGAGCTTGGCTAGGAGCACGGCTCGCACGAGCCCGACGAACTCATCGTCGTGCCGAGATGGCAAGCGAGCCCCTAGTAGGACGAACCTTCGCTGCAAGTCTTCCCACTCACGGCTCAGCGTAGCCACATCCGGCCGCTATCGTCCGTCAAACGCTTCATAGGCTAGCCAGAAGTCCTCAAACCGCTTGCATAACGGCGGCCCCTCGATCTCGTCTCGCAGCTGGGCCTCCTGCGCTTCGGTGTCCACCAGGAAGGTCCGCTGGCACTCCTGGTCGATCGTCAGTTCATCGAAGCGAACTAGCTTGCGCTGCCGGATCCAGATGATCTTGTCCTTGTGGCGCGATGGCTGCGCCCAGTGGCACTCCAAGACCATAGCGCCAGCTTTGATCGAGGCCTCCCAGGTTGCCTCGTTGACCACGAAGGCGTTCCGGTTGTTGTTGACGAAGATCACCTCCATCATCAGTCGCGCCTGGTCAAGATCGAACTCACCAAACACCCAAACGAGCAGTGCGCCTTCGGACTTGTAGAAGACCTCGCGCTCGGCCATGACTCGGCCAAAAGTCGTGGACAGCTGGACCTCGAATGCCACGTCCATTTGGCCTCGAAAGGTCGAACGGACATCAGGCCGTCTGAACTCCTTTCCGTCACGCCCCTTCCAAGTGCCCTCGATGACAGGTTCGGAGAAGTGCGGGTCAAGCCTGAGACTGTCGGCCACCAGGTTCTTGATGCGGATGTGTCGCTTGCTCTCGCGCTGCCCGTGATAACGGAGCGCACTGATCTGGGCCTCGGTAAGGCCTGCGCGGGTAACAGCTGGGCAACTGCCGCCTTCCTGGAAGTGCCTGAAGAAGAAGTGCTGGCGATCAGGCGCGGAGCATAGGTAGACCGGGACGCCACACAGGGCACATAGCAGCCGGCCTTCCCCAGTTTTTCGGGAAAGGTGCAAGGCCTTGTAGAGGACCATTACCTGGTCCCGATTGATACCTACGACATCGACGGCATTGAGTTGGCTGCCCGTCTCGTCATCGAGAAGTTGGATGATCTCTGGGGACTGGACTAGTAAGGAGGCCATAGCGTCAGCTTGGCAAAGCCCTATCGCGATTCATGAGACGACTAGTTTGGGGCCAGGTGGTGTGCAAAGCACCTGCATCTGATCAAAGTGCCCCTTATCCTCGGTTTTGATCAGATCGAGGATCGCCCGAAGAACAACGGGCGCCTCGGCAAGCATGGTTGTATCCATGTCTTCGCCGTCGCCCTCTTCATGCGAGTAGGTGTGGACGAATCGTCGGATCCTGGCAAGCGTCGCTGGATCGGCACTGGTCTTTTCCAGGCGACTCTTGAAGCCTTGGGTCGCGGGAAATCTGAACCCTAGGAAGACTTCAAGGAGTCTGCGGGCCATGTTGGGCAGCCCGTAATAGTGTTCAAGCGGCAGGCCCAACGCCTGCTGGCTACCTTCTGAAACCTTGCGGAACAGGTAGTGATACTCGGATTGATGATCTTTCAAAAGCGGATCCATGGGCGTAATTCGTGCAGCCCTCCCATCCGGCTCGTGGTAGTTCTCCACCATGTAGTAGTTGACCGTCTCCTTGGCAGACTTCAAATGCTTGAACCAGTCTTTCACTTGTTTTAGGAGCAGGAAGTTGTGAGTCAACAAGATGACCTGTGCTGCCCCTACCGTCCGTTTTGACAGATATGCGAACGCGCAAAAGAGGGAGTTGGCATCCAGGCTGGAAACCGGGTCATCAATAACCACGACACCCTTGCCAGGTCGAAACTGGTATCACGCAGTGATTTCAGGAAGTATAGAAACGCGATGGCCGTTTTTTCGCCCTCGCTCAAGTGATCGGCTTGCTGATCCCCTCGCATAATTGAATAACCGGCGCGATCACGAACCTGATCTCTTCGCGCCCAAGGAATGCCCTCAACTCCTCACTGAGTTCATCGGCTGGAATTCTGTCCTCACGAATGCTCTTGTCGAGTTGATCACTTTCGTTCTCCAGCTCGACCTTCTTGGCGCCAAGTGTGGTCGCTTCCTCTCGATAGGAATTGGGGGCCACTCCACATTGAGCTTGGCATACTCATCTACGGCGCCCGCCAACATGTGAGCTTCAATCGAGTTCCTGGCTGAATTCGCGGTTTGCTGAAACGCGTCGATACCGTCGTTATGTGCCTGAACCTGACCTTCGATCCTCCCTGCTTCAAGAACAAGTTGAGCGTGATCCGGCGCATCGGATTTGAGGTAATCGTCCAGTGACATAACCTCAAAAGGTCGCTTGAGCTTCTCCTTCAGGGCCGTATCGAGTTCTTGGACGACGTTACCCTGCTCGCCGATCAACCGCTCGTAGGCCTCGCGAGCCGGGGTGAAATCCTCCTGCAAGTGAGGGGCAAGTTCCGCAGTTGCAGGCAGCTTGATGTTTCCCAGTGAAACCGAGAGGTTCAGCAGCTTGGTTTGCAGCTCTCCAAGCCGTCCAAGGAAGCCCTGGTAGCTGTCATTGAAATGCCCTTCAAGCTCGGCAACGCGTGGGGCCAGAAGTCGCTGCTCGCAGAACAAGCACTGATCATTGGGGGTCTGGCCGTGACGGATGTTGTGCAATGGCAAGCCAGCTCGAACCCACTGCTCGGCTGTCGGATCCTTCGATAGGCGCTCCAACACGGCACTCACGACAGTCTCTTTAAGACTGCTTCGCACTTGCTCAATTAGCCCGGAGAGATCGACTTTGGGGAGCGCACCAAGGATAACTTCTGGTTGCCGATTGGCGTCCTTCTTCTGACGAGCTTCTTTTAGCGTCCGCTCATCGAGCTTCGCCGCTGAAACCGCCTCATTCCCTTTGGCCAAGAGGCAATCGATGCCCGTCCTGAAGTCGCTCTTGTTGTAGTTGTTGAAGCGAGAAGTGTCCGAAGAGCGAAGTTCCGCCTTGATCGCCGCAGCTTGGGCGATCTGGAAGTCATCGAATTCCTTGTTGGCCCGCTGCTCGTTGCGCTGGGCGGTGGAGATCTTACCGATAAGACCTGACTTGCCGTCGTCACCAGAAACCAAGGTGGATATTTCGTCTATGCGACCTTGCTTGTCCTTGCTTCCTTCGGCCACGTAGAAGATAGAGGGCACACCAGGGCGACCTGACCGGAAGACGGTCTCATCGACATAGGCCCGGTTAAAGACCCGGACTGACGGCCTGGGGCGATCAGACGAAAGCTGATTGCCCTTGATGCTCCCACCCTCAAAGAAGAACTCGCACTCTCCGCTGTCGAGATCCTGCTTCCGCTCCAAAGCGCGGCAAGCAGAAGACAGCGTGGTTTTCCCTGATCCGTTCCAGCCATAGATGATGTTGTAGCGAGCGAACTCAGGGAGCGTCGCAGGCCACGCGAAATTGCGGAAAATCCTGTATCGCCGAACCGGCGTGATCTTTAAGAACATTGCCCCCCCCTTTCCACTTCGCCCCAGCCCCATCAACTCCTACAGGCCGGACTCCCGTTTGAAGCTCGACAGCACATCATTACAACAGTTAGTCGAGGTGGCGCTGATAGAGCAATTCGCCGCAACGTTTACTTATGGAAGTAAACACAATGGCCATCAAGCCGATGCCCGCCAAGTACACGGAAACAATCAGGCCAAGCAAGGAAAAGACTTCGCTGGCATTGATCGCCTCGACGTATAGCGGCCAGATATGCCCAAGAAAATAGGCCGTGAGCGATGAGGCAAAGACGCTGATGCACCCCAAGACCACGAGCTGCCAGGATTTCAAGTCCTTGAAGGCTCGCGCCTTGAATGGCTTCTCCGCTGGAACCTTCTCGTGACTCGGGTCTTTCACCAGGTCGTTCATCGCTTTCCTTTTTTGATGAGGGTTGGCAGGGATTCGCGTGAGAGCTAATTACTCACTGGGAATGTCCTGCAAGGTCGCCTCGTAATCTTGCCCGCCGTGAAAAATTCCGAGGATCGAAACCTGCTGCGCCTCGGTATCGACCGCAAAGGCGATCACGGTGCGCTTGCGGTAATTCGTGATGCGCAAACCTGAGCGAATGTCGTCACGCCGGTTTCCCCGTTGCGAGAAGGTGCTCAGCGAATAGCAAAAGTCGGCGACGGCATCGGTATAGCGGGCGGCAACGGCCGGCGACGAAGCATCGGCAATGTAGGCATCCAACTCGATGAGATGATCGCGAGCCTTGGGTGACAGGATGACGGTATAGGTCATCCGCGAGAAGCCGCTCGCTGCCGACGCGCTTCCGTAAGGGATGCGCGAACCTGGTCAATGGTGAGCGCCTTCGACGGATCGGCTTTCAGCTCATCATAGGCGGCCGCAACCTCAGTGCGCAGCCAATGTTCAATCGCGCGATCTCGGGCAAGCAGGGCGCGCATGCCCTCGCGGATCACTTCGCTTTCAGTGGCGTACTCGCCGCCGGCAACCTTGGCCTTGATCGCATCGGCCATTTCGTTCGGCAGGGTGATGCTGAATTGTTGGGTCGAGCGCATGGTCAGCTCCTACGGAAGTAGGATTGAATCCTACTCTATTTGCCATGGCTTCAAGAGCGACCTATGCACCCCGGCTTGCTGCCGCCAGGATATGTGCGAATCAGGTAACGACAGCCCCCCCCCC
>PPFU01005004.1_pt1 | contig 28881 bp, 25 predicted proteins | sample 1535991 | NCBI WGS metagenome assembly PPFU01 (sample SAMN04901290, study PRJNA319586) | Hypolithon metagenome, whole genome shotgun sequencing project. | isolation source: Antarctic Hypolithon | place: Antarctica: Miers Valley | collected 2014
GTTTTATGGCCCGTGATTACTACGAGACCCTGGGTGTCTCGCGCAATGCCGAGCAAGATGAAATTAAGCGCGCTTACCGTAAGCTAGCGCGCAAATATCACCCTGACGTCAATAAGGACGCAAGCGCCGAAGAGACCTTCAAGGAAGTTAGTCGCGCCTATGAAGTCCTTTCGGAGCCAGAAATTAGGAAGCGCTACGATCAGTTTGGCGAAGCGGGAGTAGGCGGTGCGGCGGCAGGCGGCGGATTTCAAGACTTTCAGGATATGGGCGGATTTGCCGATATTTTTGAGAGCTTTTTCAATGGATTTTCGGGGCAGCCCGGTCAGCAGCGTCGTCGTGGTCCGATGCGAGGCGATGACCTAAGGCTTAATCTTAAGCTCGACTTCAAAGAGGCTGTATTTGGCGGCGAAAAGGAAATTAGAATTAGCCACTTAGAAACCTGTACAACCTGCTCCGGCTCGGGTGCAAAGCCAGGAACCCGTCCACATACCTGCTCTACTTGTAATGGTGCAGGTCAGGTGAGAAGGGCCACCCGGACACCTTTCGGAATCTTTAACCAGGTTTCGGCCTGTCCAACCTGTAACGGCAGCGGCGAAGTCGTAGAAGATCGCTGTGAAACCTGTGGTGGCAGTGGGCAAAAGCAAACCAACAAAAAGCTCAAGATCACTGTGCCCGCTGGCGTTGAGGACGGCACCCGGCTGAGGGTTTCGGGAGAAGGTGACGCAGGCAAGCGGAATGGGCCTGCCGGAGACCTATACGTTTACCTAGTTGTTAATGACGATCCGACATTTAAGCGCGATGGCATCAATATTCTCTCTGACCTGAAGGTGAGCTACTTGCAGGCGATTTTGGGCTGTGAGCTAGAAATAGAAACGGTAGATGGCAGGGTAGCTATGCAGGTACCAGCGGGAACTCAGCCGAATACGGTGCTGTCGCTAGAAGGCCGAGGCGTGCCCAGGTTAGGCAATCCGGTGAGCCGAGGGAAGCACCTAATTACGGTTAAGGTAGATATTCCGACCAAGCTTAAAGCGGGCGAGCGAGAGCTGCTGACTCAGCTTGCAGAAGTTCGAGGCGACTCGGTAGGGAGGGGCAAAAAGGAAGGTTTTTTGGGCGGTTTGTTTAATGGATAAGCCCTCTAACAAGCCTGGATCAGTCGCTGATGAGCAGCTAGATTTGAGGGGGACGCCCTGCCCGCTAAATTTTGTGCGGACGAAGCTGAAGCTAGAGCGGATGAGTCCGGGGACGCTGCTAGAAGTGTGGCTAGATCCGGGTGAGCCGATAGAGCAGGTGCCTGACAGCTTGAAGATGGATGGTTATAGCGTAGAAGCTATCGATGATCGCAGTGAGTACTTTGCGGTGCAGGTACGCCGTCCGGCGGGTCTATGAGTTTTAGGCCCAGTTCTGGGGCGAATTTTGAGCTAGATGCGCCGCTGCTGGCTGTTGGATCATGGCTGGGTACGGTGGTTGCGATTCAGGCGAACTATTATTCGGTACAGCTAGATGGCGTGCCTGAGCTGAGCGAGCAGGTCGAGGCTGATTTAGGCTCGCCTGTCGTTTTGCTGTGTATTCGGCGAGGACTGCTCAAAAAGCTGGGGCAGCAGATTATGGTAGGCGATCGCGTTGCAGTCGAAGAACCTGACTGGCAGGGATTAAGGGGTGCGATCGCCCATGTTTACCCTCGTCAAACCTCGCTAGATCGCCCGCCCATTGCCAACGTAGATCAAATTTTACTGGTGTTTGCACTTGCAGAACCTACGCTAGATCCTCATCAGCTCAGCCGATTTTTGGTGAAGGCAGAATCTACCGGCATGGCGATTACGCTGTGTTTAAATAAGCGAGATTTAATCAACGACGAAGCCATTAGCTATTGGCAAAATAGACTCGAAGAGTGGGGCTATCGGGCGCTGCTAGTCAGCATTCGCGAAGACGACGAGCTGCGCACTGAGTTGGAAGCCGAACTGCAAGGCAAAATTACGGTGGTAGCAGGGCCATCGGGGGTAGGTAAGTCCAGCCTGACTAATCGGCTCATTCCTGAGCAGGACTTGCGCGTAAATTCGGTGTCAGGAAGGCTAGGTCGAGGGCGACATACCACCCGCCATGTAGAGCTATTTGAGCTACCCGAGGGCGGCTTTTTAGCGGATACACCAGGCTTTAACCATCCTGATGTAGTTTGCCTGCCTGAGGAACTAGGCGATTACTTTCCAGAAATTCGGCGGCGGCGAGCCGGGGCGGACTGCCAGTTTAGTAACTGCCTGCACAGAGACGAACCTGGCTGCGCGGTACGGGGCGATTGGGAACGGTATGGAGACTACTTGACGCTGCTCGCAGAGGTGATTCAGCAGCAGCAAACTCTATTGCATCAGCCGGATGCAGAAGCAAGGGAGAAGGTAAAGATGGTAGAAGATGGCCAAGTGCTGCATGAGCCTCGGCTGGCGGCGAAAAAGTACCGTCGGACTTCTCGTAAGACGCGCAATCAGGCATTTCAAGAGCTGTGCGTAGATTTATCTGCCGCCGAGGATCTAGAAGATTTAGAAGACCGCGAAGATTGGGGCCGGTAGGTCGGCGTAGAGAATATCAATCGCCGCAATACACAATCAAATCGATTTCAACGTCGCCAAATCCTGCTAGGGCTGTGACCCCGACTGTCGTACGCCCTGGATAGCTGCCTACCGTGAAGTGGCTGGCGTATATTCGATTGACCGTTTCGTAGTAGCGAAAATCGGTAACAAAAATACGGGACATCACAACCTTCTCAAAGCTAGTACCCGCATGGTCTAGCACCAGAGACAGATTAGCCATGACTCGCTCAGTTTGCTCCTCAATAGACCCCTTTATAACTTCGCCAGTGTCAGGGTCTTCAGCAAGCTGACCGGTTACAAATAAAAAGTCGCCGGCCCGAACCGCGTGAGAATAGGGCGCGACGGGCGGAAGCTTGCCATTGGGAAGGTTAATGAATTCCAACATAGTTTTTTTGGGAAAGCCCTAGTTATCTAATTAACGATGCCAGTCGGTCACGCCGCCGGGTTTGTCGATGAGCGTGATGCCTTGGGCGCTTAGTTCGTTGCGGATGCGATCGCTCTGAGCATAATCCTTAGCCTGTTTCGCCGCCGCCCGCTGCTCAATCAACCTCTCAATCTCAGCATCGTCAATACCACCCGCTGACGTAGAGTCTTCTAGATCTTGAGCTTCCAAACCTAAAACCTGAGCGAGCTGTACCAACGTTTGCCACTGCTGCTGAAGAAACGTAGCATCGGCGTCAGGCTTGCCTTCATGAACGATGAGGTTACCCTGCCGCTGAAGCTCTTTAGCCAGACCAAATAGGACGGCAACCGCCCCCGGCGTATTGAAATCGTCATCCATAGACTTTTGAAACTGCTGCACAGCCTCGTCATCTAGGACAGTTTCACCCTCGTGCCATCCCAGCTTTTCGCCATAGTGTGGGCCAAAATTAAGCCCTTCGTTCAGCGTTGTCCAGCCCTTTTTCGCGGCGGTAATCGCCCCTTCCATAAAATCTAGCGGCATTCGATACTGAGCCTGCATCACAAACATCCGAACAGCCATTGGATTTGGGCCATCGGGCGCATCTAACAGGCCGCGAATAGTGGTGAAGTTGCCTAGAGATTTGGACATTTTGGTGCCTTCGACGTTCACCATGCCGTTGTGCATCCAGTAAATGGATAAAGGCTTGCCCGTAGCCGCTTCAGACTGGGCAATTTCGTTTTCGTGGTGAGGAAACTGGAGGTCTGCACCGCCCATGTGGATATCGATGGTGTCGCCGAGGCGATCGCGCACCATCGCCGAGCATTCAATATGCCAGCCCGGACGCCCCGGCCCCCAGGGCGATTCCCATGCAGGCTCATCCGGCTTTGCCGACTTCCACAGCGCAAAGTCAAACGGGTGTTGCTTTACCTGCGTCTGGCCTGCATCCGTACGGCCACTTTCTCCCGCCCGCATGTCTTCCAGCTTACGACCCGAAAGCTTGCCGTAGCCATCAAACTTACGCACCGAATAGTACACATCGCCCTCAGCCGGATAAGCATAACCCTTCTGCTCTAGCTCATGGATCAGGCGTTTGATGCCATCAATCGTATGCGTTGCGTAGGTGTACTCATCAGCCTCTAAAATATTAAGCCGCGCCATATCTTCAAAGTAGGCGGCTGTATACTTCTTGGCTACCGCTTCCATCGAAGAATTTTCATGACGAGCCCGGTTAAGAATCTTATCGTCAATGTCAGTAAAATTTTGGACGTAGCGAACGTCATAGCCACGCCAGGCAAGATATCGGCGCACCGTATCCCACACGATGTATGAGCGAGCATGACCCAAGTGGCAGTAGTCGTACACCGTCACGCCGCAGCAGTACATTTTCACCTGACTGGGCAGCAGGGTCTTAAAAGCTTCCTTTTGGCGGGAAAGCGTGTTGTAAATGGCTACGCTCATGAGAAACGGGAGGATTAATTAGAAAACTAAACTTGAGGCAACCTTAATAGTAAAGTGAAACTTACAGAGCCTGTCCTTTTGAGGGCTGTTTTTTCCAATGAGGCGTAAAATTCGCTCCTCAACCTTTGACAGATACGTAATAATTAAGCACTACAGCTATTCATTTGACCTGCCAAGTAACACCCGCCCAGTAACTTTGTAACCATACCTGATATGACTGCTACGACAATTGCCCCAACCCAGCCAATGGATGCCCCTAAGCACGGTCTCCCTGTCACCATCATTACCGGCTTTTTGGGTAGCGGAAAAACCACCCTGCTCAACCATATTTTGACCAATCAGGAAGGGCTGAAAACAGCGGTTCTGGTGAATGAATTTGGTGAAGTCGGCATCGATAACGACCTGCTGATCACCACGGGTGATGACAACATGGTGGAGCTGAGCAATGGCTGCATTTGCTGCACTATCAATAACGACTTGCTAGAAGCGGTCTACAAGGTGCTAGAGCGCTCAGATAAAATTGACTATTTGGTCGTAGAGACCACAGGGCTTGCCGATCCGCTGCCGGTAGCACTGACCTTCTTAGGCACTGAGCTGCGGGATTTAACTCGGCTCGATTCTATCGTTACGGTAGTAGACGCAGAAAATTACAGCCTGGATCTTTTCAACTCGCAGGCGGCCTACAACCAAATTGCCTACGGCGATATCATTTTGCTTAACAAAATGGATGTCGTTGATGAAGCTGACGCTGACCTCCTAGAAGTCAAGCTGCGCGACATTAAGCAAGACGCTCGCATTTTGCGCACCGATCATTCTCAAGTGCCACTGCCCTTGATCCTCAGCGTAGGCCTATTTGAGTCGGACAAGTACTTCGGCAATGAAAAGTCCGCTGAAGAAGGCAGCCCCGATCGCCACGACCACGAGGAGCATGACCACGAGGAGCATGACCACGAGGAGCATGACCACGAGGAGCACGACCATAAAGGTCACGATCATGAAAACCATGGGCACAAAGAGGATCACTCTGAATGCGATCACGATCATGGGCACTGCGAGCATGACCACGACCACAGTACGCATTCCCACTTAGATGTAGACGGGTTTACGTCGGTATCGTTCGACAGAGTCCAGCCCCTATCGATTCGTAAATTTCAGAACTTTTTAGATAATCAGCTACCTGCGGCAGTCTTTAGGGCAAAAGGCATTCTGTGGTTTGATGAAAGCCCCAAGCGCCACATTTTTCACCTTAGCGGTAAGCGGTTTTCATTAGAAGATGAGGAATGGAACGGTCGGCCCAAAAAAAATCAGCTAGTGCTGATTGGGCAGAATTTGGACGAAGCTGCCTTGAAAGAGCAAATAGAGAAATGCTTTTGCATAGAGTCGGCTGACCGGGGCAAGGGGTTTGGTAAATAGGTTTTCGGTGGCATCAGATAATCTCATCGAAATAGCGAAAAACCGAAGCGCTTATTTATAAGAGTCCTGCTAAGGTAATGAAGCATTAAGTTTTTGTTACAAAAGCAGGTATCTGCAATATGGCTGTACACAAGTTTTCTCTTGGCGGCGTTTCAGCCGTCCCGGCCAAACAGGCAGGCGCTGTTACGCCCAAAAAGGTGATCTTTTGTGACTTTGATGGTCCTATTGTGGATGTTTCGGAGCGCTATTACCAGACATACTGCCTGGGGCTATCGGTCATTGAGCAAGCGCAGCTTGAGACAAACAATACTGCTTTGGCGCTTCAGCCCCTGTCAAAGGCGCAGTTTTGGAAAATGAAGCGGAACCGAGTAGCCGATATCGAGATTGCGGTGCGTTCTGGTTTGCCTGTCGATTTGTTTGAGCCTTTTATGCAGCAGGTAGAGCGGATTGTAAACCATCCGAGCTTACTGCAATGGGACTGCTTACAGCCGACGGCGTTAGGAGCACTTCACTACCTCAAGCAGCGCAATATGCGTTTAGTTTTGGTCACCTTGCGCCATCCCCGACAGGTTCAAGATTTCTTACAGGTTCAAGGGCTGGAGCCTTTGATAGATGAAGTGTATGGTGCCTTGGATATGAACGCGGCTTTGGCTAATCGTGTGGAGCAAAAGCGTGAGCTGCTGAGGCAGGCGATCGCCCAGCAAGAAGCCCAGGGTCACCTCACTCAAGATAGCTGGATGGTCGGCGATACAGAAGCCGATATATTAGCGGGACAATCAGCAGGGCTATCTACAGCGGCGCTTTCTTGCGGTGTGAGAAGCAAGCATTACTTGCAGCACCTCCAGCCTTCCAAAATATATGACTGCCTAATGACCGCAGCGATCAGTCTGGGAAAAGCGCCTACGCTTCAGGCCGCATAGCTTGGTCTGTCGTTATTTGGCAAACTTTTACGTCGAACTTACTCGCTAATGCTGTACTTTTCCCACCAGCGCTTGAGTGGGTAGTAGAGCGCCGGAGCCCATAGGCTGCTAAGGATAGCTGAGCTGAGCGCTACACGCTGGTGGTACTGCCAGATGGATCTTAGACTATCGTGAATAGATTTATCGCCCATTATATGCTGCACGCTTAGCTGAACGGCCATTGCGGTTTCAGTGATAACAGCCAGACCAAAAACAATTAAGGCGATTGAGATTAGGTCTTCTTGAATGAATCGTCGCTGCTTGAGGCGGGCCGTTAGAATGCCTGCGATCGCCAATCCAAGCGCATGAGTTGGGAAAGGGGCGGTCAGGCTGTCTTGAAGAAGGCCTAGCGTGATACCGGCGACCATGCCGCTAAAAGGCGTCCGACTGATGCTCCAGGCCACCACCCAAATCAGCAGCCAGTTGGGCCCAATTCCCAAAATATCCATTCCCGGTAGCTGCATTCGCAAAATTAGCAGACAAAAAAATACCGAGCCAATCGTAACGACCCAGTTCCATAGCTGCTTACGAGAGTCTGATCGTCGCCGAGGCCGCATTGAAGTCATAAAAAATCTACTGCCTCTTACGGATTATCATCGGTAACAATCTCAGCAGGCGCAGCATCTACATCTAGCTTAGGAGTATACGGATGAATCGTAACCCACTCTAAGTTGCTAATCGGCACAGAAAGCTGAACAACGGCTTCCGGCGCGGGGCTAGTGCCCAAATCAATCGAAGCCACCCGACCAATCGGAACATCTTGGGGAAAAAGCCGACTAAAAGAAGACGTTACCAGAACATCCCCTGGCTTTACATCGGGAACTTTCTCGAAAAATTGCATCGTCGCCTGACTGCCTGTGCCGCCCCGAATATATCCGGTAGAGCGGCTGCGGCTGACTTTTGCCCCAATTTGACTGGTCGGATCGCTGAGCAGCAATATCCGAGAGGTGTGCGGCGTTACATCTGCCACGCGGCCCACCAATCCACCTGGCGCTGTGGCAATATCACCCACCTTGACATTAGCTTTACTGCCCTTATTGACCGTGATTTGCTGCCACCAGTGATCGGCGCTACGCCCAATCACAGCCGCGAGCGCAGTAGTATCTAGCTTGCTGCCTTCTTTGTTATCAATCAGCTCGCGCAGCTTCTGATTTTGGTTTTCTAGCTCAACGACCCTCTGCTGAAGCTCCAAAACATAAGCGTTTTCTATCTGCTTTTCAGCAGATGGCCGTTGAAAAGGACGTGTCACTATCTGATAGGCTTCGTCCACTAAAGCACCATTGGTTTGGCGGATACCCCAAGCCATACCAACCGCCAAAAAGATCAGCCCCGCCTTGAGCGCATTCTTATCCCACCATCGTCTTAGGGTAAACATCTTAAAGCAAAGACTCTTAAAGCACTTTCATCAGGGCATTCATCAGGGCGTTGGTCACTATCTACAGCGAGTTGACTATAGCAGCGAGTTGACTATAGCAAGTGAGCCGTAGCGAATTAGCCCACTCTGATATTCGCCGAACTACTGACAATCTCTAGCTCTAGAACATTAGTAAGTTAGAGATAGGCGCTGAATAGGTATCTGACCTCACGCTGGGCCTACCTTAGCAGCAATTGCCCAAAGATCAGCCAACATTTACCAGCTACAGATCGCGCGACCTAGCGCTAAATACTCTTTCCATTTGGCTAAAGTTTTCGAGGACACGCCCCGTTCCTAAAACAACGCAGCTTAGCGGGTCAGCGGCAACGTGAACCACAATACCAGTCTCATGCGAAATGAGTGTATCTAGCCCCTTTAGCAAAGCGCCACCGCCTGCGAGCATAATGCCCCGGTCAATAATATCAGCGGCTAGCTCAGGCGGCGTTTTTTCTAGCGTGCGCTTGACGGCTTCTACAATTACAGACAGTGGCTCTGCCATACTTTCACGAATTTCTGGACTTTTAACCGTGACGGTTCTGGGTAGGCCAGAGAGCATATGTACGCCTCGCACTTCTAGCGAAATTTCGTCGTCGTCGGGGCTGGGGTAGGCTGAGCCGATTTTGACTTTGATTTCTTCGGCGGTGCGATCGCCAATCTCCAAATTATTCACCTTACGCATGTACTGCTTAATAGAATCTGTCAGCTCATCGCCCGCCACCCGTACAGACTCACTCAGCACCGTACCCTGCAAGCTCAGCACCGCTACTTCAGTGGTGCCACCACCAATATCTACAATCATATTGCCCGTCGGCTCATCCACCGGCAGTCCAGCCCCGATAGCCGCCGCCACAGGTTCGTCAATTAGGTACACCATCCGAGCACCCGCTTGTAGTGCCGCGTCCATAACAGCGCGACGCTCTACGCCAGTCACGCCGCTAGGAATACCAATCACCACCTTGGGCGATACCAGCGCCTTATTTTCGTGCACCCGGCGAATAAAATGCTTAAGCATTATCTCAGCAATATCAAAATCGGCAATGACGCCATCTCTGAGGGGTCGCAGCGCGCGAATATTGCCTGGAGTACGCCCCAGCATCTGCTTGGCTTCTTCTCCGACCGCTAGTGGTTTGCCGGTAGTTTCGTCGATAGCAACCACTGAAGGCTCTTGTAAAACAACGCCTCGCCCCGACACATAAACCAGGGTATTTGCCGTACCAAGGTCGATACCCATGTCACGAGAGAGGGATAAGCGGTTGAAAAAAGCCACAAGCCAAGGGTTCCTAATAGCGATGGAAACTGATAATTTTGACGATTCGAATGAATTTTATTACGTTTCATATCGAATCGTCTAGTCAATTTGATAAACTGGCTAACTGCCGAAACGGTTGTAGTTGCCCTAATTGTACAGATTCGGGGGTCGCTTATACTGAGAATGTGACGGCTTTTTGCCCCTTTAGAAAGACCTGAAGAAAGAACTGAAGGCAGAGTGACCGTGAGGAGGTATGCGATGATCAACACAAACCCGTGTTATGAGTAAAACTATTGTGAATAGCCTGAGTGGTCATTTTCTCGGTGATCGGTTTCACTAGAGAGTAGTAATTAGGTACTGATTCGATTTAGGAATTGAGAAGCGTTATGAGTGTGAATGTAGTTACTTTAGTTGGTCGTGTCGGTAGAGATCCTGAGGTTCGCTACTTTGAATCTGGCAATGTGCTAGCAAAGTGCGGTTTGGCCGTCAATCGTCGTACGCGCAATAGCGATCAGCCCGACTGGTTTAACTTAGAAATTTGGGGCAAGACCGCAGAAGTCGCGGCCAACTATGTGCGAAAGGGCAGTCTAATTGGGATTACCGGATCTCTTAAGCTAGATAGCTGGCAAGATCGCAGTACAGGCGCGACACGTACTAGCCCGGTGATTCGAGTGACGCAGCTAGATTTGCTGGGCTCCAAGCGAGATAACGAAGCGCCAATGGCCTATGGCAACGATGATGAGTTCTAAGCGACCACCCAGTTAACTAAACTGTTAACTAAATTGCTAACTAAACTGCTCAACTAAATTGCTGATTTAAAGAAAGGCAATGACGACACAAAGCCGTTATGGGCTTAACTGATGCTAGCTACCGAACCACCTGCGTAAAACTCCGTTCTACGCAGACACTCCAGACAGTGCAGGTTCCTTGAGGGCACTTTGCATTTGTCCTAGCCAGTCAATCAAGCTTTCGATCTGCTTGTCGGGTTTTAGGACGCCTAAGCCGCGAATGGTGACTTTTCCAGATGAATAGACGAAGCGCGATCGCAAATGACTCGGCAGCTTTTCTAGCAGCAGATTCCAGGCCGGTTTCTCCATCGGCGTTTCCATAATAATGTTCTGTGCGCCCTCCGGCTTAATCCGCGAGAAGCCCAAAGGCTTAGCGATTTGCTTAATCTCCAATACCTTCACTAGCTGACCTACCGCAGACGGCAGCGGGCCATAGCGATCGTTCAAATCGGCTACAATTTCCATCAGCTCCCTGCGAGTAGAAGCTGAAACCAAATCCCGATAAATGCTCATTTTTTGATCCGTATCTGGAATGTAGTCCGCCGGAATAAAGGCAGTCACCTTCAAATCGACCTGCGTTTCATCTACCTGGGGAATTTCCTGTCCGCGAATTTCGGCAATCGACTCTTCTAGCATGTCCATATAAAGGTCAAAGCCGATCACTTCCATCTGGCCCGACTGCTGTGCTCCGAGCAAATTGCCAATGCCGCGAATTTCCATGTCTCGCATGGCAAGCTGGTAGCCTGAGCCGAGCTGAGTAAATTCCTGAATGGCGCGCAGTCGCTTGCGGGCCTTATCAGATAGCCCGCTCTGACTGGGGAACAGCAGCCATGCGTGAGCTTGAATACCTGATCTGCCCACACGTCCGCGTAGCTGATAGAGCTGGGAGAGACCGAACTTGTGAGCGTCTTCGATAATGATGGTGTTGACTCTTGGAATGTCGAGTCCTGATTCGATGATGGTGGTACACACCATCAAGTCGGCGTTGCCGCTGCCGAAGGTGAGCATGGTGGCTTCTAGTTCGCCTTCGGGCATTTGACCATGTGCGATCGCCAGCCGAATCCCTGGCACCGCCTCCCGAATCCGCTCCGCGACCTCCTCAATCCCATCCACCCGAGGCACCACATAGAATATTTGCCCGCCCCGATCTAACTCCTGGCGAATAGCCGTCCTCACCTTTTCGGGATCGTAGGGTGACAGGTGAGTTTTAATCGGACGTCGTGACGGCGGTGGCGTAGTAATCAGGCTCATCTCTCGTACGCCAGAAAGCGCCATATACAGCGTTCTCGGGATCGGCGTCGCGCTCAAAGTCAGCACATCCACCTGTGCCTTCATCGCCTTAATTTTCTCTTTTTGGTTAACGCCAAATCTTTGCTCTTCGTCTACGACAAGTAGGCCCAGATCTTTGAACTTGACCGCTTTACCTAGAAGCTGATGAGTCCCCACCACCACATCAAGTTCGCCTGAGATTAAACGCTGAAGAATTTCTTTGCGCTCATTAGCTGTCCGAAAGCGGTTAAGCAGTCCGATCTGGATGGGATAGGGAGCAAAACGTTCTTTAAGCGTATGGTAATGCTGCTGAGTAAGAATGGTCGTGGGTGCTAGCAGAGCGACCTGTTTACCCGCTGTGACGGCCTTGAAAGTCGCTCGTATGGCCACTTCGGTTTTGCCAAAGCCGACGTCGCCGCACACTAAGCGATCCATGGGGCGATCGCTCTCCATATCCCGTTTCACATCCTGCGTCGCCTTTAGCTGATCGGGCGTCGGCGTATAGGGAAAAGAGTCTTCCAGCTCCTGCTGCCAGGGCATGTCCTCTGGATAAGTAAATCCCTGCATTTGCGCCCGTCTAGCATAGAGATTAAGCAAGTCAACCGCCACTTTTTGAATGGCTTTTTTAGCTTTGCCCTTGGTTTTCTCCCAGGTTTTGCCCGTCATCTTATTGAGCTGAGGCCGCTGATCTACCGACGTGCGGTAGCGAGAAAGCGAGGCCATTTGATCGACCGCGACGCGCAGCAGACCGTCAGCGTACTGAATGACTAGGTATTCGCGAGTTTTGTCATCGACTGTGATGCTGTCGAGCCGTAGAAACTGCCCAATACCGTGATTACGATGTACCACGTAATCTTTGGGTCTGAGCTTGTTGGGATCGACCTGTTTCGAGGCGGCACGGCGTCGTTTGCGGACGTAGCTAGGCGTCGCCAGCGTGTGCTGTCCAAAGAACTCGCGGTCGGTAACAACGACGATGCGAAAAGTTGGCAGAATAAAGCCTTCAAGTTCAGCGAGTCCCGAATACTTCACGGCAATCGGGATTCGCTGGCTTTGCAGCTTGTCTATGGCGGGATAGTCTTTGGGGTTTGGAATAAACTGCGCGGGACAGTCGTGCTCTTGCAGCAATGCCACTGAACGGGAGGGCTGAGCTGAGATTAGCCAAGGAGAGAAATTGCGATCGCGCTCCTCCCTCAAAATCTCAGCCAGCTTGCCAAACTGATGAGGAATCGTCGGGATCGGGCGGCTAGAAAGGTTTAGCCCAACGCCTTCTTCCGCAATTTCCGACAGCTCAACCTGCTGAAAAAGGCTAAGTTCCGCCAGCGCGGCTTCAAACGAGCGATGAATTTTCGGCAGTCCCTTAGCAGGCAGCTTGATGTCAGGATGCTTAGAGAGCGAGCTTTGAGCCTCTGACCATTGATCTTCGACGGTTTCGAGCCAGCGGTTAGCATGGGCGTGGCACTGCGCTATCTCATCTATCGCAATTAGCGTATTGTCTGGCAGATAGTCGAGTAGCGAGGCCGGTTGATCGAAGGCAAGACCCAAGAACCGCCGAACGCCTTCTACTTTTTGGCGTGTGTCAAAGCTTTCGAGATCTTCTGGCAGCAGCAAATCTTTTAAGAGACCTTGCTGCTCCAAGGCTTCTGAAATAATTGGGTTGTAGTCAGTGGTGGTGAGCAACAGGGTTTCGATGCGGTCGAGCGATCGCTGATTAGCCGGATCAAACTCCCTCAGCCGCTCTAGCTCATCCCCAAATAGCTCCAGCCTCACAGGTAGCTCTGCCGCCACCGGAAAAACGTCAACAATATCCCCTCGCTGGCTCCACTGCCCCTCTGTTTCTACAGTCGCTACTTTTTCGTAGCCAAGCTTAGCCAAGCTAAGAGATAGATCCTTCAGGTTTAGATCCATACCCAAAGTAATTTCCAGGCAGTAAGGGCGAAACACTTCAACGGGTGGCAAATGAGGTTGCAAGGCCCGCTCAGTCGCCACAATCGCCATCGTCCCCAAATGCTTTGATCCCGGCGGCATATTTTCGCTTTGAGCCTTGCCGTTAATCAAGTCTGAGAGTACCTGAAGCTGTCCCCAAGTCAGCTCCGACTCCTGATCGAAAGTGTCGTAAGGAGAAGATTCTGAAGTGGGGTAAAAGGAGACGGTCGCCCAGCCCATGGCCTCTAGCTGAGCGGCCCAGCGGCCTGCTTCTTCGAGAGTAGCGGCGATCGCCAGCATGGGTCGATCTTGCGCCTGAGCCAGTGCCGAAGCGACCAAACCCTTTGGCAGCCTAGGAACGCCACTTAGCTGTAGGCTTTGCTGCTTTTCGAGCCGGTTGGCTAGCTCTATGCCGAGGGGGGTACGTGCGATCGCACGAGTAATCGAAGAAAACGCCATGAAAATTTCTTAAAAGCGAACCTGCCTACGACAGCAGTGACCAATACTTCATTTTAGAATCATTACTGATGGCTGTGAGTCGAGCAGATTCGCCAAGCGCGTTTATCTACTGAGCTAAGACCTTCAAAGCCTCAGGTTTACTAGGATCGCCCTGAATCTTAACGCCCCGACCATTAGCATTAAGGTGACGCACGATCTTGTAGATATTCTCAATTTTGTCTGAGGCGTCAATCTTATCTGCAATTTCAGCCAGCGACAAAGGCGCACCTGCCTCACTCAGCGCTTCCCTCACCTGATTTTGCAGTGCCAGTACCTCAGCAGCAGCCTTTTTACCTGCTTCTACACCCGGCTGATGGTATGCATTGATATGCACTAAAGAGGCATACAGACTCACCGCCCGCTCATACAGGGCAATCAAAGCGCCCACCATCCGAGGCGTCACATCAGGCACCGTAATCGTAATCGAGTCGCGGTGGTTTTCAAACAGGGCGCGGCGCGTACCCTGAAGCAAGCCAGACAGGTAATCGCCAGAAGTTACATTGGGTTCAACCTCCACTGAATCGCCTTTTCGGTCTTGAAGCACTTCAATGAGCGTTGCAAAAAAGTTAGGTACGCCTTCACGAAGCTGCTGAACATATGCATGTTGGTCGGTTGATCCCTTATTGCCATACACCGCAATGCCCTGATACACGGTATTACCATCAAGGTCTTTTTCTTTACCCAGCGACTCCATTACTAGCTGCTGTAAGTAACGGCTAAAGAGTAAAAGGCTGTCCTTGTAAGGCAAAACAACCATATCTTTCTCGCCCTTGCCGTTTCCAGAAAAGTACCAGGAAAGCGCCAGCAGTGCAGCCGGGTTCGCATGAATATCGTGTATACGAGTCGCCTCGTCCATTTCCTTCGCACCCTCTAGCATGGCCTGAATATCAATGCCCTGTAGCGCGGCAGGCAGCAGGCCCACAGCAGACAGCTCAGAGGTGCGTCCGCCAATCCAGTCATACATCGGGAAAGTGTCTAGCCAGCCTTCCGCCTTGGCTGTTTTGTCTAGCTTGCTGTCTTCGCCTGTGACCGCTACAGCATGTTTAGCAAAGTCAAGGCCCGCTTTTTCAAAGGCTGCTTTGCACTCGACCATGCCATTGCGGGTTTCTGGTGTGCCGCCTGACTTTGAGATAATTAGGACGAGGGTGCTTTTGAGGCGATCGCCAATCTCCGCAAACGTATTGTCGATCCCCACCGGATCGGTGTTGTCAATAAAATGAATATCGACCGACGGATTCGCCTCTACCAAAGCCTTAGAAACAAACTGAGGGCCAAGGGCCGAGCCACCAATGCCTACAGAAAGTACATCGGTAAAGCGGCTCTCGCCTGAAGGGGCAATATCACCGCTTCTTACCTTGGCAGCAAATTCTTTGATAGCGCTGAGGGTTTCGGTAATGTCTTTTTTAATTTCTTCAGAAGGCGCTAGTTCTGGAGCCCGCAGCCAGTAGTGGCCGACCATACGGTTTTCGTCGGGATTGGCGATCGCCCCCCCTTCCAATTCATCCATCGCTTCAAAGGCATGTTCAAAGCGTGGTGTGAGCTGTTGAACAAACGCTTCGTCAAAACTCATTCGGCTAACATCGACATAGAGACCCAAGCCCTCATGGTAATAAAGCCAGTCCTGATAGCGTTTCCAAAGTGCAGCCGCGTCCATAATTGCTCTCTCTAAATTGAATTGATTGGGCTATAGCTATACGGTTACTGAGATATTCAGACTATTAAATATTCAAGTTAATAGCCGTAGCTCAGATAACGACTGAGCGGGATGGCAGCGCCTCTTTAAAGGAAGAATCGCTAAGCCCATGCGTTCAGCAACTGTGCAAAGCCTCATGTTATAGGCAGTGCTAACAGGTATAGAGCCTGATATCACTTTTTCTCAAAAGGCCGGAAGGATTTTAACATTCACGTACTCCCGCCTTGTTCGCATCTCTTATCGGTAAGATTATAGATAGCGCTAACTTTTGCCTCTAGTCAAAGTCTGATTTCCTAAAATTCGCAGCCGCTCAACAATCTAGTCCCTCCTTAACCTAGTCCTACTTTACTTATGGATCTCGCCTCTCTAAACCTTGCAAATCTAGAAAGCTGGCTGGACAACGCCTCTTTTGCCGTCCTATTTGTCACGATGCTGGCCTACTGGGGCGGCCTAGCCTTCTCAGGCGTTAAGCTTTTGCCCGTTATCGGCGGCGCAGGTATGGCCGTAGGCAACCTTTGCTTAGCAGCTTTGCTCACGGCTAGATGGATAGAGGGCGGCTACTTTCCACTTAGTAACCTCTACGAATCTCTGTTTTTCATTGCCTGGGGAATCACCGCCATGCACTTTGTCGCCGAACGCATGAGCGGTAGCCGCTGGGTAGGGGCTGTCACCTCACCCGTAGCGATGGGAATTTGCGCTTTTGCGGCGCTCACCTTGCCCGATACGATGCAGGTTTCAGAGCCTTTAGTCCCGGCGCTCAAGTCCAACTGGCTGATGATGCATGTGAGCGTGATGCTGCTCAGCTACTCGGCTTTGATGGTAGGGGCTTTGATTGCGATCGCGTTCCTGATCGTCACCCGAGGGCAGGCCGTAGAACTCAAAGGCAGCTCAGTCGGAACCGGCGGCTTTCGAGACCGAAAGTATCAGCTTAAAAAAGCAGGATCTACCACAGCTACGGAAAAGCTTACTAGAGAACCGTTAGTTGTTTCGAGCGGTGGAACTGCTGTTTTAGAGGTGCCTACTCAGACTGTTGCTGATTCTGCGATCGCACTTTCTCCCCAGCGATTGACCCTGGCAGACACGCTAGACAACATCAGCTACCGCATTATCGGGCTAGGATTTCCGCTGCTAACCATCGGTATCATCGCAGGCGCAGTATGGGCCAACGAAGCATGGGGCTCCTACTGGAGCTGGGATCCTAAAGAAACTTGGGCGTTAATTACCTGGTTAGTCTTTGCAGCTTATCTGCACGCTCGTATCACCAAAGGATGGCAGGGCAGAAGGCCAGCCATATTGGCTGCATCAGGCTTTGTAGTCGTATGGATTTGCTACCTGGGCGTCAATCTTTTAGGCAAAGGCCTACATAGCTACGGCTGGTTCTTCTAGCCGACATTTGCAAACAGCGTAGCCAGCGGCTGCGGCGAGGCAGTTTCGCTGGTCACTATTTCTACAACCTTATTCTTAGCCGTGGGTTGACTGAGCGCCTCGGCGCAAACCTGAGCAACTTTGTGCCGAGGAATGCTGCCTTCAAACAGCGTATCGGCTGAAGACATCACAATCGCCTCATCGTTGTTCTCGTTTTTAAGTCCGCCGGGGCGAACGATAGTATAAGGCACGCCGCTATTTTTCAAATAGTCTTCGGCCTGATGCTTCCAATACAGCACGCCCCAAAATAAATTCAGCGGGTGAAACAGCTTAGATACGCAGAGTGATGAAACCATCACCATCTGCTCAACGTTGGCTTGCTTGGCAGCGTCAACCAGATTCTTATTGCCTTCGTAGTCCACCTTATAAGGGCCAGTCGGATCAAAACTAGGCGCAGCACCCGTAGCGCTGACTAATGCCTGACAGCCGGATAACGCAGCACTTAGAGTGCTGGGATCAAGCACGTCGCCGACGGCGATTTCGACGCCTTCTGGGAGTTCAGTGGCGGCTTTAGCGCGATCGCGCACCAGCGCCCTAACCTGAATCTCCCGCTCAAGTAGCTGTTCTACAATTCGTCTGCCCGTTTGACCAGTCGCGCCTGCTACCAATGCTTTCATATGGCTACACTCTAAAAGAGCGAAGAATACGGTTTATAAAAGGCAGTATAGAGGCTAGATGACAAGCCGGGTACTGCCCAGCGCATTAAGCTAACTTGCTAGCCTACCTCTTTAGAGCTACTCCGTTTTATACATATCCGTAAAACAACGAAGGCCACACTTTATAATCAGTAGCTAGCTTAGGGCCAGCGTATGGTTTGAACTTCATCAAGATCGCTTTATACGCAGAAACAAGAATAGCTGAACAAAAACAAACCTTATTCATATTTCTACTGGGCATCATGCAAATTCCATCTAACGCATCTTCCTCCCAGCTAGGCACCCAATTTCTGAAGTCTGGTGCTAGTGTGATTGAAGGTAAAAAATCTTCACACGCAGAATTTTCTTCGAAAGAAACATTGCACTTCCAAGGCGACTATATCGGCCACATGGAGATGTATGCAGATGCGGCCAGCGTTGCCAAGTATCTAGATGCTCACCAAGAGTGGTTTCACCGCTGCGCGCAGCCAATGACCGTAGAGGCCATTGGTGAAAACGGCTATGGCCTAACAGTGGGCAAGTTCAAGAGCTTGAATCACGAGGTAGAGCCTAAGATTGGCTTGAACTTGCTGCCTCAAGAGGAGGGCGTTTATCGGATAGAAACGATTTCGGTGCCAGGTTACGAACCCGTTGGTTACGATGTGGACTTCAAAGCGTGTATGACCCTGTGCGAGGGAGCTGCTAAAGATCTGCCTGAAGATTTATCTATTGAAAAAATGACCCATGTGGAGTGGGAGCTAAGCCTGTCTACGTGGGTAGAAGTACCGCGATTTATTCAGGTACTGCCTGATAATTTAATCAAGGCTTCGGGCGATAAGTTACTGAACCAAATCGTTCGTCAGGTTTCTAAAAGGCTGACCAAGAAAGTACAGCAAGAATTCCACGCCTCTATGAATTTACCCATTCCCAGCGAAAACAAAAAACGCTTCTGGCAAAAATAACGTACGGTGGGCACCCCCTCGCCAACCTCTCCCCGGTTCACCGACACCTCCATGTGCCCACCCTCCCAGCCAGCCCTTTCCAGCCGCATCCCCTTCCAACCAACTCCTCTATCTACATCGCAAAGGCCTTAACGGATGCATCTAAACGATGTTGGCAGGCGTATCTGCGCACTGTCGGTGGGGTGGTGGGCAACAGCATATGTCGCTGATTGTGAGAATGGCTGGAGGGGGTTTGCCCCACCCTACGTAAAACGGTCTGTGGCGGCTACTAATGCGCTGGTGATGCCGGGTTCGGTGGCTGAATGACCGGCTTCGGCAACGACAATGAACTCGGCTTCAGGCCATGCACGATGTAGCTCCCAAGCTGATGTCATGGGGCACACCACGTCGTACCGGCCTTGAACAATCACAGCGGGAATATGACGAATGCGATCAATATTTTCCAAAAGCTGATTTTCACTTTTAAAAAAGCCGCCGTTGATGAAGTAGTGACACTCAATACGGGCAAAGGCATCAGCAAAGCTGCCAACACCAAACCTTGCGACCAAGCCAGCATCAGGGACTAGCTTACTCGTGCTAGCCTCCCAAATTGACCAGGCACGAGCAGCTGTTTGCCGCGTCGGTGAATCAGGGCTAGTTAGGCGCTGGTAGTAGGCCGCCACCAAGTCACCTCGCTCGTCTTCAGGAATAGGGGCCAGGTAGCCTTCCCAGGCGTCAGGAAAAATGTAGCTCGCGCCAGACTGGTAAAACCAACGAATTTCTTTAGGGCGCAGCATAAAAATGCCTCGAAGGATAAGGCCATCGCACCGCTCTGGGTAGGCTTGGGCATAGGCTAGCGCCAACGTGCTGCCCCAGCTACCGCCGAAAACTGTCCACTGAGAAATGGAAAGGTGCGATGGCGAAGCCTCGCTGATAGCGATTCGCAATTTTTCAATATCACTGACCAAGTCCCAAGTCGTATTGTCGGTAAGCTCCGCATGAGGCGTACTTTTTCCACAGCCTCGCTGGTCGAATAGGATAATGCGCCATCGAGTGGGATCAAAAAATTGACGATAGGCTGAAATAATGCCACCGCCAGGGCCACCATGTAAAAAAACAACCGGCTTCCCCTCTGGGTTGCCAGCTTCTTCGTAGTACAGCTCGTGTAGCGGAGAAACAGACAGCCTACTCTGATAGTAAGGATCAATCGGCGGATATAGCTGACGCATAGTACCGTTAAAAGCGACTTGTGCCTATTGTGCCAGAAATACACCATCGACCAGATCTCAGGGTTTTGTGCCTGGAGCCTTATGTCCAAAGAGGCTTGTTAGAACCCGTAGCTAACTCTTCTGACGTTTTTGGTTGCTTAAAGCTAATAATAATTTTCCATTTTCCAGTCTCCGGATCGCGCAGGGAGATGAATGGATTGGGCTTGAGCGGCAGACGACTCGGCGTAGGCATGTCACAAATGTTGTAAACGTATTGGAACAGTTTACTGAGTATATAAAACAACAAGTGTGACGACCGTAAAAAGACCAGTGTGACAGCAGTCACGTTTAGCTAGCGTTATTTCCCAGGAGTTATCCGCACGACACTGCAATATTTGGTAGGGTTGCGGTGGAAGGCTAACACCTCCTTTATTTCACGTTACACCGCAACCCTTATGACGGTAGAAGTTTGGCCGGGAAACCCCCACCCGCTAGGCGCAACATGGCGTGGTAAGGGCACTAATTTTGCCTTGTTTTCAGAAAATGCTACAGGCGTGATTTTATGCCTGTTCGATGCATCAGGCCATGAAACTCAAGTGCAGCTCCCTAAGGTAACGAACTACGTTTGGCATGGCTTTTTGCCAGGTATCGGGCCAAACCAACAGTACGGCTTTCGAGTAGAGGGCCCTTACGATCCGGTGAACGGACATCGGTTTAACCCGCATAAGCTGCTGATCGATCCCTATGCCAGAGCCATTACGGGCGATGTTCGATTTGGCCCCGAGCTGTTTAGCTTTCCGATGGATCATTTTGGCGATCGCGATCGCGACCTAGCCTTTTCCACCACCGACAGCGCCGCCGCCATGCCGAAGTCAGTCGTGATCGATCCCGGTTTCAACTGGGAAGATGACGCCCACCCCGATGTTCCTTGGGACAGCACCATCATTTACGAAGTGCATGTTCGAGGCTTCACCCAGCAACATCCTAAAATTCCTGAGAAGCTCAGAGGCAGCTATGCAGGCATGGCTCATCCGGCAGCTATAGAGCACCTCAAAAAGCTCGGCGTTACGGCTGTAGAGCTGCTGCCTGTTCACCAATACGACGCTTATCCTGGTCACTTGGTGACCACTGGCCTGCACAACTACTGGGGCTACGATTCACTGGGATACTTCGCACCGCACTCGGGCTATAGCTCATCAGGCATCCATGGACAGCAGGTGCATGAGTTCAAAGAAATGGTCAAGGCACTTCACGCCGAAGGCATCGAAATCATTCTAGACGTGGTGTACAACCACACAGGAGAAGGCAATCATCTGGGGCCAACCTTTTCCCTCAGAGGCATTGACAACGCTGCCTACTATCGACTGATAGAAACCTCGCCGCGCTTTTACATGGACTTTACCGGCTGCGGAAATTCTTTGAACGTGCGCCATCCTCAGGTGCTAAAGCTCATTATGGACAGCCTGCGTTACTGGGTGCAGGAAATGCATGTTGACGGCTTTCGCTTTGACTTAGCTTCTGCTTTGGCTCGCGAGCTGTACGAAGTAGACCGGCTGTCGTCCTTTTTTGACATCATTCATCAAGACCCGGTGCTCTCTACCACCAAGCTAATTGCTGAGCCTTGGGATCTGGGTGAAGGTGGCTATCAGGTCGGTAATTTTCCGCTGCTGTGGTCTGAGTGGAATGGAAAGTACCGCGACACTATTCGAGACTTTTGGCAGGGAGGGTACTACAGCCTGGGCGATTTTGCCTTTCGCTTTACTGGCAGTTCCGATTTGTATCAAGACGATGGCCGCTTGCCTCACGCCAGTATCAATTTTATTACGGCTCACGACGGGTTCACGATCAACGACCTAGTTAGCTACAACGAAAAGCACAACGAGGCCAACGGAGAAAGCAATCGCGACGGGGAAAGCTATAACCGCTCGTGGAACTGCGGCGCAGAAGGTAATACCGATAACCCTGAAATACTCTCGCTACGGGCTCAGCAGCGCCGCAATTTTTTGACAACGCTGATGTTCTCCCAAGGCGTGCCCATGATTTTGGGAGGCGATGAAATGGGCCGATCTACGCAGGGCAATAACAATACCTACTGTCAGGACAGTGAGCTTTCCTGGTTCAACTGGCAGCTAAAAGAAGCTGATCAGACGCTTTTAACTTTTGTACAGAGGCTAATTGAGTTCCGTCAGGCTCATCCTATTTTTAGTCGGCATCAGTGGTTCTTAGGCTGCGAGCTGCATGGGTCTGGCGTGGTAGATATTGGCTGGTTCCACGCTGACGGCACCACGATTGATGATCGTGAATGGCACGATAGCTCGACGCGGGCCATTAGCATCTTTCTGAACGGCGCTGAAATTCCCAATTTAGATAGCCGAGGGCAGCGTTTGTTTGACGATAGCTTTCTGCTGTTTTTCAATCCTTCCGAGGAGAAGCTGCTCTTTTGTATTCCTGAGTCAATAGAGACCCAGGAATGGCAGGTTTTAATTGATACGCAGGTGTCAACAGGCTTTGTAGAAGATGGCAAAATCTATTATAAGGAGCATTTTGTGGCGGTTGGAGCGCGATCGCTCATTGTTCTAGAATGTCCGCGCTGCTTCAGCATGGCGTCTTTCAATCAAGCTCAAAAAGAACAGTGATCCCGAAGCCCTCTTCTCAAGAACCTACCTCAAGAGCGCTGTATAGCCTTAGTTTCCCGAGATAAAGCATGTCTTGCTACCCCCGAATATACGATGTCATCAAGCTAATTCCCTACGCACAGGTGGCAACCTACGGGCAGGTGGCAGACCTAGCTGGACTTGTAGGCAAGCCTCGGGTAGTCGGCTACGCCCTTTTTAGAGTCACAGCTAACACTGAAATCCCCTGGCATAGAGTTGTGAATGCTAGGGGAGAAGTGTCTCGATCATCTTTGCGAGACGGCAATGATGACTTGCAGCAGCTACTATTGCAGGAGGAGGGGATCGTGTTTGTTAAAGGCAAGCTAGACCTGCAAAAGTACAGATGGCGACCTACCTTCACACTGATCGAGCAACTTACTCGACCCGCTTATACAGATACCATAACCGAAGGCTGAAGAGACGTTCCTACTTCGATAGTCAGCTCTTCGGGCTCTGCACTTTGCTGTAAGCTGGTTTTGATTTGCTGGGCACCTTCGTGCTGAAGATCCTCAACGTAACCAGGCTTGGACTGTTCGGCCTCTTGCTCGCTATCAAATGGCCCAAAGTAGTAAATGCAGGCGGGCTCTGCGGTGGTGATTTTTACCCACCAAGGCGCAGAAAAGAAACTGAGCAAGCTACTAAAAAAGTTTTTCATCGCAATGTTGAGGATGCCTTTATGGGTGTGCAGTTAGAAATTCTGTTTTGGACAGCCCATTCTGGACTGTGAGAAGTTCATTGTAGAACAGCTTTTAATTCTTAACTGTTATCTGTTAACAGTATGGGAAACACTTTATGAAAATTACCTTGATGAGAGAGATAAACTCAAATACAACAGTGTTCCTTAAGCCTTTTCTAAAACTTTACCGTGCTTCTACATCAACGAGTGCCACTATACGCTATAGATATCAGTACGTTCAGCCTTATTCGCTGTTGTCCAACGAACGGCTAAGCGTACTATCTATCGTCGCACCATCCAGGGTTAAGCCGGACAGCTTATTTACCCAGGTTTGACGATAGATTTCATACAGGGCCATGCCTGTAGCTACCGAAGCATTGAGGCTGGGGGTTTTGCCCTTCAGTTCAATAGAAATCAGCACATCGCAGAGGCTCTGAACAGAAAGGCTAAGACCGTTGCCTTCAGCGCCAACGACTAAAACAACAGGTGCTGAGAAGTCAGCAGTGTGTATAGGTTGAGCAGCCTCAGCAGCGAGCCCGTAAATCCAGAAGCCCTCTTTTTTTAAATATTCTAATGACCTTCCTAAGTTCACGACTCTAGCAATAGGAATGTTTTCTAAGGCCCCAGCCGCTACCTTAGCAACCGTAGAAGTGATCCCCACCGCTCTTCTCTGTGGAATCACGATCCCCTGTGCGCCAATCGCCTCTGCCGAACGAACAATTGCACCTAAATTATGGGGATCGGTGATACCATCGGCAGCTACGATCACCGGGCGACGGTTAGCCGCTTTTGCTTGCTGGACGAGGCTTTCTATTTCGAGATATCCGTAGGCCGCTACCTGGGCAACAATGCCTTGGTGATTGGCACCCTGCGTCATTTGAGACAGGCGCAGCCCATCAACTTCATCAATCACTGCGCCGTTGGCTTTTGCCGCTATAACGAGCGGTCGAAAACGAGAGTCGTAACGTAGCTTTTCGTTAACCCACAGCCGATTGAGCGCGCGGTTGCCCTCTATAGCCGCTTCTACAGCATGACGACCATAGATTAGATCAGGATTCAGTTCTTCTGCGACGTGGTTTGGACGATCATGATCATTTCGTGGCGTATCTTGGCGGCGATCGCGACCTTTATCATCACGATAGCTACCCTTCGAAGCAGGAGCCGATCCCGTTCTAACCGGCTTACGACCTCTCACAGAGGGAGAATCACTGGCAGTTTTAGGTCTACTTTTTCCAGCTCCCGCCTTGAGCTTAGGTTTTCCACCAGCATTAGCGCTATCGCCAGAGGTTCCTAAACGACTCTTGTAGCGAGAGCCTAGTTTAGATCCTTTGGAAGCGCGATCGCCAGCACCGGGCTTCTTAGTGCGAGGAGCCTTGAAAGGTTTTTCTGAATTGTCTGGTGAATTTTCTAGGTCACTCACGCCTGATCCCTCGGTTAGTGCCTCTAGTGATATCACAGAGGTTTGAATACTTATTTTTGCACGCCTGAGCATTGATGGGTGCAGAGGCTTCTCGCAAGCACCTGTTTCTATCATGGGTGCTCTTCTATATGGCCAGTCGGTTGAGCAAGCTGAGCAAGCGCGGCTGATCGCTAAGGTAGAGAAATCCTATCAGCGCCTCAAACCCGGTGGCCTTTTGGTAGCTGCGGGCAGCGGCCCTGCGATGACGGCCCGACGTGGCGTTACGTCCGCGCCTGAGCACTTGTTTTTCCTCATCGGTTAGATGTGGAATCAGCATATCTACATAGCAAGACTGCTGCTCGGCTTTGACCTGATTCACGACCTGATCGTGATAGTCGCGGATTCTTTGGGCCGGGAGCAGGAGACGCGATCGCACATACAGCTCAAAAACAGCGTCACCAATGTATGCCAAGGACACTGGAGCCAGCATACCAAGCTGAGCCTTCGAAAGGCTACAGGCTTCTAGCTGAGAAGCAAGCTGCTGACTAATAAAGTGATTAAAGTTTTGGTTGGCGAACGTTGCTAGGTCAGATTCGCCATGGTTCAGTTTCGTACAGTTCAGCTCAATCAGGTCAAGCTCGGCAGGATCTGGCATCTCTCCTGGCATCTCTCCCGGCATATTTTCTTGAGCCAAGCTACAGCTTTTTGAGGTTTTCGAGGGCGGCGTCCACGTTTGGCTGCAAAGATAAAAACTGCTCTAGCCGGACGAGCTTAACCGTTTGCGTGACTCGAGGATTGCTGACCACCTGAACACTACCGCTTTCGCCTTTGGCCTTTTTGACCAGCCGGACGAGCGCACCTAAACCAGAGCTGTCTACAAAATCAATAGTAGACAGATCCAAAATGATATGGGCTGGGCCATCTTCGATGTACTTGTTAAGAACCTTAAGGAAGGTAGGCTCTGAAAAAGCATCTAAAAGCCCAGTGAGGCGAAAGATTTGACATTTCCCCCTAACTTCGCGGGTGCCTCTTAGACTAACGGTTAGGGTAAGCGACTCAGCGATGGGATCCTCCTGGTATGCCTAGCATCAATAACGATATGAGGATTAAGTATAGGACAAGATACTATCGACTGCAAGAAAGACTTAGATTCCTACGACAGAATGATAGCAGCCCTGTACAAAGCCACTGATATCATGCCCTATCACGAGTCAGTATTCCTCAATCGAAACAGATTATTTTGTTCTTTTTTAGAAAGGTCTCGGCAGACAGCCAGCAGACAATGGTAACTATCTACGACTGCCGCTCTCGCATGGTTTGGACAAAGCTGGCAAATAAATAGTCCGCATCATGAGGCCCAGGGCTCGCTTCGGGGTGATACTGTACAGAGAAAACCGGTAGCTGCCTGTGCCGAATACCAGCTACTGTTTGATCGTTAAGGTTGAGGTGGGTGACTTCGACCTGTGAGTCATCAATAGAGTCAGCACTAAGGGCGAAGCCGTGGTTTTGGCTGGTAATTTCGACCTGCTCGCTCAGTCCGCAGGGTTGGTTGAGCCCTCGGTGCCCAAATTTCAGCTTGAAAGTTTCTGCGCCTAAGGACAGGCCTAAAATTTGGTGGCCCATGCAGATGCCAAAGGTAGGCAGCTCGCTCGCTAGCAAATCGCGGGTGAGCTGAGGCGCGTCGGTCACAGCCGCTGGATCGCCAGGGCCGTTAGACAGAAAAATACCGTCGGGCTGATAGCTGAGTATTTTTTCGGCGGACGTGTCGGCGGGTACCACAATGACTTTGCAGCCATAGCTAGCCAGCCGTTTGAGAATATTTCGCTTAATCCCGAAATCGACAGCAACCACCGTCAACGATGGCGGGTTGGCAGCAGGCTCTGCGACAGATTCCGCAGCATCGGATGCCCCAGAACTAAAGGCCCAGTTGTTATGAGTAGTTTCGCTCCACTCATAAATTTCGGAGGTAGTCACTTCTTTGACCAAGTTGAGCCCTTCCATAGGCGGCAGGGTTTGTAGCTGTCTGAGCAGCTCATCGGTATCGAGTACTTCGCTAGAGATGATACCGTTCATGGAGCCGACGCTGCGAATTTTGCGAGTAAGGGCGCGGGTGTCAATGCCATGAATGCTAGGAATATCGTGAGAGTCCAGGTAGCCGCCGAGCGATTGGGTTGAGCGCCAGTTGCTGGGGCGATCGCATACATTTTTAGCAATCACACCCTTTACATAAGGTTTAGCCGACTCTTCGTCTTCTGCATTGACCCCAGTATTGCCCAGCTCTGGATAAGTAAAAATCACCATCTGCCCGCAGTAGCTAGGATCTGTCAGAACTTCCTGGTAACCCGTCATGCCCGTGTTAAAAACAACCTCGCCCATCGTGGTGCCCTTCGCACCGAACGACCAGCCTCTATATATAGAGCCATCTTCTAAAACGAGCAGAGCCGGTTGGGCGGATGGATCAAACATAAGCAAGCTAGGAAATTGAGTAAAGGGCATTCGTAACGCAATCATCAAGCGTGAAAAAAGCGTAAGGCTGGGCTAAAAACACTGAGCTTGACAAAACTCTATTCATAATATCCGTAGAAGGCGCGAGCAAGCGATAAAACAAGTCAGGGAAATTTAATGTTAGGTCAATCACTGATGCTTTATGGGACAATCTCAATTCTTCTATCGCTTCATAGTATTGCCTGGCCTGTCGGGGCTGGTGTGCTGCGCTTGCACAACTGCTGCTAGCAAAGAAACAAATTTAAACAGAGAAGAGCTAACTCCCCTGCGCGAATCGCTCGACCCTGAATTCTCTGCTGGATTCTCTAAAGGATCCAAACTCTCTAGAGATAATGCGGCATCTAGTTCTCAAACACCTACTACAGCCCAAAACCAGCAGGCCCCGCCCATAAGCGCATCGTCTGCCTCGGCAGATTATCGAGAAGGCATCAATTTGGCTTCTAGCGCCTATAGCCTAAGCCAGTCGGCCGTATCACCCGATGACTGGAGCCTGATTGCCAGTCGCTGGCAGCGAGCCTCTGAGCAGCTAAAGAAAGTGAGTGTGGGAGACGAGCGCTATGAAATGGCTCAGCAGAAAGCAACTGAGTACGCTCGTAATGCCGACCACGCAACCGCCCAGCTTCGAGCGCTACAGCGATCCGTCAATACACCTCCATCCGCTCGCCGTTCGGCAGTACCGATCCAAACAATCGTAAAACCTGCCAACGGGACGGCCAACGAAACAGCCAACGAAACAGCTAGAGATAGCAGCGGCGCGTCTAAAAAAGTGCGCGTACCTGTTATCCGTAGGCTCAATGGAACGCCAGTTATACAGGTCAAGTTCAATGGCGAACGAAGCTATGAAATGATTTTGGATACGGGGGCGAGTCGTACGCTGATCACTCGCCAGATGGCTGACGAGCTGGGCATAGTAGCCACAGAAAAAATGGTTGCAGCTACGGCTAGCGAAAACGAAGTAACTTTTGATATTGGGCAGATGCGCTCAATGTCGATCAAAGAAATTACGCTTCGAGATGCGCGAGTGAGCATTGGCGATGCGGTGACTATTGGCCTATTAGGCAACGATTTTTTGTATGGATATGACGTGACTATTCGCGCAGACGTTGTTGAGCTAGCTGCTGCTGAGTAGCAACAGCGTCTTTGCAAAGGGAGGAGCCACCGCCGCCTACAGCCTACAGCCAATTCACTCGCTGACGACGTTGGCTAGCTTGCTGAACTGCTAGAGTAACCGCAGCACGGCGAGCCTTAGCTCTTCTAATGGCTAGCTCGGCAGAACTGAGCTGTCGAACTTGAACTCAAGAAACCTGATGAAAAAGGAATCCTTTGAGCAATCGTAGAAGTAGCCCTCGCCGGAGTAGCGGTTGCTTCAACAACCTTTTCTGGAGTGACCTTTGCCGCAGAAGAATCTGCTAAGTTGATTGGGAAGATGACTCTATAGCTCCATTTGCGGCTCCATTTGTAGCTCTATCTGCACTCAGCCCTTCTAGCAAAGGTGAAGAAAAGCTACTAGAGCGTAGTTCAGTCTCTCTATTGGGCGTAGGAGTGAGCGTAGGAGCACTTGACTGGCGCTCACTAGGCGAGGGGAACTCATTTAACTCAGATTGATTACGCTGAGACAAACCGCTACCTGCACGGAAGCTAGCAACCAGTGGAGAAATCTCTCGCTCAGGCATCGTCTGGATTAGACTGCTGATTGTTGGCTCGCTTATGGCGGACTCATTATTGAATGGCGCTGACTTAAGGTAATTATCAAGCGGCGATAAGCTTTTGTTTTAGGATAGCGCGAGGTTCG
>PPFU01001929.1_pt1 | contig 28745 bp, 31 predicted proteins | sample 1535991 | NCBI WGS metagenome assembly PPFU01 (sample SAMN04901290, study PRJNA319586) | Hypolithon metagenome, whole genome shotgun sequencing project. | isolation source: Antarctic Hypolithon | place: Antarctica: Miers Valley | collected 2014
GATCACCGGCGAGGAGGCTGGCGCCGGTTGGCCCTGCCTCGGAGCGGGCGCCGGCGTTGGCGCGGGCGCCGGCGCAGGCGCCGCGGTGGGCGCGGGCGCGGGTTGCTCAAACACCGGCGGCAGCAGCGATTCGGGCGCGGCCAGCGCCAGCGTCGAGCACAGGGCAAGGCCCGCAGCGCCATAATACCAGCGAGTCCTCATGCGGGCTCTCCGGGCAGTTCGACCGGCTCGATGATCATCCGCTGCTCCTCGCGTCCGCCGTCGATCCAGGCGAACACCAGCACGAGCCCCAGCAGCGCCAGCAACACCCACCACCACTTATCGCGCAGCCGCATCGCCACCTGTCGACCCGTTCCTGAACCAAACCCGCCATTGCGCGCCCGCCTAGCCCAAGTATAGCCCGAGCGGCAATGCGCAACGCCGACGCTCCCGCCAGGCAGAGCTCCGCCGCCCAACGGCCCGAGGCCCTGCGCGCCAGGATCCAGCGCCCGCTAGTGCTCGTGGGGATGATGGGCGTCGGCAAGTCCACCGCAGGGCGGCGGCTCGCGAGCGCGCTTTCCCTGCCCTTCGCCGATGCGGACGCGGAGATCGTCGCCGCCGCGCGCATGTCGATCGCGGAGATGTTCGAGGACTTCGGCGAGGATTATTTCCGCGATGGCGAGCGGCGCGTCATTGCCCGTCTGCTGGAGGGCGGACCTGGCGTGATCGCGACCGGCGGCGGCGCCTTCGTCGAACCTGCCACGCGCGCACTCATCCTCGAGCGGGGCATCGCGATCTGGCTCGATTCGGACCTCGAAACGCTGGTCGAGCGGGTCGGCCGGCGCGATACGCGGCCCCTGCTGCATGGCCGCAACCCGCACGAGGTACTCACGAAACTGGCCGAAGAACGCCGCCCGGCCTACGCGATGGCTCCGATCCGGGTGGTCAGCGACGAGGGACCGATGACGCGGACGGTGACGCGCATCCTCGAGGCGCTCGACGCATGGCTGTGATCGAGGTCGCGCTGGCAGACCGCAGCTACGAGGTCCAGGTCGGCGCGGGGCTGCTCAATGAGGCAATCGTCAACGCGCGCGATTGCCTCGAACCCTATCGTTCGGGCGGGCGCAAGGCGCCCGTGATCGCCGATCGCAATGCGCACCGTTTCCACGGCGAACGCCTCTCTCGTTCGCTGGCAACGGAAGGCTATGCGATCGACTGGTATCTCCTCGATCCCGGTGAAGGTTCGAAAAGCTGGGCCGAACTCGAACGCCTCGTCGACTGGCTGCTCGAGCGCGGCATCGCCCGCGGCGACACGATCTTCGCGCTGGGCGGCGGGGTGACGGGCGATCTGGTCGGCTTCGCCGCCGCCATCCTCAAGCGCGGTTGCGCCTTCGTCCAGCTCCCCACCACGCTCCTCGCGCAGGTCGACAGCTCGGTCGGCGGCAAGACCGCGATCAACACCCGTGTGGGCAAGAACCTGGTCGGCGCCTTCCATCAGCCAGCTTTGGTCCTCGCCGATCTTGCCACGCTCGACACGCTCCCCCCGCGCGAGATGCGCGCAGGTTGGGCCGAGGTGCTCAAGTACGGCCTCCTGGGCGATGCAGCCTTCTTCGCCTGGTGCGAGGCGAGCGGCGGGGCGGTGCTGGCCGGCGATCGCGCGGCGCAGGAGCACGCGGTCGTCACCAGCGTCAGAATGAAGGCGCAGATCGTCGCCCAGGACGAGCGCGAAACCCGCGGCCGCCGGGCGTTGCTCAACCTGGGTCACACCTTTGGCCATGCGCTCGAGGCCGAGACCGGCTTCTCCGACAAGCTGCTGCACGGCGAGGCGGTGGCGCTCGGCATGGTGCTCGCTGCGCGCTACTCCGCCCGCCTCGGGCACCTGGCGATGGCACAGGCGGAGCGGATCACCGCCGCGCTCGATGCCGCCGGCCTGCCGAGCGAGATCGCCGCGCTCGGCCTCACCTGCGACGGAAACCGCCTCGCGGCCCACATGCTGCACGACAAGAAGATGGCGGGCGGCACCCTCCCCTTCATCCTGCTCCGCGCGATCGGCGATGCCTATCTCCACCACGCCGCCGATTTAGGCGACGTCGCCGCCTTCATCGACGAGCAATTGCGGTCGCATTAATCCCCAGCTTCGCCATGCCGCTTGACCGACCGCAGCGCCGTGCAATCCTTGGCCGCCCCCTGGCAGATCACGCTCAGAGTGCCGTCCGATTCGAGCACCACCGCGCTCACGTCCTCCACCCTGCCGTGCCCATCCTTGCGGATCGCCGCCTCTACCTCGTCCCGGGTGACGCGCTCGTTGGCCAGCGCCTCATCGTGGAACTTGCCGTCCGACAGCAGCAGCTTGGGTTTGGAGCGGAGCGCCTTGGCGAAGCGGTGCGACTGGTTGGAGAGCCAGGTCACCACCATCTGCAGCAGCGCCAGGCCGGCGAAGGCCGCGACCCCTTCGGACAGCGAGATATCCTTGAGCAGGATCACGCTCGCCAGGATCGATCCCAGCGCGATGGTGACCACGAAATCGAAGGCGTTGAGCTTGGACAGCGAGCGCTTGCCGCTGACCCTGAGTACGAGGATGATGGCCGCATAGGCCGTGGCGGTGATGAGCAGCACGCGCCAAATGTCGGACCAGCCGTCGAACCACATGTGAGGCAATACGCGCGAAGCGGCCGGCAAGGTCCGCCGCCCCTCAGGGTTTGGCCGCTTCCGCCGGCTCGCGCTTCACCTCGCGCAGCGCGCTGCGGCTGCCGGCCTTGTCATGCGAGATCACGCTGAACGAGCCGTCCGTCTCCAGCACCACCGCCGCCACGTCGGAAAGATCGCCGAATCCCTTGTTGCGCACCGCTTCCTTGACGTCCGCCTCGGTCATCCTCTCCTCGGACATTGCGCTCCTGAGAAACTCGCCGTCCTCGAGCAGGATGCGCGGCTCCGAGCGCGTTACCCGCTTGAAGCTGGGCCAGTGGATCGAGGTGCGCGCGACCAGCCATTGCAGCCCGACGAGCATGACCAGCGCAACCAGCCCCTCGGCCAGCGCCACGTCGGCGCTGAGGAGGATCGTCGCCAGGGTTGAGCCCAGCGCCACCGAGACCACCCAGTCGAACGCGTTCAGCTTGGAAAGCGTCCGCTTGCCGCTGACCCTGAGGATCAGCACCAGGCCGGTATAGGCGACCACCGCCGCGATCATCGTGCGAAAGATGCCATCCCAATTGTCGAACAGGATTTTCGATGCGTCCATGTGTCCCTCAGCCGCCGACCCGTCCGCATCGAGCAGACGCCGCATCGCCGGCCCCGCAGCGGTCGGATCGTATGGAGACTTTACGCCCGAAGCGGTCTGCGGTGCCTCAAACGATGCTGGAGGGTTCGAGATCGCGCACCGTCCATGCGCCTGGCAACCCCTCGATCAGCAGGCCGCGATGGCATTTCGTCCGCTCCGCGCAGTAGCACAACAGGCATACGCGGCTCGTTCGGGCGAGCGTGACCAGCTCGGCGAGTTCGGCAAGCGCCTCGGGCAGAGCGAGCTGACCTTGATAGACCCGGTTCAAACCCGCGATATCTCCGCGCCGCGCCGCCTCGCGGCCCTCCTTGGGAGTGCCGAGCTGGCGTAGATGTCGGTAGCCGATCCCCGCCTCCTCGCTCGCTGCGCGTAGCGAATTCTTGGAGAAGCCGGGCCGGCGCGAATTGGCCAGCGCGCGGACATCGACGAGCAGCTCCACATCGGCCTCTCGCAACGCCGTGATCAGCCCATCCTGCGTCGCGCCCGCATAGCCGATCGTCGCGATTGAGCCTCCTTCGGCGCCGCTCACCTCTTGCGCACGAAGCCGGCCGCCGCGCCGAGCGTCGCTCCGACTGCCGGCCCCACGACCGGCAGCACCGCGCCCGCCGCCGCGCCGATCGCCGCGCAGGCCGCCACCGATCGGCCGCGCTCGGTCTTGAGGCCCTTGCGCGCCAGCCGCGCGCCCTGGCCGAGCGCCTTCCCGCCCTCGCGCGCCACCGCCCGCGCATCGCGCAGCGCGGCACGGCGCTTCTCGGCCGCCGTCATGGGCAGCAACCGCGTGCCACAATCGTGGCAGAACCTGTCGGCGGGCGCGGTCGAGGCGTGGCATTCGGGGCAGTTCATGCCTACGGGTATCGACCCGGTGGAACGAGGGCGCAAGTCTCGTTTGCCAGCGCGCTCAGCGCATCAGCACCAGCTCTTCCGCCATCGTCGGGTGGATCGCGACCGTCGCATCGAAATCGGCCTTGGTCAGCCCCGCCTTCACCGCCACCGCCGCCGCCTGCATGATCTCGGGCGCCTCGGGCCCGATCATGTGCATCCCGACGATCCGCTCGTTGTCGCCCTCGCACACCATCTTGTAGAGCGAGCGCTCGTTGCGCTCCGCGACAACGTTCTTCATCGCCCGGAAATCGCTTGAATAGACCTTGATCGAGCCCAGCGCATTGCGCGCCTCGCCCTCGGTCATGCCGACCGATGCGATCGGCGGGTGGCTGAACACCGCGCTCGGAATGCATTCGTGCGAGACCGCGGTGGGCTTTCCGCCGAACACCGTATCGGCGAAGGCCTGGCCCTCGCGGATCGCCACCGGGGTCAGCTGCACCCGGTCGGTCACGTCGCCCACCGCATGGATATGCTCGACATTGGTGCGGCTGAACCGGTCGACCTTGATGGCGCCTCTGCCGCACAATTCCACCCCTGCCGCCTCCAGGCCCAGACCCGTGGTATTGGGGATGCGCCCCGTGGCGAACAGCACGCAATCGACCTCGATCGGTTCATGCTTGGTCATCGACACGCGCAGGCACCCGTTCGCCTGCCGCTCGATCCCGGTGAACTCGGCATGGAAGCGGAACTCGATCCCCTTCATCAGGCTGATCTGGAGCAAGCGGTCGGTGATCTGCCGGTCGTAGGACCGCAGGATGGTGTCGGTCCGGTTGATGATCGTCACGCGCGCGCCGAACTCGTTGAAGATGCCGGCGAACTCGTTGGCGATGTAGCCCCCGCCCGCGATCAGGATGCGGGGCGGCACGTCGTCGAGGTGGAACGCCTCGTTGCTGGTGATGCCGTGTTCGTGGCCGGGACATTCGGGCACGTGCGGATGAGCGCCGGTGGCGATGAGGATGTGCCGCGCGGTCACCTCGGTCCCGTCGGCCAGGCGGACCTCGTGCGGCCCGGTCAGCACCGCGCGCTGATCGAAGATGGTGACGCCGTGGTTCTCGAGCGTCTGGCGATAGGACTGGTTAATCCGGTCAACATCGCGCAACACGTTGTCGCGCAGGGTCTTCCAGTCGAAGCTGCACTGGCCGATCGTCCAGCCGAAGGCCTGCGCGTCGTGGATGTCCTCGGCGAAGTGCGCGCCGTAAACGAGCATCTTCTTGGGGACGCAGCCGCGGATGACGCAGGTGCCGCCGATCCGGTATTCCTCGGCGATCGCCACCTTCGCCCCATGCGCGGCCGCCACCCGCGAGGCGCGCACGCCCCCGCTGCCCGCGCCGATTGTGATGAGGTCGTAATCGTATTCGGCCATGCCCTGCTCCTGCTAGGGCGTGCGATATGGCTGCCCGGCCGGCGCACGGCAACCGGTGACCCCCGGGCCGGCGCGCACGACGGCGCCAGGGCGGCGACCCTTGCCCTATTGTTCGATCAACTCGGCGAAATGCAGCGTGTGGACCACCGCGTCATCGGCATCGGTGACCACGATATGGTCGGACAGGCAGATCTGGCTCCCCTCCATGATCTCGTCGGCGATGATCTGGGCCGCGCTTTCGCGAGCCAGCTTGCGCGCCGCCTCGATGCCAGACAACTCCACCCCCTCGGGATCGCGCACTTCAATACGGTTGAAGAAGCTGAAATGATAACGAGCCATGCTGGTCAACCTTGCTCCTGTCCGGCGTACCAAGGTTCGCCGAGGCAGCTATTGTTCCGAATGGATATCGAGGTGCAGATAGCGCGTGCTGAAATCGGCCAGCTCGCGCATCCGCTGCCAGTCGGGAAAGCTCACAAGTCGCCGGCGGCGGCGGATCATGCCCTTCTCCTCGAGCAATCTAAGGGTCCGGTTCACGTGCACGGTGGTGATCCCGGTCGCATCGCCCAGCTCCTCCTGCGTCATCGGCAATTCGTAGTTGTATTCCTCGGCCAGCCCGATCGCCTCGAGGCGGAAGCCGAGTTCGCACAGAAGGTGCGCGATCCGTTCGGGCGCGCGGCGCTGGCCGATGTTGAGGATCCATTCGCGCAAGCTCGCGGTTTCGACCAGCATCTGGACCATCACGGCGCGTTCGATCGTCTCGTTCTGCCGCATCAGCTGTCGGAAGGCGCTGCGCGCAACGAAAGCCACCTCGCCGTCCATGAGCATCTGCACGCTATGATCGGATTCGGCGAGATAGAGGTTCTGGAAATCGACCGCATCACCCGGCAAGTGGACCGCAAGGATCTGCCGCCTCCCCTCACCGGAAATCTTCTGGCGGATGGCGAAGCCGGAAACGAGCACCCCGCACCTGTCGGGAATGTGCCCCTCGCGCACGATCAGGCCGCCTTGCGCGACGGTGCTGTGCGTGTGCGGAAGATCGAGGATGGCCGCTCGATCGTCACCCGACAATTTTACTCGCAGCGATAAGGATGCGACAAGACGTCGCAGTGGATGGACTGCCAAAAGCACGTTCCGAGCTCCCTAACGCATGGGCGGGAGCTCAAAACCTCTCTCAGTCGCCTCAACCCGTTTAGCTGCGAGGCAATGGTTCTTCTATAACATATGACACGCAGGTTTACCTAAACCTATATTGGGTTTTTCAACATCAACCAAGGTTCTACTGCTTGAATTTGCTGGAATTTCGAAAAAGCGTGGCGCAACCGCCGAATTCCCGATCTGGGAATTATCTTTCGAAAACATTACCAAGGTTATAGCGAACACAATGAAGCTGCGCGATCCTGCATAACCGGAGGCAGGGCATCACGTGGGATTAGGCAGTCATCCTCGGAATTTCCCCCTGCTGCGGCCGGTAGGGATTTCAGCGGCCGCAAATTGTCACGCCACTGGAATGCGGACTTATTGCCTCAAGTTCGCCGATGATGGCCTCGGCATCGCCAAGCAGGTTGAGTTCGAAGCACCCGACGGGCATCGGGCGCTGTATATCGCGCAGAAGGAGCCCTTCGGCCGGCGCGCGGAAGTTTGGATCGACGGGCTCCGCGTATGCGCCATCCGCTGCACGCTCGACGGAATGTGGGAAATCGAACCAACAGGGTTCCGTCCGACCATCGCCGGCTGACGGCGGTTAGTCGCTACCGGATCGGCGCCGCGCGCGGATGCGTCAGGCCAGCCCGGCCGCCTCCAGCAACGCCGCGGTACTCGCATCGAACTGCTCGCCGCCCTGCTCGATCTTCTTGGCGATCTCCTTGCCCAGCTCCACGCCGAACTGGTCGAACGGGTTGATCCCCAGCATCACCGCATTGGCGAAGGTCCGGTGCTCGTGGAAGGCGATCAGCGCGCCAAGGGTCATGGCATCCAGATCATCGACGAGGATCGTGGTCGAGGGCCGGTCGCCGGGATAGACCCTGGCCGGATCGTCGCTCGCCTTCCCCGCCATCAGCGCCGCACCTTGCGCAAAACAATTCATCAGCAGGATCCGGTGATGCGCGGGGTCGAGATCATCTCCCGGCGCAATGCTGGCGATGAAATCCACCGGCACCAGATGGGTGCCCTGGTGGAGCAGCTGGAACACCGCGTGCTGCGCATCGGTGCCCACCCCGCCCCAGGTGATCGGCGCGGTTGGACCCACCGGCTCGCCGTCCAGGCCCACCTGTTTGCCGTTCGATTCCATCTCCAGTTGCTGGAGATAGGAAGGCAGCAGCCGCAGCCGCTCGTCATAGGCGAACACCGCGCGGGTCTGGCAGGCGCGCAACCGCGAATAGTAGAGGTCTGCGAAGGCGGCGAGCAGCGGGATGTTGTCGCTCCACTCGGCATCGCGGAAATGCGCATCCACCCGCGCGGCCCCTGCCAGCAGCGCCTCGAAATCCTCCCAACCCACCGCCACCGCGATCGGAAAGCCAATCGAGGACCATAGCGAGTAGCGCCCGCCCACGCTCTCCGCGAACGGCAGCACGCGCGTCTCGTCGACGCCCCACTCGACCGCTTTCTCGGGATAGGCGGTGAGCGCGATCACCCGCCCCGCCGGATCGGTGACGCCGTTCTCGCGCAGCCACTCGAGCGCGCTCGAGGCATTGGTCATCGTCTCGATGGTGGTGAAGGTCTTGGAGGCGACCGCGATCCAGGTCGTCGCCGGGTCGCACGCCGCGAACGCCTCTTCCAGCGCCACCCCGTCGATATTCGAGACCACGTGCACGTCGACCAGCTTCAGGTCGCGCGCCAGTGCATCCACCGCCAGCGCCGGTCCCAGCGCCGAACCGCCGATGCCGACATGGATGAGGTGCCTGATCTCCCCCAGCTCGCCGGCGTGGATCGCCTCGACCATCAGCCGCATTCGCTGCCGGAGCGCGGCCGCTTCCTCCACGCTCGCATCGCGGCCCACCCCGCGCAGCGCCGAGTGTTCGGCCGCGCGGCCCTCGGTCGGATTGACCACCTCGCCTGCGAACAGCCGCCGCCGCATCTCGGCAAAGCCCGACGCCTCGGCCAGCCGCTCGAACCCGTTGATGAGCTGGTCCGTGAGATGGGTCTTGGAAAAATCGAACCGGATCGCCCCGTCATCGAGCTCGAGCCGCCTCGTCAGCTTGTCGACCCGCGAGGGATCGGCCTTGAACAGCTCGCCCAGCCGCCGATCGGGATAGAGCGCCAGGTCCTGCCAGGCTTCCTCGCGCTTCATGCCGCTGCTCCCTTGTCTTCCTGCACGGCACAATCGCTAGGGTGCGCGGCGCGGCTTTGCAAAGGGGGAAAGCGCCGCCGCGGCCGACGCCATTTGCCTTGACGCGCCGCCCGCGCCCGCCGAAACCGCTCGCCCGATGAGCAAGCCCGCCGCCGCATCCCTCCATTCCGCACCCCCCAAGGTGGACAAGCCCAAGGAAAGCTGGGGCAGCTTCGTCTGGTTCTGCGTCAAGCTCGTGCTCATCGTGCTCGTCTTCCGCAGCTTCGTCCTCACCAGCTTCAACATCCCGTCCGAATCGATGATGCCGCGGCTGCTCGTCGGCGATTACCTGTTCGCGGCCAAGTGGCCCTACGGCTACTCCCGCTATTCGCTGCCGCTCGACGCGCCGCTGATCCCGGGCCGCATCTTGGCCGATACGCCGGAGCGCGGCGATGTCGTCATCTTCAAGCATCCGGTCGACAAGTCGGACTACATCAAGCGGGTCATCGGCCTCCCCGGCGACCGGGTGCAGCTCGTCTCCGGCATCGTCCATCTCGATGGAGAGCCGGTTGCTCATGAGCGGGTCGCGGATTTCGTCCTGCCGCTCGAACCGGGCGAGGATTGCTCTCACCCTCAGTTCCGCCAGATGCTCGCCATCGGCGGGGCGGCCTGCGTCTACCCCCAGTTCCGCGAAATGCTGCCGGGCGGCCGCAGCCACCGTACTCTCGATCTCGACGTGCGGCAGAGCGACGACACGCCGCCCATCATTGTTCCCGAAGGCCACCTGCTGCTGCTCGGCGACAATCGCGACAACTCGCTCGACAGCCGCTTCACCGCCGAAGCCGGGCGCGGCATCGGCCTCGTTCCGATGGAGAACCTCGTCGGCCGGGCGAGCTTCGTGTTCTTCTCGACCGACGGCTCGGCCGAGCTCCTCAAGCCCTGGACCTGGTTCACCGCCGCGCGCTGGGAGCGGATCGGCCGCGCGATATGATCGGCCTCCGGGCGGAAACGAGCGCCTGGCTGCGCGGCCTGGGTTTCACCATCACCGAGGAGGCGCCCTGGCACGAGGCGCTTACGCACGGGAGCCTGGGCGAGCCGCGCGATTACCAGCGGCTCGAGTTCCTTGGCGACCGGGTGCTCGGCCTCGTCATCGCCGAATGGCTGGTGGCCAACCAGGCCGGCCCGGAGGGGGAGCTCGCCCAGCGCCTGAACGCCCTGGTGAGCCGCCAGGCCTGCGCCGAACGCGCCCGCGAGATCGGTGCCTCTCCTCATATAAGGCTTGGAAAGCAAGCACTTAGTGATGGTGCAGGTGATAGTGACAATGTGCTGGGCGATGTCATGGAGGCGTTGATCGGCACGAGCTTCTTCCAGAACGGCTTTGCCGTCACCCGCGAAATCGTCCTCAACGTGTGGACTCCGCTGCTTGAGGGCCGCGCAGGAGCCGCCAAGCATCCCAAGAGCGCGCTCCAGGAATGGGCGGCGCACCATCGCAAGAAGCCGCCCGAATACGAGGTGGTGGGCACCGAAGGTCCCGATCATGCCCGCCGCTTCACCGTGCGCGTGCGGATCAACAGGATCGGCGAGGCGCAAGCCAGCGCGACCGGCAAGCAGGACGCCGAGACCGAGGCCGCGCGTCTGTTCATGGAGCGCTTCGGATGACCGACAATCCCACCCGTTGCGGCCTTGTCGCCATCATCGGCGCGCCCAACGCCGGCAAATCCACGCTGGCCAACGCGCTCGTCGGCCAGAAGGTGGCGATCACGTCGGCCAAGCCGCAGACCACCCGCGCCCGCCTCCTCGGCATTGCGCTACACGGCCAAACCCAGATCATCCTCGTCGACACGCCCGGCATCTTCGCCCCGCGCCGCAGGCTCGACCGGGCGATGGTCGGCGCCGCATGGGAGGGCACGCGGGCAGCCGATGCGGTGCTGGTGATGGTCGATCCCGTCAAGCAGCGTCGCCACGAACTCGAACCGCTGCTCGAGGCGCTCGCCAACCGTCCGGAAACCAGGCTGCTGGTGCTCAACAAGGTCGACGCCACCCCCAAGGAACCGCTGCTGGCCCTCGCTCAGGAGCTGACCGGCAGGCTCGATTTCGCCGAGACCTTCTTCGTCTCCGCCCTGACCGGCGACGGCGTGCCCGAACTGAAGGCCAGGCTTGCCGCCATGATGCCCGAGGGGCCCTGGCACTATCCCGAAGACCAGGTCTCCGACGCCTCCGAGCGCCTGCTCGCCTGCGAGGTGACCCGCGAGCAGCTCTACCGCCAGCTCCACGAAGAGCTTCCCTATGACAGCGCCGTGCGGCCCGAGAGCTACACCGAGCGCAAGGACGGCAGCATCGAGATCCGCCAACAGATCGTCGTCGCCCGCGATACGCAAAAGGCGATCGTGCTGGGCAAGGGCGGCACCCGCATCAAGGCGATCGGCGAGGCGGCGAGGACCGAGCTGGCCGAGATGCTGGGCCACCCCGTCCACCTCTTCCTCCACGTCAAGGTCGAGGAGAAATGGGCGGAGAACCGCGAGTTCTACGAGCAGCTTGGACTGGACTGGGTGCGCTGACGCGGCCCGAAGGGTCAACGCTTCTTGAGGATCTCGATCTTGTTTTTCCTGGCGAAATCCTTGGTCGATTCCTCGCTCCGGTTAAGCGCCTTGGCGATCTCCCTCAGGCCCTTGCCCTTGGCGGCCAGCGTCCGCAGCTGGCCCGCCTCGTCCGCCCTCCACGGCTGCTTGTGCCGTTCGAAAACCTCCTTGCCCATCAGCTTCCTTCCGCCGTGTTCGCGCCCTTCTTGCCCGCCGGCGCTTTCCTGGGTGCCGCCTTCTTCCCCGCCGCCTTCTTCCGCCCGCCCTTTTTGGCAGGCGCCTGCGCCGCACGCTCGTCGATCAGCTTGATGGCCTGCTCTTCGGTGAGGTCCTCGGGCGTCACGTCCTTGGGGATGGTCGCGTTGGTCGTGCCATCGGTGACATAGGGGCCATAGCGCCCCGGCATGACCTTCATCTCGCCCTCGCTCGTGGGGTGCTTGCCCAATGCCTTGATCGGCTCGGCATTCGCCCGCCCGCGCCCCTTGCGCTGCGCTGCATCGGCCAGCGCGGCGACCGCCGCGTTCATGCCGATCTCGAAAACGTCGCGCGTCGAGCCGAGGTTCGCGTACTTGCCATCGTGCCTGAGGTATGGCCCGTATCGCCCTATATTCGCCTCGATTTCCTCGCCCGTCTCGGGATGCTGGCCGACCACGCGCGGGAGCGAGAGCAGCTTGAGCGCCCAGTCGAGGTCGAAATCGTCGACATCGGCGGGGATCGAGGCACGCTTTGCCTCCTTGCCTTCGCCGATCTGCACGTAGGGGCCAAAGCGCCCCGTCTTGCGCTCGACCGGCAGGCCGCTTTCGGGATCGGTGCCCATCGCCGCATCGTCCGAGCCGTCCTCCTCGCCCGGTTGGCCGAAACGGCGGCGAAAGGTGCATTCGGGATAGTTCGAGCAGCCGATGAAGGCACCGAACTTGCCGCCCCGCAGGCTCAGGCGGCCCGCTTCCCGCCCCTCGGCAATGCAGCGCTGGCAGGTGCGCGGATCGGTGCCGTCGGCGCGCGGCGGGAACAGGTAATCGGACAGGAACTCGTCGAGTGCCTCGGTCACCTCGGAAGGAAGCCGCTCCATGACCTCCTTGCTCTTGGGGTGGAAATCGCGCCAGAATGCTTCGAGGATCGCCTTCCACTCGGCCCGGCCGCCCGAGACGTCGTCGAGCTCCTCCTCCATCGCCGCGGTGAAGTCGTAAGCGACGTAGCGCGCGAAGAATCGCTCGAGAAATGCTGTGAGGAGTCGCCCAGAATCCTCTGCAAAGAAACGGTTTTTCTCCATCCGCACGTAAGATCTGTCGCGCAGGGTCTGGATAGTCGAAGCATAGGTCGAGGGGCGGCCGATGCCCAGTTCCTCCAGCCGCTTGACCAGGCTCGCCTCGGCAAAGCGCGGCGGCGGCTGAGTGAAGTGCTGGTTCGCCTCGACACCATGCTTGTGCGGCACGTCGCCCGCGCGCAGCATCGGCAGGAGCGCGCCCTCCTCGTCCTCGTCCCTTGCATCGCGCCCTTCCTCGTAAACCGCGAGAAAGCCGGGAAATTTTACCACCTGGCCGGTGCTGCGCAGCTCGTGCCGCCCGGTCGGATCGCGCAGCACGACGGTGGTGCGCTCAAGCAGCGCGGTCGCCATCTGGCTCGCCATCGCGCGCTTGAAGATGAGGTCATAAAGCCTGGCCTCGTCGCCCGTTGCGGCCTTGTCGCGCGCGAAATCCGTCGGCCTTATCGCTTCATGCGCTTCCTGGGCATTCTTCGCTTTCGTGCTGTAATGGCGCGGCTTTTCGGGAAGATAGCCGCTGTCGTAACGCTCGGCGATCGCCCGCCGCGCTTCCGAGATGGCGCTGTGGTCCATCTGCACGCCGTCGGTGCGCATGTAGGTGATCGCGCCGGCCTCGTAGAGCGATTGCGCACAGCGCATGGCGTGCGCAGCCGAAAAGCCGAGCTTGCGCGCCGCCTCCTGCTGCAGCGTCGAGGTGGTGAAGGGCGGCGCCGGGTTGCGCTTGAGCGGCCGCGTCTCGACCTCCTCGACCGTGAAGCGCGCCGCCTCGACCGCCCGCTTCGCCTCCTCCGCGACGCCCGCATCGCCGATCGAGAGCCGCTCGAGTTTTTCGCCGTCGAACCGCACCAGCCGCGCCTCGAAGCCGCTCCCGTCATGCTCGAGCCGGCCGATGACCGACCAGTATTCCTGCGCGACGAACGCTTCGATCTCGCGCTCGCGCTCGACGATCAGGCGCAGCGCCACCGATTGCACCCGCCCCGCGCTCTTGGCCCCGGGCAGCTTGCGCCACAGCACCGGCGAGAGGGTGAAGCCGAACAGATAATCGAGCGCGCGCCGGGCAAGATAAGCGTCGATCAGGTCGCCATCGAGGCTGCGCGGCGCTTTCATCGCGTCCGTCACCGCCTGCTTCGTTATGGCGTTGAAGGTCACCCGCTCCACTTCGCCGGGCAGTGCCTTCCGGCGCTTCAGCAGTTCGAGCACGTGCCAGGAAATCGCCTCCCCCTCGCGATCGGGGTCGGTCGCGAGGATCAGCCGCTCGGACGTCTTGGCCGCATCCGTGATCGCCTTGACCTGATCGCGGTTGCGCTTGTCGGCATAGACCTCCCAGTCCATCGCGAAGTCTTCCTCGGGCCGAACCGAGCCGTCCTTGGGCGGCAGGTCCCGAATGTGGCCGTAGGAGGCGAGCACCTTGTAGCCGGGGCCGAGGTATTTCTCAATGGTCCGCGCCTTAGCGGGCGATTCGACGATGACGAGTTGCATGAGGAGCGTATCAGACCTTTACACGTGTGCGTACGCGCGAGGGTGATCGGCCCAGCGCGGCTTCGTCAAGTGGGCAAACGCCGGTTACCCGAAAGGCGCTGCACGAGTGGACTCTTCGCCACGAGCCTGCCGCAGACTCTACTCATCAGCCGCTCGCAAGGCTGACCCGGTTGCCGGCATGGCGCACGAGCAGGCCGGCAAGCTCGAGTTCGAGCAATGCCAGTTGCACGGCGGAGGCGCTCTCGCCCGATTGGCGGACGATCTCGTCCACCGCGACCGGAGCGACGGTCAGTAGCGTGCGAATGTCCGCGGGTGGACCGTCCGTGGAAATCTCCTCAGGCTCCCATTCGCTCCCGACCGGATCGCGGAACACCGCGCGCGGGCTGCCGTCGAAGCCGCGCATCATCTCGAGCACGTCCTCGGGCGTCTGGACAAGGACCGCGCCTTCGCGGATCAGCTGGTTGCAGCCATGCGAGCGGGGTTCGAGCGGCGAGCCGGGGATCGCCATCACCTCGCGCCCCGCCTCGCCTGCCAAGCGCGCGGTGATGAGCGAGCCCGATTTGGGCGCGGCTTCAATCACCAGGGTGCCGGAAGCAAGCCCGGCGATGATCCGGTTGCGGCGCGGGAACTGGCTGGCGCGCGGCTCGGTCCCGGGTGGGTTCTCGGCGATTAGCAGCGCTTCGGAAGCGACCCGCTCCTGCAAGGCGCGATGCTGCGGCGGATAGGCGATGTCTATCCCGCTGGCGATGACCCCGATCGTCACCGGCATGGCGCCTTCGTGTGCCGCGCCATCGATCCCGCGCGCCAGGCCGGAGACCACGACGAAACCCGCCCCGGCAAGCGCCGCGCCGAACTCGCGTGCGAGCTTGACCGCCGCCGCCGAGGCGTTGCGTGCGCCGACGATGGCGATCGCCGGCCGGTTGGCGAGGCCGATATCGCCGCGCCAGGTGACGATCGGCGGCGCGCCTTCCATTTGCCCGAGCAGGACCGGGTAGTCGGGCGAATCGTGGAACAGGTAGCGCGCGCCGACAGCCCGCGTGGCTGCCACCTCGCGCTCGATCTCGGCTTTGGGCGCGAGCTGGTAGGTCCGCCCACCCGCACGCGCCAGATTGGGCAATGCTTCGAGCGCTCCCCCTGCGCTTCCAAACCGCCGCAGCAGCTGGAAGTAGCTGATCGGGCCGATATTTGGACTGCGCAAAAGGCGGATGCGATCGAACGCTTCGCCCTGCGAGAGCGCCGGCCGCGGCGCGGTTGCGGCGCTCATCCCCGCCGTCCGACGCGCGGTTCGGTCCCCGCAGCCAGCCGCTTTATGTTGGCGCGGTGAAGAAAGAGCACCAGCACCGCGATCAGCACGAGGACCGGCACGAAGGCGGTAAGCCCCAGCACGGCCGCCACAATCCCGGCGACCAGCACCGCGCTCATGCCGGCGAGCGAACTGATCCGCACCAACGCAAGCGCACCCAGCCATACCGCCGCATAGGCAAGGCCGATCGGCCAGGCGAGGCCGAGGCTGATCCCGGCGTTGGTCGCCACCCCCTTGCCCCCCCTGAAGCCCAGCCAGACCGGAAAACAGTGGCCGATGACCGCGCCCAGCGCCGCCAACGGCACCGGACCCCAGGCCGCCTCGGGCATGGCGGACGGCTGCTCGAACAGGCGCCAGGCAAGCCATACCGGCACGAAGCCCTTCACAAGATCGAGCAGCAATGTCGCAGCCGCCAGCCACTTGCTGCCGGTTCGCAGCACGTTGGTCGCGCCGATATTGCCCGAGCCGATATTGCGGATGTCCCCCTTGCCCGCTGCCCGCGCCAGCAGCAGGCCGAAGGGGATCGAGCCGATCGCATAGCCGATCGCCAATGCCGCCAGCGCCTCCATCGCCATGCTCCCCGTACCCTGCGGCTTGTCCGTCCGCCGGCCCGCCTCTAGGCGCATTCTCCTCGATGCGACAGACCACATGCGCCATGCGGGCGCTCAACCGGATGGGAGCCGATGGACCAGCCTGATCCGACCGCGCCCATCCTGCTGTTCGATTCGGGGCTCGGCGGCCTCACGGTGCTGGCCGAGCTGCGCAAGCTCCTGCCCCGGGCGCCGATCCTCTATGCCGCCGATCTTGCCGGCCTGCCCTATGGCGAGAAGAGCGAGGCGGAGATCGCAGCGCGGGTCGCGGGCCTGCTCGGGCGGATCACCGAGCGCTTCCAGCCCCGCCTCGCCTGCATCGCCTGCAACACCGCCTCGACCATCGCGCTCGGCATGGTGCGCGAGGTGCTCGCCATCCCGATCGTCGGCACGGTGCCGGCCATCAAGCCCGCCGCCGCGCTCACCCGTACCGGCACGATCGGCCTGCTGGGCACCGCGGCGACCATCCGCCAGCGCTATGTCGACGATCTCGAGGCGCAGTTCGCAATGGGCAAGCGCCTGTTGCGCCATGCCGCCCCCGCGCTCGTGCTTGCGGCAGAGGCGAAGCTGCGCGGGGAGCGCGTGGACCGCGCGCTGGTGGAGGAGGCCGCTGCCGGGTTGCGCGACCAGCCGGGCGGCGAGGCGATCGATACCGTGGTCCTCGCCTGCACCCACTTTCCGCTGCTCGATGTGGAACTGCGCGCAGCCCTGGGCCGCGACGTGATGCTCGTCCACGGCGCGGAGGGTATCGCGCGGCGGATTGCGTACCTGGTCCAAGGCCAGAGCTTCGTCCCCGCTCCCGACACCATGCTCGTCACGGGTGACGACGTGGAGCGGGGAACTCTCGAGCCGGTCCTACAGACCTACGGGATCGAGCAATTCCAGCGGCTTTGATGCGAACCCTTCGCAAACATCGCTCTTCAAACTGCGCTTCGCTTTGACTACCTCCCCCTCGACCGAATGCCGGTGAAGGACGGGCAAGCTGAACTACGGACAGATCTTCGACCAGGCGATCGACCGGCTGCACGCCGAAGGCCGATACCGCGTGTTCATCGATATCCTGCGCAACAAGGGCGCCTATCCCAACGCCCGCTGCTTCGCCGGGCATAACGGCCCCAAGCCGATCACCGTGTGGTGCTCGAACGACTACCTTGCGATGGGCCAGCATCCCAAGGTCACCGAGGCGATGGAGGAGGCGCTGCACGATGTTGGCGCAGGCTCGGGCGGCACGCGCAATATCGGCGGCAACACCCATTACCATATCGAGCTCGAACGCGAGCTTGCCGATCTCCACGGCAAGGAAGCCGCGCTGCTCTTCACCAGCGGCTATGTGTCCAACGATGCGACCCTCTCCACGCTCGCCAAGCTGCTGCCCGGATGCGTGATCTTTTCCGACGAGCTCAATCATGCCAGCATGATCGCCGGGATCCGCAACTCGGGCTGCGAGAAGCGCGTGTTCCGCCATAACGACCTCGCTCACCTGGCCGAGCTGTTGGCCGCCGAAGACCCTGCCTGCCCCAAGCTGATCGCCTTCGAGAGCGTGTACTCGATGGATGGCGACGTCGCGCCGATCCACGCCATCTGCGACCTTGCCGACGAGTACAATGCGCTGACCTATGTCGACGAAGTCCATGCGGTCGGCATGTACGGCCCGCGCGGTGGCGGCATCTCCGAGCGCGACGAGGCGGCAGGGCGGATCGACATCATCGAGGGCACGCTCGGCAAGGCGTTCGGCGTGATGGGCGGCTATGTCGCGGCCGACCGGCGGATCATCGATTGCGTGCGCTCCTACGCGCCGGGCTTCATCTTTACCACTTCGCTCTCGCCCGTGCTGGTTGCGGGTGTCCTGGCCGCCGTTCGGCACCTGAAGGCATCGAGCGAGGAGCGCGAGGCGCAGCAGGCCGCCGCCGCCTCGCTCAAGCGCCACTTCCATGAGGCGGGCCTGCCGGTGATGCCGTCGACCACCCACATCGTCCCGCTGATGATCGGCGATCCGGTGCGTGCCAAGCGGATCACCGACATCCTGCTCGCCGAGTACGGCATCTACGTCCAGCCGATCAATTACCCCACCGTGCCGCGCGGCACCGAGCGCCTGCGCTTCACCCCCGGCCCCGCCCATACCGAGGCGATGACGGCTGAACTGACCAGCGCCCTGGTCGAGATCTGGGACCGGCTCGAACTGGATCTCAAGCAAGCAGCCTGAGGTCTGCTGCCGGGCCGCTCTGGCGGCCGCCTCGCCCGAAAGCGCCAGCCCATCCTGACAGGCGCAACAGCCGGTCTTCGTGGGGGTGCGGGGCCATAAAGCCCTGGTGACCGTTGTTGGGCTAAGCATGTCCCTTTTGTCTTGATACGGTTCCGAAGCCTCGACCGCGCTGCGGGCGAATAGGGAAGAAACCGGACTTTATCCTGCATTCTAACTTATGGTGGTTTTGCCTCATTGTAACGGAATGCAGTTTTTTTCGGAACGCGTCGATGAACCTCTCATTGATAAACTGAGGCGGCCATTCTGGCGGTCGCGTAACGAGAGGGAAATGATGGCAGAAATTCCAGTGAAAGAACGCTCGAGCTCCTACGGCTGGTTATGGATCCTGCTCGGGCTATTGCTGCTCGCTTTGTTGGCGTGGTGGCTGCTCAGCGGTGATGACGAAGAAGTCGAGCCGATTGCCGACGAGACGGTCGCCGAAGCGGCCGTGCTTCCTGCGGCAGGGGCGCTCGTCGTCGGCGAACAGATCGATCTGGAAGGGGTCGAGGTGACTTCACTGGCCGGAGACATGGCATTCTATATCGATTACGAGGGCCAGCAGGTTCCGGTGTTCTTCGATCAGGTGCCCACGCCCGGCGACGCGACCGAGGGTCGGTATGACATCAATCCCGGTACGCGTCTGAACGTGACCGGCGAGGTGCGCGCTGCAACCGATGGTCTACCCGAGAACGCGGACCCGTCCTTCCTCGGCGAATCGCAGAACTATATCTTTGCGACCAACGTCGAACCGGTCCAGTAAACGATTGATCAATTCAACCCAACTTATATAATGGAGACAATTCATGCGACATGACACCCGTTACGACAAGCTCGACGTCTTGGACAATTACGATCTGGTACACGAATCCCAGGATATCCGCGGAAGGCCGCTGGTCAATACTGAGGGCGAACGCTTCGGCATCATCAAGGACCTTTTGGTCGATCCCAAACAGAACCGTGTCGCCGCGGTCCGCCTCGAGGATGGCCGGGTCACCCCGACCGATCCACTGGAGATCCACGATAACGCAGTCGTCTATGGCAAGGCCGCGCGGGCTCATGCCGAGACGGGCGTTTCCGAAGGCGTGGTCGAGGAGGAAGTGGTCCCCATCGTCGAGGAGCGCGTCGCCATCGGCAAGCGCATCGCGGATCATGGCCGCGAGATCCACGTCCGCACCAATGTGGTCACGGACCGGGTAGCCGATGACGTCCACCTACGCGACGAGCATGTGAGCGTCGATCGGCGTCCCGTTGACAGCCGCATCTCGTCGGACAAGGCCGAGGCCTTGCTCAAGGGTGATCGCACGGTCACCATGACCGAGCGTGACGAGGAAGCCGTGGTCGCTAAGGATGCGGTCGTCACCGAGGAGGTGGTCGTCCGCAAGACCGCTGACGACAGGGTGGAGCGGGTCGAGGAGACCGTGCGCAAGACCAATGTCGAGGTCGACAGGGACGGCGACAACCGGCGCCGCTGAGCGATCAACTAAACCATGACGAGACAGGCCGGGGGCGCAAGCTTTCCGGCCTGTTTCGATAAACGACAGGAACCCCGCCCATGAACAAGCCGAGCGACAAGCCCGAAGCTGCCAGGATCCTCGAAGAGGAAATCATACCCATCGTCGAGGAGCGGGTTCGGCTCGACAAGCGGGTACGCGAGGGCCGCAGCGTCACCGTCCGGTCGCGCCCGGTTACCGAGGACGTGACGCTGTCCGCACCCGTCACGCACGAGCAGGTCTCGGTCAAGCGCGTGCCGATCGATCGCGTCATCCAGGAGGTTCCCCCGGTACGCGAGGAAGGTGACCGCACGATCATCCCGGTGGTCGAGGAGCGCATCCGCGTCGTGGTGGACCTGGTCCTGCGTGAGGAGATCCATCTCGAACGCACCCGCGAGACCGTCGAGGAGACGATCACCGCACAGCGCCGGAGGACCGAAATCGATATCGACGAACGGGACGAAGGCGCCGCCCGGTAGCGCAAGGCGGGCAGTTACCGGCGCGCGACCACCATCAACGTGTCGGCCGGGATCGTCTCGAGCAACTGATTGGCCATGCTGCCGATCGTCGCATGGCGGAAGCCACCCTCGCCGTGCGATCCGAGCACGGCCAGGTCCGCCCCGGTTTCGCGCACTACCTGCGCCATCGCCTGGTGTGGGCCGCCAAGGACCACATGCGGCTCGGGCGCGGCGCGGCCCCCGGCGGCGAAAGCGTTCTCGGCGAGGAAATCCCCCATCCGCAGCCGCTCCGCCTCGAGCACGTCGTCCTTGACGTGGAGATCGCGCTGGAAGCCCTCCCACGGAATGTGGCAGGCATGGACGAGGTGGTGCGCGGCCTCAGGGAACCACTCGAGCGCCAGGCGCAGGGCGTTCGCCGATGGGGCGGAGAAATCGGTCGCCGTGACGATCGTGCTATAGGGCCTGTGCGGCCGTCTTTTGACGACCAGCACCGGCCGCTCGCAGTGGCGCAGCGCATAATCGACGGCCGTGCCGAGGAAGAAATCGCCGATCGAGTTCAGGCGTGCAGGCCCCATCACCACCAGCGCGGCATCAAGCTCTTCGGCAGCCTCGGCGATTGCCCGCGGGGGCGAGCCTTCGGTATAGACGAACTCGACCTGGTCAGTCCTTGCAAACCCTTCAGGCAGCGCATTCTCCATCAACGCGTCGAGCCGTCCCTGGTCGCTATCCTCCCGCCGCCGCTCCACGGCGTGGAGCAGTTTCACGGTCCGCCCCATCTGTTTCCCCAGGATCAGCGCGCGGTCGATCGCTCGATCGGCGCGGGCGCTGAAATCGGTGGCAACGATGATCGGACTAGTCATGAGGAGCTCCTTGCTGTAGCCCCCCCTAGCCGAAACGCGGCCCGTCATAATTGACCTAGCGCAAATTCACCACGTTATCGCTGACCCGCGGATCCTCGCGGCGGCCTGTATAGAGGCTCGTCATCGGCTCGTCCTCGACGGTCACCGCCTGCGCCGCGCCGAAGCCGTTGAAGCGGGTCTTCATTGCCGCCCCGTAAGCGCCCAGCATGCCGATCTCGATATGATCGCCGGCCTGGACGTCGGCCGGGAGAAGGAACGGGCCCTTCATGTAATCGGCATCGTCACAGGTCGGCCCGTAGAAGGCGAACTCGGTCGGGGGACGCGACAGGTCCTCCTCAAGGGCGCGCACCGGGAAGCGCCAGTCGATATGCGCGGCATCGAACAGCACGCCATAAGCGCCGTCGTTGATGTAGAGTTCCTCCCCGCGCCGCTTCTCGACCTTGACGATCACGCTCGAATATTCAGCGCACAGAGCGCGGCCCGGCTCGGCCCACAACTCGGCCGAGTAGGAGATCGGCAGCGCCTCAAAATGGCGGTGGATGAGCGCGAAGTAATCCTCGAGCGGGGGCGGCTCCATGCCGGGATAGGCGCTGGGAAAACCGCCACCCACATCGATGATGTCGACCGTTACCGCCGCTTCCGCGATCGCCGCGCGCACGCGCTCGAGCGCCTGGACGTAGGCAAAGGGGGTCATCGCCTGGCTGCCGACATGGAAGCAGATGCCGAGCGCGTCGCAATGCTGGCGCGTGGCCTGGAGCAGCGGCGCGGCATCGGCAAGATCGATACCGAACTTGGCCGCGAGGCTCAACTCGGAATGTTCGGAGGACACGCGCAGCCGCACCAGCAGGTTGAGGTCCTCGGCTGCGACACCATCATGCGAAGTCGCCTCGACGATCTTGGCCAGCTCCTCTTGCGTATCGAGGCTGAAGGTGCGCACGCCATGCGCGTGATAGGCCTCGGCGATCGCGCTGGCTGTCTTGACCGGGTGCATGAAGCACAGCGTCGCGTCCGGCAGCAGCTCGCGCACCAGCCGCACCTCGGCAATGGAGGCGACGTCGTAATGCGTCACGCCAGCGTCCCACAGAAGCTGCAGCAACTCGGGCGAGGGATTGGCCTTGACCGCATACAGCGTCTTGCCGGCGAACTTCTCGACGAAGAAGCGCGCTGCACGCCGGGCGGCGTGCGGACGGTTGCAGATGACCGGTTCGTCCGGCGCGAGCGCGCGAACTACAGATCGTGCGTCGGGGAAATGGTGCAATTCAAGGGACCTCCGGGCGTATCGTCAGACAGGCTGCCTTGCGGTTGGAAGTCCCCATGGGGCAGCGGGAAGCGCGCATATATTTGCCGTTTTGTTAATCGCAAGTGAAAATGCGCCGGCCCGCTGCCAGGAGCGGATCGGGGGCCTTCAATCCCCCTCGAACAGCTTCGCCCAACGCCGCTTTGGCCGCGATTCCCAGGCCTTGCGATGCCACGCGTCCGAAGCCAGCAGCGGCAGCACCGAGCCGGCTTCGGCGAACACCATCTGTTCGAGCGCCACGTCCACCTTGCCCCAGCTCGCCGCCTCCTTGAGCGTCGATGAGGAGCAGGCCCCGTCGCGCACGTCGGCGACGGTGAGCTGCACCGCATATTTGTGCATCTCGACATCCTCGTGGCCGAGGATCTCGGCGCAGACCACGGTATCCTGCACGAAATTCTTGGGCACCCCGCCGCCGATCATCAGCAGACCCGAAGCGCCCGCCTCGATCTTGATCTGCGTCAGTTCGCGAAAATCGGCGATGGCATCCAGCATCATGTAGGGCTTGTCCGCCTTCATCCGTTCGACCTGGTGCTTCACCAGCCCGAAGCCGGCCGAGCTGTCGACAAAGGCCGGGCAGAAGATCGGCACGTCATGCTCATAGGCGAGCTTGACGAGGCTGTTATCCTTTTTGCCATGCTCGACGAGGTACTTGCCCATCGCATGGATGAATTCGCGCGAGGAATAGCCGCGCGGCTCGAGTGAATCGGCAATGCGGCCGATGGTGTGGTCGGTCTCCTGCAGCGATTGCTCGTCGATATAGGTGTCGTAGATGCGGTCGATGTAAAGCGAGCGCAGCGTCATATCGTCGGGCACTTCAAGCGCCTGGTAGTGCTTGTGGCCGAGACCCTCGAAAAAATCCATGTCGACGATGCTGGCGCCCGTCGCGACCACGCAATCGACCATGTTCGAGCGGACCAGCTCGGCATAGGCGTCCATGCACCCGCCCGCGCTGGTCGAGCCGGCGATGACCAGGAATATCGTGCAGTCCTGGTCCTCGAGCATGGTATTGTAGATCCGCGTCGCGCGGGCGAGATCGCGGCTGGTGAAGCTCATCTTGCCCATCGCCTCGACGATCGGGCGGGCGTCGAACTCGCGGATGTCGATATGTTCGACCTTCGTCGAGAGCAGTTCGGCCTTCCTCGTGTCGTTCACCGTGGCATCGTTCATCTGCGGAAATCTCCTCGTCCTTCGGGCAGGGAACGGCGCCCTCGCAGCCGTGGTTCCCCGATCGATGGTGCGCCAGCGGATGGCTGGCGGCGGTCCGGCAAATCTCATATTGCGGTTTCATGACGGATTCGGGTGGGGGGCGCGCGCCGACGCGCGAGGGAGTCGAGCGCGCGGCGGCGAAGATCGCTCAGATCCTGTCGCCAACGCCGCTGCTCCCGCTGGCAATCGACGGCGTGCGGTTGTGGGCCAAGGCCGAGAGCCTGCAACCCGTCGGCGCGTTCAAGATCCGCGGTGCCTGGCACCGGCTGAGCGACCTTTCGCCCGAGGAACGCGCCCGCGGCGTGGTTGCGGTATCGAGCGGCAATCATGCGCAGGGCGTAGCCTGGGCCGCTCGGAAGCTGGGGATCGAGGCGCAGATCGTCATGCCCAATGATGCGCCCCGGGTTAAGCTCGAGCGCACGCGCGCGCTCGGCGCCACCATCATCGGCTACGATCGGATGAGCGAGGATCGCGAGGCCATCGCCGAGGCGCTCGCGGCTGAAAAGGGCGCCGCCTACGTCCACGCCTACGCCGATCCGTGGGTGATCGAGGGCCAGGGCAGCGCCGGGATCGAGATCAACGCGCAGCTTGGCCACCAGCCGAGCCGCATCCTCGCCTGTTGCGGCGGCGGCGGGCTTTCCGCAGGGCTTGCGCTCGCCTGTCCTGAGGCGGCGATCATTCCCGTCGAGCCCGAAGGCTGGGACGATGTCTGCCGTTCGATAGTTTCTGGGAAGATCGAACATATCATTGATAATCCACCGGAAACAGCCTGCGATGCATTGCAGACCTTCGCCACGCGCCCGATCAACTTCGCCATCCTGAAAGAGCGCTGCACGAGTGGACTCACGGTGAGCGAGGCGGAGGTCCGCACCGCCCAGCGCTTCGCCTTCAGCGAGCTGAAACTGGTGCTCGAGCCCGGCGGCGCCGCGGCGCTCGCGGCCGCACTCACGGGCAAGGCCGAGCTCGACGAGCACACGGTGATCATGCTGACGGGCGGCAATGTCGATCCGCGTGCCTTCGCTCAGGTCATCTGGCAGGCCTGATCGAACTGATCGACACCCGATAGGAAAGGGCAAAACCCATGCAGCAAGAGATTCTCGCCCCCGCCGCGGTGCTCGTCGTCTGGACTCTGGTCATGCTGTTCTGGCTGGCCACGCTGCGGGCGCCGGTGTTCAAGGCGATGGGCGGCGCCAGCAAAATCCCGCGCGGCGGCCGGGGCAGCGACATGGAGGGGCGCGTTCCGCCCCGCGTCGCCTGGGCGTCGCACAACCACACGCACCTGATGGAGCAGCCGACGCTGTTCTATGCCGTGTGCGTCATCCTCGCGATCCTCGGCGCATCCGAGGCCCAGGTGCTCGCCGCCTGGATCTATACCGTCTCGCGGATCGTCCATTCGCTGTGGCAGGCGCTGGTGAACATCGTGCTGTGGCGTGCCCTGCTGTTCCTCGTCGGCACGGTCGCGCTCGGCTATCTGGCGGTGAGCGCAGTGCTGCAAGCCCTCGCCTGACTCCGCGTCAGTCGCCCTTCCCCCGCGTGACCGAAGCGAGGCAGCCGACGAAATCCTGCGTCCAGGCCAACACATTGTCGTCGCGTACCGTGCCGATGCATTTCTCCCACCGGTCGCGCCGCTCCCTGGGGCTCATGTCGAGCGCGATTCGGATATTGTGCGAGACATCATCGGGGCTGTGCGGGTTGACGAGCAGCGCATCGGTCAATTGCAGCGCCGCCCCGGCAAAGCGAGAGAGGATCAGCACGCCCGGATCTTCGGGGTCCTGCGCGGCGATATACTCCTTGGCGACGAGGTTCATCCCGTCGCGCAAGGGGGTGACGAGGCCGATCTTGGCCGCGCGGTAGAAGCCGAACAGCTCTTCCTGCAGGTAGCCCTGGTTGACGTACCGGATCGGCACTATGTCCACGTCCGAGCGCGCGCCGTTGATCTGCCCGGTCTTCTGTTCGAGTTCTGCGCGGATCTGCTGGTATGAGCCGATGTCTTCCCGGCTCGGCGGGGCGATCTGGATATAGACAAGCTCGCGCACGCGCTGGTGGTTCTGGTCGAAGAAGCGGCCGATCCCGTCCATCCGCTCGGGCAGGCCCTTGGAATAGTCGAGCCGGTCGACACCAAGCATCGCGGTGCGCTCGCGCGTGCTGGCGAGCAGGCGCTGCTCGGCCTGCTTGGCGACGGCGGTCTCGCCCTTGGCCATGAAGAAATCATAATCGATGCCGATCGGGAAGGCCTTAGCCAAAGTGGTTCGCCCGTCGAAGGCGACGCGCCCCGTCTCCTCGTCGACCTCGGCGCCGAGTTCCTTCTTGCAGTAATGCAGGAAGCTCTCGAGCCACTCGGTGGTCTGGAAGCCGACCACGTCGTAGTGCAGCATCGCCATCACCAGCCGCTCGTGATACGGCAGCGAGACGAACAGCCGGGCGGGCGGCCAAGGGGTGTGGAGGAAGAAACCGATCCGGTTCGTCAGCCCGCGCGAGCGGAGCCGCTCGCCGAGCGGGATCAGGTGGTAATCATGGATCCACACCATGTCGTTGGGCTCGATCAGCGGCAGCACCGAGGCGGCAAAGCGCTCGTTGACCCGCTCGTAGCCGCGGCCAAAATCGCGTTCGTATTCGGTCAGGTCGATCCGGTAGTGAAACAGCGGCCAGAGCGTCGAATTGGCGTAGCCGTTGTAATATTCCTCGACGTCCTGGTGCTCGAGGTCGATTGTCGCGGTGGTGACGCCGTCATCCGAGCGGCGAACATTGATATCGCCGGTAAAGCCCTCGATTTCCTGGCCCGACCAGCCAAACCAGATGCCGCCATGCTGCTTGAGCGCGGCGCTGAGCGCGCCCGCCAGCCCGCCCTGCGCACCCGCCGCACCGCGCGACTGCGGCACGGCGACCCGGTTGGAGATGACGATCAGGCGGCTCATGTTTCCCCGTCCAAGATGCTGGCGGGCCCCCTGCCCGCTCCCAGCTGCATCACCGCACCATGTTCCAGCTTTTTGACAGCAGCGAGGCGCAGTTGATGATACCGACCAGCGAATAGGTTTGCGGGAAGTTCCCCCACGGCTCGCCGGTCACGAAGTCCATGTCCTCCGACAACAGGCCCGATGGCGTGCGGTGGCCGAGCATGGTGCAGAACAGCTCGCGCGCCTCCTCGGTCCGGCCGCACATCGCCAGCGCCTCGATCATCCAGAAGGTGCAGATGTTGAACGCAGTTTCGGGCAAGCCGAAATCGTCCTCCTCGGCATAGCGCAGCATGAACTGGCCGCGCCTCAGCGCCTGTTCGAGATGGGTGAAGGTCGAGCGGAAGCGCTCGTCGTCGGGCGTGTGGTAGCGCAATTCTACCAGCTGCATCAGGCTCGCATCAAGATAGTCGCTCTCGAACGAGGCGCCGTAATGACCGCTTCCGCTGCCGATCGGGCCGTTCTCGACCCACGCCTGGCGATCGATTGTGGTGCGGATCGTCTCGGCTCGCTCGCGCCAGATGGTGGCACGCTCGAGCCGCCCGAGATGCGCTGCGACGATGGCAAGGCGGTCGCATGCCGCCCAGCTCATCACCGCCGAATAGGTGTGGACCTCCTGCCGCGTGCGGAACTCCCACAGGCCCGCATCGGGCTTGTCGTGCATCTTCCAGGCGACCTCGCCGACTTCTTCCAGTGCCTCGAAATCGTCCGCGGTCGCCACGCGCAGCAGACGCTGGTCATAGAAGCCCTGCACGGTGGGGAGCACGATCTGGCCGTAGCAATCGTGCTGCACCTGCTTGTAGGCCGCATTGCCGATCCGCACCGGCCCCATCCCGCGATAGCCGGCGAGATGCGGCGCGATGCTTTCGTCCAGTTCGGCAACGCCCATCACCGAGTAAAGCGGCTGGATCCGCCCGCCTCGTGCATCATCGACGATGTTGCGCAGGTAAGAGAGGTATTTTTCGAGCACGTCGAGCGCACCCAGGCGGTTCAGCGCCTGGACGGTGTAATAGGAGTCGCGGATCCAGCAGTAGCGATAGTCCCAGTTCCGCTCCGAGCCGGGCGCCTCGGGAACCGAGGTGGTGAGGGAGGCGACGATGGCGCCGGTCTCCTCGTGCTGGCACAGCTTGAGCGTGATCGCAGCGCGGATCACCGCCTCCTGCCATTCGAAGGGTGTCGCCAGGCCGCGCACCCAAAGGCGCCAGTAATTGCGCGTCTGCGCCTCCAGCCGACGGACCTCGGAGCGGATATTGCCGCGGAACGGCTCGTCCGGGCCGAGGAAGAAATGCTGGTCGCTCTCGACCCGGTAGGTGCGCTCCTCGAGCACGTAGCCGACCGGCGCATCGGTGGTCAGGCGCAGCGGCTGGCCGGTGACGAGATAGCGGATGTGATTGGTGCCGCTGGTCGTTTCCGCCCGCCCCGCGCCGTACTCGCGCATCGGCCGCAGCGTGACCTTGAGCCGCGGCACGCCGGCGACGGGGCGCACCGTGCGCACGAAGGCGACCGGGCGAAACATCCGGCCAGAGCGCTCGAAGCGGGGCGCGAAATCGGTGATCTCGACCGCGCTGCCGTCCTGCGCCTCGAGGCGGGTGACGAGGATCGGCGTGTTGCGCTCATAATGGGTGGAGGCGCGAATTTGCCCCTCGAGCTCGAAGCGCCAGACCCCCTCGTCGCCATTGTCGCCATTGACGAGCGCGCAGAAGGCGGGGTCGCCATCGACCCGCGGTACGCAGCCCCAGACCAGCACGCCTTGCGCGTCGATCAGCCCCGAAACCTGGCAATTTCCGATCGGCCACAGATCGAGACTGGCCTGGCCTCGCTTCAAAGGCCAAGCCAGTCATGCACTGCTTGCGGGCCCGCCAGGAGATAGCTTGCACCAGTGGACTCGCGCTCGCCAACGAGGATCCCGAACCCGCCGAGCTTCTTCGCCGCGGCCATGCCATCCTCGTCGGTGACATCATCGCCGATAAACACCGGGCGGCGGCCGGCGAAAGGCGGATGGTCCATGAAGGCCCGCACCGCGCCGCCCTTGTCGGCGCCCGGGCGGACGAGCTCGATGACGAACTTGCCGTGCTTGACGTCGAAGCCATGCTCGACCGCCAGTGTTTGCGCATAGGCCAGCGCCTCTTCGCCCGCGCCGGGGTTCGCGCGATAATGTAGCGCCCCGCCATGAGGCTTGGTCTCGAGCCGAATGCCCGCCTTTTCGGCAAATCGGCCGAGCGCCTGCTCCACTTCACCTGACATCGGCTCCGGCGCCTCGCCC
>PPFU01000638.1_pt1 | contig 28541 bp, 27 predicted proteins | sample 1535991 | NCBI WGS metagenome assembly PPFU01 (sample SAMN04901290, study PRJNA319586) | Hypolithon metagenome, whole genome shotgun sequencing project. | isolation source: Antarctic Hypolithon | place: Antarctica: Miers Valley | collected 2014
TCGAGCCGCTGGAGGGCCGCGCGTTCCGCGTGCTGGCCGCGGCGGCCGACCGCGACGGGGACGTCGCGTCCGCGATGGTGCTGTACAACGTCGCGGCGCGGCGCAGCCCGCGCGACGTCGCCACCCAGGCGTGGCTGACCGAGCGCGCGCTGCTTGACGGCCGCTTTGGGGACGCCATGGCGCGCATCGACGTCATGCTGCGCGTCGCGCCGACGCAGCGGCCCGTGTTGCTGCCGCTGCTGGCGCAGCTGGCGGTCGACCCGGGCTTTGCGAGCGCGCTCGCCAACGCGCTGGCGCCGCGGCCGCCATGGCGCGGCGACGTGCTGGCAGCGCTGCAGTCGGCCGACGACCCACGCGCCGCCGACCAGGTGTTGTCCGCGCTGCGCGGGGCAGGGGGGCTGGACGATGCCGAGTTCGACGCGTGGACCGCCGCGCTGATGCGCCGCGGTGACTGGGGCCAGGCGTATGCGCGATGGATTGGCACCCTGGACCTCGCCGGCGACCGCCTGCCGCTCGTCTTCAACGGCGACTTTTCGCGCCCGGTGTCCGGCCGTGGCTTCGACTGGCACACCTCGCGCATGCCGGGAGTAGCGCTGCAGTTCATCGAAGGGGACGACGGCAGCGGCACGGTGGCCCACGCGCGCTTCCGTGGCCGCGCGGTCGCTCGCCTCAACCTCGAGCAGCCACTGTTGCTCGCCCCCGGCCGCTACCGCTTCAGCGCGCGCATGCGCGTCGCTGCGCTGCGGAGCGAGGCAGGACTGGTGTGGACGGTGCACTGCAGGCAGACGCCGCGCGTCGTCTCCACCAGCGAGCCGGTCCTCGGCAGCTTCGGCTGGCGCGAGGTGACGATGACGGTCGATATCCCGTCCCGGGACTGCAACGGCCAGTGGCTGCAGCTGCGCAATCCGGTGCCGGCGGGTTCCGCGCAGCGCGTATCCGGAGACCTGTGGATCGACGACGTGCAGTTGGCGCCGGTCAAAATGTCGCCATCACGTTAAGGTTTCGCCTTCACCAGACTGTATCCTCCACCCCCTGCTGCACACAACGTGCACTACAAGGACGCTTTTTTGATGACGACGTTCCGCACTTTCCTGCTGGCCACCGCTATCGCCGCGGCCTGCTGCCCGGCCTTCGCACAGGACAGCCGCGACGCGGTCGCCACGCTCCGCGTCGATGCCGGTCCCATCATGGCCAGCACCGGCGGCGAGTTCGCTACCGTCAACACCGGCAAGCCGCTGGTCGAGGGCGAGCGCCTCATGGTCGCCGACGGCGGCATCGCCACCGTCCGCTACGACAACGGCTGCACCCGCCAGTACGCCGAGCCGGGCGTCTACGTCATCCAGGAAGACTGCGTGCCGGCTGCGATCGCCGCCGGTGGCGTCGACTGGCGTGGCGCCGCGCTGATCAGCGCCGGTGTCGGCGTCGGCGCGGCCATCCTGGCCAACCAGGACGACAGCCCGGGCCCGGGTCCGGCCCCTGAGCCGCCGCCGGTCAGCCGCTGATCCTGATCGCCGCCGCGTCCCATCGGATGCGTGCGCCGGTAGCACATAGAGACAAGGGACGGTCCGCAGGGGCCGTCCCTTTTTCGTGGCCGCGATTGACCCGGGCACGTCGCCGCGCCAAGGTCTTCGCACTCAGGCACCAACTTGTGTGTCGCGCGTCACGGAATCCGTTGAGTTCCGCGCCACGCTTGGGTATCTTCCCGGCACGTTGGCGATGGACGTCGACGACCGGGGAAAACACATGCTTCGACCTGCCGTCCTCACGCTTGCCGTGTCGCTCGCCTGCGCCTGCCTGCTTCCCATGAGCGCGTTCGCCGCCGGACAGGCTGCGTCCCCGGCGCCTGCCTCTGCCGCGGCCCCCACCCAGACCCCCATCGTCCTGCGCGTCGACACCGGCAGCGTCATGGTCAGCGACGGCGGTGCCTTCGCGCCCGCCAACACCGGCACCGTCCTGCAGTTGGGAGACCGGTTGATGGTCGCCGAGGGCGGCATCGCCACGGTCTTCGTCAACGACAGGTGCTCCACCACGTACGACGCGCCTGGCGTGTACGTGGTCACGCCCGAGTGCGAGCGCGCCGCGGCCGCCGTCCCCAGGGGCGCCACGATCGGCATCGTTGGCGGTGTGATCGCGCTGGGCGCGCTGGCCGGTGGTGGTGGTGGTGGTGGCGACGCCGCCCCGCCGCCGCCGCCGCCGCCGCCCGTCTCGCGCTGACGCGAGGCCGCTGCATCCGGACTGCGTCGTCCCAGCGCCACGTCGCTGTCATCCGTTGACCCCGTTCAGCCGGCGATTGGCATGCGGTCTGGTGCCGGTCATCGCGGGAGCGTCAGCCCCGGGGTGCGAAGGCTTGCCAGCGCTCGGCGCACCTAGCGCCTCCGACGACCCAGCCATGCCCGCCATTCCGGTGCTACCGATGCCCGCCGTTTCCAGCCCGCTCGCCGACACGTTCGCGCGCCATGGCCATCTCGCCATCGCGGTGCTGCTGGCGTGCGCGTTCACCAGCGGCGGCGGCTCGATGGACCGCGGCCTGTTCGACGTCGCCACCCAGCTGCTGGCGCTGCCGCTGCTGGCATGGGCGGCGCTGGCGCTGCACGGGTCGACGGGCAGCACGCTGCGGCGGGTAGCGGTCGGTGTCGCCGTCACCATCGTGACGGTGCTGGCGGCGCAGCAGCTGTCGCTGGGGCAGGGCGCCTGGCAGGCCATCGAAGCGCGCCGGGCCCTCGATGCCGACCTGACGCTGGCTGGCGTCGCCCACGCGCGCCACGCCTGGGCGCTGGCGCCGCTGGCTGCGGAGCGGGGCCTGTGGTCCGTGCTGCCGGCGCTGGCGGTGTTCCTCGGCCTGCTGGCGCTGCCCACGACGCGTCACCGCCCGCTGTTGCTGCTGGTCGTGGGCCTCACCGGTGCCAGCCTGCTCCTCGGCTACCTGCAGCTGGGCGCGCCGCAGGACAGCCTGTTGAACCCCTTCCCGCAGTGGGCGCCCGCGCTCAACGGCGTGTTCGCCAACCCCAACCACCAGGCCACTGCGCTGGCGCTGTCGGTCGTCGCCATCGCCGTGCTGCTGCTGCAGCCTGACCCGCACCGCGACGACGCGACGCCCCTGTGGCAGCGCGCCGTCCTGGCTACCACGGCGGTCCTGCTGCTGGCCTCGCTGCCGCTCGCCGGCTCGCGTGGCGCGCTGCTGGTCTGCCTGGTGGTGGTGGTGGGCACCGTGGCTGCGGCGCTCGTGGCGCGTCGGCGTGCAGACACCGGCAGCGCGACCACCGTCTGGCGCGGCCGCGGCGCGCTGCTGGTGCTGGGCGCGGTCGGGCTGGGCGCCATCGTCGCCGCCGTCGGCTGGCTGCACGTCGACATGGCGGAGGAAGTGCGCTGGACCGTGGCCAAGACAACGGTCGCGGCGTTCAGGGACCACGCGCCCATCGGGATCGGCCTGGGCAGCTTCGTGCCCTGGTTCGAGCAGGTGGCCACTGGCCCGCTCCTGCAGTGGGCCTATTTCAACCACGCGCACAACGAATACGCGCAGTGGTGGCTGGAGTCCGGCGTGCCCGGCGTCGCGCTGCTGCTGGCGGTGCTGGTGCTGCTGGCGTGGTGCCTGCCGCGGCGTTCGCGCGCGGCGACGGCCGACTTCGGCGCTGCACTGGCCGCGTGGGGCGGCTGCGCGGTGCTGCTGCTGCATTCCATCGTCGACTACCCGCTGCGCACGCCGGCGCTGATGACCGTCGGCGCGCTGCTGGCCGGCATCGTGGTCGCGCAGCGTCTAGCCCGGGATGGCCTGGCGCCACGCCCGGCGCGCGCCTCAAGTCCTCGCATTGCCGCCCAACCCGCATAATGGCCGGCTGCCGCGCGGGCCACCCGCATCACTGCAAGGGACCGCCCGCGTGACCACCACCACCACCGATGCCCCCGCAAGTCCCGAAGCGCCTGGCATCGCGACGCAGGCGCTGCGCGACGCGCGCATCGCCATCATCGGTCTCGGCTATGTCGGCCTTCCGCTCGCGGTCGAGTTCGGCAAGCAGTACGCCACCGTCGGCCTCGACATCAACGCCGCGCGCATCGACGAGCTGCGCCAGGGCTGCGACAACACCCTCGAGGTCGAGCCCGAGCTGCTGGCGTCGGCCACGCGCCTCAGCTTCAGCGCCACGCTCGACGCGATTGCGGACTGCAACGTCTACATCGTCACCGTGCCCACGCCCATCGACAGCGCCCGCCGGCCGGACCTGACCCCGCTGGTCAAGGCCAGCGAGGCGATCGGCAGCGTGCTCAAGGCCGGCGACACGGTGATCTATGAGTCCACCGTATACCCCGGCTGTACCGAAGAAGTCTGCGTGCCGATCCTGGAGCGCGTCTCCGGGCTGCGCTTCGACAGTAGTGCTGCCAAGAGCGCCCCCACCCCAACCCTCCCCCGCTTCGCAGGGGAGGGAGCAGCTGCCGACGCCACTGCCGGTCTCCTTCCCCCGCCCGCGTGGGAAGGCCGGGATGGGGGCGCCCCTGGCACGTTCACCTGCGGCTACTCGCCCGAGCGCATCAACCCCGGCGACAAGGCCCACCGCGTCACCAGCATCCTCAAGGTGACCTCTGGCTCCACCCCGGCCGCCGCCGACTTCGTCGACGCGCTGTACCGTTCCGTCATTACCGCCGGCACCCACAAGGCCAGCAGCATCAAGGTGGCCGAGGCCGCCAAGGTCATTGAGAACACCCAGCGCGACCTCAACATCGCGCTCGTCAACGACCTCGCCATCCTGTTCAACAAGCTCGGCATCGACACGCTGGAGGTGCTGGAAGCCGCCGGCACCAAGTGGAACTTCCTGCCGTTCCGCCCGGGCTTGGTGGGCGGGCACTGCATCAGCGTCGACCCGTACTACCTCACCCACAAGGCGCAGGAAGTCGGCCACCACCCGGACGTGATCCTCGCCGGCCGCCGCACCAACGACGGCATGGGCGCGTATGTCGCCAACGAGGTCATCCGGCTGATGGTGCGCAAGGGCATCAACCCGGTGCGCGCACGCGTGCTGGTCCTGGGCCTGGCCTTCAAGGAGAACTGCCCGGACCTGCGCAACACCCGCGTGGTCGACATCATCGACGCGCTGCGCGGGTACTCGGCGCAAGTGGACGTGCGCGACCCGTGGGTCGATGTAGCGGAAGCGCGGCACGAGTACGGGCTGGAGCTGATCGATGCGCCGGAGGCGGGCAGCTACGACGCGGTGATCGTCGCGGTAGGCCATGACGAATTCCGCACGCTGGGCGCCGACGGCATCCGCGCCTTCGGCAAGCCCGACAGCGTGCTCTACGACGTCAAGTACATACTGCCGCGCGACGCCGTCGACGGCCGGCTCTGAGCGCCGCCGCGCACAAATGACCATGGTAATGTGACTACGGCCATTACCCAGGAACGTCCCATGGAAACCGAAGTGTCCAAATCCAGGTTCAAGGCGCATGCGCTGGAGATCTTCCGCAGGGTGGAGGCCACCGGTGAGCCGGTGATCGTGACCGACCACGGCCAGCCCGCGCTCATCGTGCAGAAGTACCGCAAGCCGGCCGGAAGCCTGCACGACAGGCTGAAAGGCTCGGTGCTGCGCTATGACGCGCCGTTCGATGCCGTCGACGACGACAGCTGGGACGCATTGGCTTGATCGTCCTCGACACGCACGCGCTGATCTGGTGGGTCAATGGCGATGCCCAGCTGTCGGCCCCGGCCAGGACCGCCATCGCGGATGCCCAGCAGGGTGGCCGCGTGCTGGTGTCGGCGATCACCATCTGGGAGATCGCCATGCTGGTCGAGCGCGGCCGCATCGCGCTGGCCATGGACCTCGACCAGTGGCTGGCGGCGGTACGGGAGCTGGACGGCGTGGAGGTCATGCCGGTGTCCGCGCAGGGCGCGATGCAGTCGGCCACCTTGCCCGGCGAGTTCCACAAGGATCCGGCCGACCGCATGATCGTCGCCCTTGCGCGTGAGCTGAATGCACCGGTGGTCACCGCGGACCAGAAGATCCAGCGCTACGCGCACGTCAGGTGGGTGTGGTGATCACTGTGGGCAGGCAGCAAGCGCGATGAAAGTCCTCGTCACCGGCACCGCCGGCTTCATCGGCTCCCACGTCGCCATGCGCCTGCTGGCGCGCGGCGACGAGGTGGTCGGCCTCGACAACATGTCGGACTACTACGACGTCACGCTGAAGCAGGCGCGGCTGGACCGGTTTGCCGACGCGGCCGGCTACACCCACGTGCATGCGGACCTCGCCGACCGCGACGCGGTGGAGCAGGTATTTGCCACCCACAAGCCGCAGCGGGTCATTAATCTGGCCGCGCAGGCCGGCGTGCGCTATGCCGCCACCAACCCGCACGTGTACGTGAGCAGCAACGTCACTGGCTTCCTGCACATCCTCGAAGGCTGTCGCCACCACGACGTGGAGCACCTGGTGTTCGCCTCCACCAGTTCGGTCTACGGCGCCAACCTCAAGATGCCGTTCTCCGAGCACCAGCCCACCGAGCACCCGCTGACGCTGTACGCCGCCACCAAGAAAGCCAACGAGCAGATGGCGCACAGTTATGCACATCTGTACGGCATCCCCAGCACCGGCCTGCGCTTCTTCACCGTCTACGGCCCGTGGGGCCGCCCGGACATGGCGCTGTTCCTGTTCACCAAGGCCATCCTGGCCGGCGAGTCGATCAAGGTGTTCAACCATGGCCACCACAAGCGCAGCTTCACCTACGTCGACGACATCGTCGAAGGCGTGATCCGCACGTTGGACAATGTGCCCGGCAAGAACGCCAGCTGGCATGGCCATGCGCCTGACCCGGCCAGCAGCGGCGTCGCGCCGTACCGCATCTACAACATCGGCAACGAGCAGCCGGTGCAGCTGCTGCGCTACATCGAGGTGCTGGAGCAGTGTCTGGGCAAGAAGGCGCAGATGGAAATGCTGCCGCTGCAGGCGGGGGACGTGCCGGATACGGAGGCGGACGTGTCGGAGCTGATTGCCAATGTCGGTTACAGGCCCGTGGTGTCGGTCGAGACGGGCGTGCAAACGTTTGTGAACTGGTATCAAACCTATTACGAGAAAGGAAGTCGATGATGGTGCCGGCAAGCACAAAGATCAGTCGCCACGCAGTGGTGGAAACATCGAGCATTGGCGCTGGCACGATCATCGAAGAGTTTGCCATTGTGCGTAGCGGCGCCATCATTGGCTCGAACGTTCGCATCCATCCCTTCGTGGTAATTGGCGATGGCGTTGAAATCGGTGACGACGTCGAAATATTTCCGGGCGCCTTCATTGGGAAGGAGCCGAAGGGTGCACGGGCCACTTCGCGGCCTATCGAATTCGATCGCAAGATCACGATCGGCGATGGAACCTCTGTCGGTCCGCATGCAGTCATCTTCTACGACGTGTCGATCGGCAATGGTTGCCTCTTGGGCGACGGAGCATCAGTCCGTGAAGGATGCCGAATCGGCGCAAGTTGCATCCTTAGTCGTTACGTAACGGTCAACTACAGCACGACCATTGGTGATCGGGTCAAGGTGATGGACCTGACGCACATCACCGGAAACATGACGATCGAGGACGACGCCTTCGTTAGCACGATGGTGGGTACCGCGAACGACAACAACATTGGTCGCCATGCGTACGGCGATGAGATGCGAGGGCCAACCCTTCGAAAGGGGTGCGTAGTAGGCGCAGGCGCTACTCTGCTGCCCAACGTCACCATTGGTGTGAATGCCACCGTTGCCGCAGGCGCAGTCGTTACGCGGGATGTGGCTGCAGATCAAGTGGTTGGCGGAATTCCTGCCAAAGAGTGGAAGAGATAATGATTCCTTGGAAGATCGGCGACAAGGTGACGCGCAAGCGGGCGCTTGGTGAGAAGGAGGTCGCGCACTTCGCTTCCTTGGTCGGTGACCTGAATCCAATCCATAGCGACCTAGGCGCTGCCCGGCTTGCTGGCTTCGTCGGAACGATCGCTCACGGGATGATTGCCGGATCCTTCTTTTCCGAAATCCTCGGGAATGAGCTGCCAGGGCCTGGAAGTGTGTACCTGGAGCAGCGGTTTCAGTTCCTCGCTCCTATCTATTTTCCAAGCGATATCGTGCTTTCGGTGGAAGTTGTCAATGTGCGTGGCGACCAGAAGATCATCACTGTTCGTACGACCTGTCTCGATAGCGACGGGGTGCTGTGTTTGGATGGCGAAGCTGTGCTCCTGCGGCGAGATGTTAGTGCCAACGATGTTTCTTGACCGTTGCAAGATCATCAGCCTCCCAAAGATCGCCGATCCGCGCGGCAATCTGACCTACGTGGAAGGCGGGGAACACATCCCGTTTGCGATACAGCGTGTGTATTACCTCTATGACGTACCCGGCGGTGCCGAGCGGGGGGGGCATGCGCATAAGGGCCTGCAGCAGCTGATCGTGGCGATGTCTGGCAGCTTCGACGTCGTCCTCGACGACGGGGACAAAAAGCAGCGATTCCATCTCAACCGTTCCTACAACGGTCTTTATGTCTGCCCGATGATCTGGCGCGAGCTGGACAACTTTTCGTCGGGTTCGGTGTGCATGGTGCTTGCATCCAACCGGTATGACGAGGCCGACTACTACCGAAATTACGATGATTACCTCGTGGCACAGGGTCTGAAATGAAGAAGGTTCCGTTCCTCGATCTGCATGCGGCGTATGCCGAAATAAAGCGTGAGATTGACGAAGCTGTCGGGCGCGTGTTCGCGAGCGGCTGGTACATCCTCGGCCCAGAAGTCGAGGCGTTCGAGGCGGAGTTCGCGGGCTATTGCGAGGCGCAGCATTGCATCGGCATGGCCAACGGACTCGATGCGCTTCACCTCGCACTGCGGGCGATGGAGGTAGGCCCGGGCGACGAGGTTATCGTGCCGTCCAACACGTACATTGCGACCTGGCTGGCCGTCAGCCAGTGCAGCGCGACGCCGGTGCCGGTGGAACCCGACGATCGCACGTACAACATCGATCCGTCGCTGATCGAGGCCGCCATCACGCCGCGCACGAAGGTGATCCTGCCAGTGCACCTGTACGGCCAGCCAGCTGACATGGATCCGATCCTGGCCATTGCGCGCAGGCACGGCCTGCGCGTGCTGGAGGATGGGGCGCAGGCGCATGGTGCGCGCTACAAGGGGCGCCGTATTGGCGCGAATGGCGATGCTGCGGCGTGGAGCTTCTATCCCGGGAAGAACCTTGGCGCGGTGGGCGATGGAGGTGCTATCACCACGAGTGATGCTGAACTTGCTGATCGCATCCGCGTGCTGCGTAACTACGGTTCGCGGGTCAAGTACGTCAACGAGGTGCAGGGTTACAACAGCCGGCTCGACCCGATCCAGGCCGCGGTATTGCGTGTCAAGCTGAAACATCTGGACGCGTGGAATGTGCGCCGCGGCGCATTGGCGAAGCAGTACCTCAATGGGCTGGCGGACACGGGGCTGCGATTGCCGCACGTGCCGGAGTGGGCCGATCCGGCTTGGCATCTCTTCGTGGTGCGCAGCGTGCAGCGTGACCGGCTGCAGCAGCGCCTGACGGATGCGGGCATCGGCACCTTGATTCATTATCCGATTCCGCCCCACCGGCAGCAGGCGTACGCCGCGGCCGGCATTCCGACTGATGCGTTTCCGCTAGCGGGCCGCATGGCTGATGAGCTGCTGAGCCTGCCGATCGGTCCGCAGCTGCCGACCGCGGCAGTGGCGCAGGTGATCGAAGTGATGGGCCGGCAGTTCGCGGCCACGTGAGCAGCGGCAGCTCCCATCGCCAGATCCTGCGCTCGTCGTCGATCATCGGCGGCGCCTCGGTCGTCAACATCCTGATCAGCCTGCTGCGGACCAAAGTGGCGGCGGTGTTGCTGGGCCCCGCTGGTATCGGGTTGATCGGGCTGTTCCAGAGTCTGATTGCCACGGCGTCCGCCATGGCCGCCTTAGGGTTCGGTACCGTCGGCACGCGACAGATCGCGGAGGCCGCAGGGCGGAAGGACGCTGCTGGTGTTGCTGCAGCGCGTCGTGCGCTGTTCTGGGGCACCGCAATCCTGGCCGTGATTGGTTTTGCGTTGGTCTGGCTGCTACGCGAGACCTTGGCAACTCGTCTGCTGGGCGATGCATCCCGCGCGACGGACGTGGGCTGGCTGGCGCTGGGCGTGGGCCTGACGGTGGCCGCTGGCTCCCAGGGTGCGCTGCTAACGGGGCTACGTCGCATAGGCGACATCGCCCGGGTCAGCGTGTGGTCCTCAGTGCTGGCGACGGTCATCGGTGTCAGTGCGTTGTGGCTCTGGGGCCCGCAAGGCCTGCTGGTCTTCGTCCTGGCAACACCCTTGGGCAGTTTCCTGATCGGCCACCTCTATGTCGCGCGGGTGCCCAAAGTGCAGGCGCCGTCCACGCCAATGCCGCAGTTGGCCGCGCAGTGGAAGGAGCTCGTTCGCATCGGTATTCCGTTCATGGTTACCGGAGTGATCGTTGCTGCAGGACAGCTCGCAGTTCGTGGCATCGTCCAGACCCAATTGGGTCCATCTGCTCTGGGTCAGTTTCAAGCCGCGTGGGTAGTCTCCGTGACGTATATGGGGTTCGTGCTTGGAGCGATGGGTGCTGACTATTATCCGAGACTAACTGCTGCCATCGAAGATCGGCAGAAAGTCAATGAGCTCGTGAATCAACAGACCGAGGTCGCGTTGCTATTGGCGAGTCCTGTCCTGTTGATATTGTTGGCGCTTGCGCCATGGGCAATCGAGATCCTTTACTCAAGCAGTTTCGATCGAGCAAGTTCTTTATTGCGCTGGCAGATTGTCGGAGATGTTCTAAAAATCGCCAGCTGGCCCTTAGGTTTTGTACTGCTCGCGGCTGGCGCGGGACGAACGTTCATGCTGACCGAGGCATTGGCAGTCGGTGTATTCACTGGCGCTGTTTGGATCATGCTCCCCGTGATCGGCCTCGCGGCTACCTCGTTTGCCTTTGTAACGATGTATTTATTTTACTTACCAGTAGTATATTGGCTGGCAAGAAGGCGTACTGACTTCAGGTGGGATCGACAAGTGTTCTTTCACGCCATAGTCCTTTTTCTCTTCGCGTCATTGGTGTCTCTCGCAATTACATTGACGGAATGGTTGGGAGTCGCGCTGGCTTGCCTTGGTGCCGCCCTTTTTGGATGCTACGGCTTCGTGCGGCTTGACAGGCTTACTGGGCTTCCCGGCCAGTTAAGCCGAGTAGCGGTGAAAATTCGTACCTTCTTGTCTATTCGCTAGAGGCATTCAACGGCGTACTTTACATTATTCAACGATTCCTTCATCCACCAGATTCAGCGGTATTTATCTGAATCGCGTGATGCTTACTACGCTCAATTCATGGACAAGGTTATGGTTCTATCAGAGCATAGAGTTGAAAATTCGGATCATGGTGAGGCGAATGGACTTCCTCGTGTGAGTGTGGCCGTTGTCACCTACAACCAGCGCGACTTCCTTGAGGAGTGTTTGGAATCGATTTTGCGGCAAGATTATCCCAATATAGAGATTGTTGTTGCAGACGACGCCTCGTCCGATGGAACGCGGGAGATGCTTCTTGAGTATGCGGCATCAGGTCGCGGAGAATTTGTCCTGCGCTTCGCTGCTGAGAACGGCGGCATCACATCCAATCAGAATGTCGCAGCTTCGGCTTGTTCTGGAAAATATCTATCTTGGATGGCCGGCGATGACTTGATGCTCCCAGGAAAATTGAGCAAGCAAGTGGCAATCATGGAAAATAACCCGGACTGTGTTATCTGCTACCACGACTTGGACGTGTTTGACTCGTACACGGGGCGCACCATCAGGAAACACAGTGATATCGACAAGCCTCGCGAAGGTGATGTGCGCACTTTGGTTCGCTACGGTTGCTTTAATGGAGCGGTCTCCAATATGGTGCGCTCAGATTTTCAACCGGCGCCCGCCTTCGACGCGAGAATCCCTATTGCGTCTGACTGGCTCTACTGGATTGAATGTCTTTGGAAAGGTGGCAGGATTATCTATATCGACGAGGTCTTGGGCCGTCACCGACGTCACGCGAACAACGTCACCTCGTCGTCTAGCAGGCTTCCGTCATTGAAGGAAGTGCAGGATCACTTGTTCACATGCGAGATTGTTCTGTCTCGTGCCCCACAGCTAATTGGTGAGGTAAATGCCCGCAAGGCTTATCTGATGCAGTCTTTGCGATGGATCGAAGAAGGATCTTCGTATCGAAATTATCTGTGGGCGTCGCTGAGTTACCGGTTCAGGTTGAAAACATTTGTTGGCTTTCTGTTATCTTTCGTCGGTGTAAAGCGTTGATTGTTCGTAAGCATGTGGTGCCCCATCGCGGGGCAGATAGACATGCTGCCCATGGGAGACATCAGCCGGAGACGGATCGTGGCTGAGCCGAATGACCGTGCGCCCTTACGGTCGGTGCTTTACCTGTCTTACGACGGCATGCTTGAGCCGTTGGGACAGTCGCAGGTGCTTGCCTACCTCGAATCCTTGGCTATGACGCGGCCGATCCATCTGATGAGCTTTGAAAAGCCGAAAGACTGGGCGGATGTGACGCTACGCAATCGCGTGCAGGCGCGGATGGACGGCGCTGGCATCCAATGGCATCCGCGTCGATACCACAGGCGTCCATCGGCGCTGGCGACCAGCTGGGATATCGGGGTGGGCGTGCTGCTCGGCCTTTGGCTGATCATCCGCCATCGTCTTGCCATCGTGCATGCCCGCAGCTATGTCGCCGGGGTCATGGCGCTACCACTGCTGTGGATGACCGGTGCGCGGTTCCTGTTCGACATGCGCGGGTTATGGGCCGACGAGCGCGTCGATGGTGGCCTGTGGCCGTGTGACGGACGCATGTACCAGCTGGCGAAGTGGTTCGAGCGACGCCTCCTGACGCGCGCGGATCACGTGGTGTCGCTCACGAACGCGGCCGTGTCCGAAATCGAACGCTTCCCCTATCTCCGCAACGCTATGCCTCCCGTCAGCGTGATCCCTACCTGCGCCGATCTGGCGCGGTTCGCTCCCGTGGCGCCGCCGGATGGCCCTTTCGTGCTGGGATATGTGGGCTCAACGGGCACCTGGTACCTGTTCGACGCGGTGGTCGCGTGCTTTGCGCAACTCCGCACCATGCGGCCTGATGCGCGATTTCTCGTCGTCAACCGCGGCGAGCATGCCTACGTGCTTGACCGTCTTTCGGCCGGCGGGGTGCCAATGGATGCGGTAGAGGTGCGCGCGGCTGACCACGCAGAGGTGCCTGCACAGATGGCGCGCATGCACGCAGGGGTGTTCTTCATCAAGCCGGTATTCTCCAAACAGGCGTCCGCGCCGACAAAGCTCGGCGAATTCCTCGGTTGCGGAATTGCATGCCTTAGCAACACCGGAGTGGGAGATATGGCGGCCATCCTCGAGGGTGATCGTGTAGGTGTAGCGATCGATGAGTTCGGCCCATCGGCGTTGGCCAACGGCCTGACACGACTCCTTCTGCTCGTGGCCGAGGAGAACGTCCGCTCGCGCTGCGTAGCGGCGGCGATAACTCATTTTTCGCTCGATGGTGGAGTCGCCCAATACAACAGAATCTATCAACTACTGGATAAGGAATGAAACGTAACCTGGATCCGCTGACCGTCGACAGTTTCGGCGACGAGTGGGCGCGATTTGACCAGTCTGCCATGACCAAGGAAGAGGCAAGGAGGATTTTCGAAGATTACTTTGCGATCTTTCCCTGGGCGGATCTGCCCGCCAAGGCATCCGGTTTCGACATGGGGTGTGGCTCCGGCCGCTGGGCGCATCTTGCAGCTCCTCGTGTCGGTCACCTGCATTGCATCGATCCGTCCAGCGCGCTGGGGGTTGCGCGCCGGACGCTAGCATCACATGACAACGTGACGTTTCACGACGCGTCTGTCGATGACTTGCCCCTGCCTTCTGGCAGCCAGGACTTCGGCTACTCGCTCGGTGTGCTTCATCATGTTCCTGATACCGCAGACGGTATCCGTTCATGTGCATCGATGCTCAAACGCGGAGCACCCTTTCTGGTGTATCTCTACTATGCGTTCGACAATCGTCCGGGCGCGTTCCGACTTGTATGGCGGTGCTCAGATTGGATGCGACGCGTTGTGCATCGACTGCCCTCCGCAGCCAAGGGTGTGGTGACGGACGTCATCGCACTGACTGTTTACCTACCGTTCGCGTGCGCTTCTCGCCTTCTGATGCGCATGGGGGTGGGTGTCACCAACGTGCCGCTCTCCTATTATCACGACCACAGCTGGTACACGATGCGCACTGACTCGCGTGATCGTTTCGGAACGCCGCTCGAGCAGCGTTTCACTCGTGTCGAGATCCAGCAGATGATGGAGGCGGCTGGGCTGCGCGACATATGCTTCTCCGACGAAGCTCCGTATTGGTGCGCCGTAGGCATCAAGGAGTGATCCATGTGCTGGGGTTGGCGCTCTACGGCCAAGTGGCTGCGAGTACGCGCTATCGGCTGGGTCAGTTCGCCCCCGGGCTCGCCGCGGAGCACGGGATAAAGCTGGAGACAAGCTCCCTTTTGGGTGACGAGTATCTTCGCCGCCGCTTCAACGGAGAGGTCATGCCTTGGGCAGCGATGCTGGCGGCTGGCTGGGCAAGGCTGGCCGAGCTTCGCAAGAGCAAACACGACCTCATGATGCTGCACTGCGAGTTGTTTCCGCTGATGCCGGCGGTCGTCGAACGAAAATTGCTGGGAGATCGTCCGTACATCTACGATTTCGATGACGCGTTCTATTTGAAATATCGGACAGGCCGGCTCTCGCCGCTGCGACCGCTATTGGGAAGCAAGTTTGACAGCGTCATGACCGGTGCTTCCGCTATCACTGCGGGCAACCGTGCACTTGCGGATTACGCGGGGAAGTTCAACGGCGCCACAACGGTGTTGCCTACCGTTGTAGACACTGGGCGCTACGTGCCTTCTGGAGCGAAGCGCGGTGGACGGTTCACGGTTGGGTGGATCGGATCGCCTTCCACGGCACCGTACCTGGAGGAGCTCGCTCCCGCCCTGCGTCAACTTGGAGCGGAAGGTGCCGTCACCTTTGTCGTGATCGGAGGAAAGGCGCCAGTTGTTCCCGGGGTGGATGTGCATGAAGTCGAATGGAGCGAGGCCACGGAAGTGGAGCTGATCAACAGTTTCGATGTTGGCGTCATGCCCCTTCCCGATAGTGATTGGGCACGCGGCAAGTGTGCCTTCAAGCTCATCCAGTACATGGCGTGTGGCGTACCGGTAGTCGGCACTGCGGTCGGCGCCAACCATGATGTGGTGACATCGGACTGTGGTTTTCTTGCCGGCTCAGATGCAGATTGGCTGAACGCCCTTCGCACGATTCGCGACGATCCCGTGCTGTCACGCGCGCTGGGGGATGCGGGGCGGTCCCGGGCGGAAGAGCATTTCTCGTTGCGGCGCAATCTGCCGGTGCTGGCAGCGGTGATTCGGAAAGCCGCCGACGGAGGTGGCTGAATAATGTGTGGATTGACCGGTTTCTGGCGTCCCGCCGGCCTGGCGGCGGACGCCGCGGACACTGCGCGGGCGATGGCGTCCCGCATCGCTCACCGCGGCCCGGACGACGACGGCGTGTGGACCGACGACGAGGCCGGCATCGCGCTGGCGCACCGTCGGCTGGCGATCGTCGACCTGTCTACCGCGGGCCACCAGCCGATGGCATCGGCCAGCGGCCGCTGGGTGCTGGCCTACAACGGCGAGGTCTATAACCATCTGGCGCTGCGGTCCCGGCTGCAGGTCGAGGGCGCCGCGCTCGACTGGCGCGGGCACGCCGACACCGAGACGCTGCTGGCCTGCATCGCGGCGTGGGGCGTGGAGCGAACGCTCACCGAAAGTGTCGGCATGTTCGCGTTCGCGCTCTGGGACCGTGCAGAGCGCGCACTTTGGCTGGCGCGCGACCGCCTCGGCGAGAAGCCGCTCTACTACGGCTGGCAGGGCGACACCTTTCTGTTCGGGTCCGAGCTGAAGGCGCTGCGCGCGCATCCGGCCTTCGCGGCTGAGGTCGATCGCGGCGCGCTGACGCTGCTGCTGCGCCACAACTACGTTCCGGCGCCGTACTCGATCCATCGCGGCATTCACAAGCTGCCGCCGGGCACGCTGCTGCGGTTGTCGGCGGGGCAGCGCGACGCGGTGCCTGAGGCCTGGTGGTCGTTGGCCGAGGTCGCCGAGCGGGCCATGGCGCAGGCGTTTGCCGGCAACGACGACGACGCGGTGACGGCGGTCGAGCAGGCGCTAGGCAACGCGGTGCGCGGTCAGATGATGGCCGACGTGCCGCTGGGTGCGCTGCTGTCGGGGGGCATCGACTCCACACTGATCACGGCACTGGCACAGGCCGGCAGCACGCGGCGCGTGCGCACGTTCACGATCGGTTTCGAGGAGAAGCAGTACGACGAGGCGGATCACGCCCGCGCCGTGGCGGCACACCTGGGCACCGACCATACCGAGATGCGGCTGGCCGGCAGCGATGCGCTGGCGCTGGTGCCGCGGCTGCCGGATATGTACGACGAGCCGTTCGCGGATTCGTCACAGCTGCCGACGCATCTGGTGATGCAGCTAGCGCGACAGCACGTCACCGTCGCGCTCTCGGGCGATGCGGGTGACGAGTTCTTCGGCGGCTATAACCGATATGTCCTGGCGCCCGCCGTGTGGCGAAGCGTCGGTAGCCTGCCCGCCGGGCTTCGCGCAGCCGCTGCGCGCATGGGTGCGCGGATGCCGGCAAGCTGGACGCGCGCGCTGCCGGAGGTGATTTCGCGACGCAGCGGGCTTGCGCAGGCAGGCGACAAGCTGCAGAAACTCGCCCGCGTGCTGTCGATGGACGGCATCCAGAACATGGACGATCTGTACGTGTCGCTGGTCTCGGAGTGGGCGGATCCGGCGAGCCTTGTGGTCGGTGGGACGCTGGCGCCAAACCTCCTCGACGACCGCACCGCCTGGCCGAAGCTTGAGGATCCGGTCGCGAGGATGATGGCGCTGGACGGCCTGACGTACCTGCCCGACGACATCCTGGTGAAGGTGGACCGGGCGGCGATGGCGGTGTCGCTGGAGACGCGCGTGCCGTTCCTGGACCGTGAGGTGATGGCGCTGGCGTGGTCGCTGCCGATGCACATGAAGCTGCGCGACGGCCGCGGCAAGTGGATCCTGCGCCAGCTGCTGGACCGCCACGTGCCGCGTGCGCTGGTGGAGCGGCCGAAGATGGGCTTCGGCATCCCGCTGGACGACTGGCTGCGCGGCCCGCTGCGCGATTGGGCCGAGGCGCTGCTGTCGGAAGAGCGGCTCCTGCGAGAGCGCTACCTGCACCCGAAGCCGATCCGCGCGGCGTGGAAGCGCCACCTCTCGGGCGACGCCTCATATGGCTACCGGCTGTGGTCGGTGCTGATGTTCCAGGCGTGGCTGGAGCAGCAGGAGCGCGACGCCACATGTTGACCTACTGGATGCTGCTGCTGGTGCCGGTGCTGGGCGCGCTGTCGCCGCTGCGGCTGCAGCCCGCCAGCCAGCGCATCGTGTGGCTGCTGGTCTGGCTCGGCTTCACCTTGGTGATGGGCCTGCGCCATGAGGTCGGCGGCGACTGGTTCAACTATCTGCCTATGTTCCTCGACACGGCGCAGAGGGATCTCGCAACGGCGGTCTCGATGGGCGATCCGGGCTATTCCGGGTTGAGCTGGATCGTCGTGGCCGTGGGCGGCGACCACTACGTCCTGCACCTGCTGTGCGCGGCGGTGGTGATGGCCGGCACCGTGGTCTTCTGCCGCGCGCAGCCCAACCCGTGGCTGGCGCTGCTGGCGTCGGTGCCGTACATGCTGGTGGTGGTGGGCATGGGCTACACGCGGCAGTCCGTGGCGCTCGGGTTCGCGCTGATTGCGCTAGTGGCGCTGGGCGACGGCCGCACGCGCAAGTTCGTGCTCTGGGTGATTTTGGGCGCGCTGTTCCACAAGTCCGCGGTGTTGCTGCTGCCGATCGCCGCGCTGGCGTCCAGCCGCAATCGCTGGCTGACCGGCCTGCTGGTGCTTGCCAGCACCGCACTCATGTACTACCTGCTGCTGGAAGACACCGCCGAGGCTCTGTGGACCAACTACGTCGAGGCCGACATGCAGTCGCAAGGCGGTGCGATCCGCGTGGCGATGAACGCGCTGCCGGCGCTGCTGCTGCTCGCGTTTCGCAAGCGGCTGATGCCTGAGCCCGGGGAGCGCGCGCTGTGGCTGTGGCTGGCGGTGTTCGCGCTGGTGTGCATGCCGCTGGTGGGGCTGGCGTCCACCGCGGTCGACCGGGTGGCGCTGTATCTGATCCCGCTGCAGCTGTACGTGTTCTCGCGGTTGCCGCGGCTGGCGTCGGCGACGCCCACGCGCACACTGCTGGTGCTGGGCATCGTCGGCTACTACGTGGCGGTGCAGTTCGTGTGGCTGAACTTCGCGACCCATGCGCAGTACTGGGTGCCGTACCGGTTCATGCCGCTGTGAGTGGTGCGGGCACAGGCATCAGGACCGCCTTCGTCCCCACCACGGACCGGTACCTGCACAACGCTCGGCGCTTGCTGGCAGTGCAGTCTGCAGACGTGTGGACGGCTCTAGTCCCGAGACACCCACAGGATAGACCAAAAAGTGTTTCCTATAATTGACATATGTGGGAATATGTTTATTATAAGAAACACTGAGTGTATGAATTGGGCCTGATGCGTATCGCTGACGCCAGCTCCGCGACCGATCCCGAGACGCAGGCTGAGTCCCTGGGCGCCGCGCTGCGTTCCCGCCGCAAGTCGCTCGGCATCAGCATGGCCGCGGCCGCCGAGGCCGCTGCCATATCGCGGGTAACCTGGCATCGGCTGGAGAAGGGCGAGTCACGCGTGGCACTGGGCTCGCTGCTGGCCGCGGCGGCTGTGCTGGGACTGGAGCTGTCCTTGGCGGAAGACGCGGGCGATACGCCGCCGCTATCTCCCCCCTCACTCGCGGCCTGGCTGCCACTGCGCATCCGCCTGGCGGATTACCCCGGCTTGCGCAGCCTGGCCTGGCAGGTTCGCGAGGGTCTGGAAGCGGTGACACCGCGCGAGGCGCTGGGATTGTACGAACGCAACTGGCGCCACCTGGACGACGCCTCGCTGGATGCAGGCGAGCGCGCGCTGGTGCACACCCTTCGCCAGGTCTTCGACGGTGCAGCGGGCGATGTTTGAGCGCCCCCATCACCAGCGCATCGGTCGCGTGCTGGCGTCGCTGGATGCCGACCTGCTGCGCGACCGGCAGTGCTGGTTCGGCGGCGGTACCGCGATCGCCCTGACGCACGGAGAATACCGCGAATCCGTCGATATCGATTTCCTTGTATCCGATGCAGTCGGATATCGCAGCCTGCGCCAGTCGTCGCGCGGCGCCACCGATCTCGGGCCGCTGACCCGGGCGGGCATCACTCCGTTTCCGCTGCAGCGCGAGCTCCGCGCCGACCAGTACGGCATCCGCACCTTCGTGATGGTGGACGGCGTGGCGATCAAGTTCGAGATCGTGCGCGAGGGGCGAGTAGCCTTTGACGTGCCGGGCAGGAACGACCACGTCTGTGGGGTGGCCATGTTGTCGCGCCTGGACCTGGCGACGAGCAAGCTGTTGGCGAACGCCGACCGCTGGCGCGACGAGAGCGTGTTTTCACGCGATGCAATCGACCTGGCGATGATGGACCTGCCGCCGCGACAGCTGCTGCCTGCGCTGCGCAAGGCGATGGTGGCGTACGGGCCGGACGTGGCAACCGACCTCGGCTTGGCGCTAGCCTGGCTGCGCGAGCGCCCGCAGTGGCGCGCGCGCTGCACGCAGGCGCTGGCCATTGCGGTGCCGCCGGCCGCCGTGGTGCAGCGAATGCGCCTTCTGGCGCGGCGGCTGGCGACCGCGTCGGGACAGTTGGGATGAAAGTCGTCCTCTTCGCCAACACCGACTGGTACCTCTACAACTTCCGCCGCTCGCTGGCGCTGGCGCTTCAGGCGCAAGGTTTCAACGTGCTGCTGCTGTCGCCGCCCGGCGAGTACGGCGCGCGGCTGCAGGCGCTGGGCCTGCGCTGGCAGCCGGTGCCGATGGACCGGCGCAGCCTGGATCCGCTGGCCGAGCTGCGGGTGCTCGCGTGGCTGGTGGCGCTGCTGCGGCGGGAAAAGCCCGCGCTGGTGCACGGCTTCACCATCAAGTGCGCGGTGTACGGCTCGCTGGCAGCGCGGCTGGCCGGCGTGCCGGCGCGGGTCAACGCGGTGGCCGGCATGGGCTACGTGTTCACCAGCAACGACCTGAAGGCGCGCCTGCTGCGGCCGCTGGTGCGGGCGCTGATGCACGTGGCGCTGGACGGCAGGCGCGCGCGGCTGATCCTGCAGAACCCCGACGACGTGGCGCTGTTCACCCGCGCGCGGCTGGTGCACCCGGACCGCATCCGCCTGGTGCCGGGGTCGGGCGTGGACTGCGCGCGCTTTACCGCGCGCGACGCGTCCGCCGCGCCGTCGACGCCGCTGCGCGTGCTGCTGGCCGCGCGCCTGCTGTGGGACAAGGGCCTGGCCGAGTACGTGGCCGCCGCGCGCCGGCTGCGGGGCGAGGGCAGGGCGATCAGCTTCCTGCTGGCCGGGGACCCGGACCCGGGCAACCCGGCCGCGGTGCCGGTGGCGACCATCCAGGGCTGGGCCGACGAAGGTGTGCTGCAGTGGCTGGGCCACGTCGACGACATGCCGGCGCTGCTGGCGTCGGTCGACGTGGTGGTGCTGCCCAGCTACCGCGAGGGCCTGCCGAAGGGGCTGATCGAAGCCGCGGCGTGCGCACTGCCGCTGGTGACCACCGACGTGCCGGGCTGCCGCGAGGTGGTGACCGGCGGCGTCGACGGCCTGCTGGTGCCGGTGCGCGACGCCGGTGCGCTGGCGGATGCGATCGCCCGGCTGCAGGACGACCCGGCGCTGGCGGCGCGTCTGGGCCAGGCGGCACGGAAGCGGGCGATGGCCGAGTTCGACGAGCGTAGCGTGATCTCGCGGACGATCGCGGTGTACCGCGAACTGCTGCCGTGAGCGCGACGCCCCGATGGCCGCGGGCGCTCGGGGTCGCGCTGCTGCTGCTGGCGATCGCAGCGCTGCTGGTCGCAGTGACGGTGTCGCCGGCGACGATGTCGTGGCTGCGCGTCGACCACCCGATGTTCGGCGAGCCGATGAACTGGCTGGAGCGCCTGTCGCCTGCCGTAGGGCTGGTGCACGTGCTGCTGTTTACCGGCATCGCGCTGCCGCTGGCGCTGCTGTGGCGCGGCGCGTGGTGGAAGCTGGCGTTGGTGCTGCTGGCGCTGGCGGTGGGGTCGGAGCTGCTGCAGTTCCTGATCCCCGGACGCAACCCGCGGGTGGTGGACGTGCACGATGACGTGTTGGGCGGGGCCCTCGGACTCATGGTCGGCCTGGGCCTGCGGCGCATGTGGGGGCTGCTGCGTACCACTCGCGAAACAACACTAGGCTGAGACGATCCGCGCGAATTGCGCGCGGGAGTGGCGCCACCTCGGTCTCGCACGACGATCCAGACCGATGGTCGTCACATTGACGCGCCAATCTCGCGTCCCGCGTGTGACGCAATGCACAAGTCGGCGATTTGTGTGACATACGTCTCGGAACAACCCACATACAATGCCGCCGCGAGCAGAAGGAAAAAAACCGATGGGGTGGTGGTTCGACGCAGGCGTGGTGCATGCCGCCGCCGCAGCGGTATTGACGTGGGTGGTGATGCGCTGGCTGCATCCGTTTGCCACCCGCCTGAACCTGCTCGACTTCCCTGAAGGCCGCAAGGACCACGCCCACCCGACGCCGATCACCGGGGGGCTGGCGATGCTGGTGGCCTTCGGGCTGGTCGGTGTGGTCAGCCTGGGCAGCCATGCGTCGAGCACGCTGGTGTCGTTCATCGCTGCGGCAGCGCTGCTCGTGGCTGTAGGACTGTACGACGACCGCCACGACCTGCGCTGGTACTGGCGCATCCTGGCCCAGGTGGTGGCGGCGCTGATCATGGTCTACGGCGCCGGCGTGCGCGTGGAGCAGTTGGGCGCAGCGTTCGGCGCCGAGGGGCTGTCGTTGGGATACCTGGCGGTGCCGTTCACGGTGTTTGCGACCGTCGGCATCATCAACGCGGTCAACATGGTCGACGGCGCCGACGGTTTGGCCGGGCTGCTGGTGGTGGCGGCGCTGGTGATGCTGACCGGAGCCAGCCTGTACGCCGGCAACGCCGGGCTTGCGCGGCACGCGCTGATGGTGGCGGGCGCGGTCGGGGCGTTCCTGCTCTACAACATGCGCTTTCCGTGGCAGCGCCGCGCCAAGGCCTTCATGGGCAATGCGGGCAGCGCGTTCCTGGGGCTTGTGATCGCGTGGGTGATGTTTCGCCTTACCCAGAACGCCAGCCACCCGGTGAACCCGGTGCTGGCACTGTGGCTGGTGCCGGTGCCGATCATGGACTGCCTGGTGCTGACCGCGCGCCGGCTGCGCGAGGGCCGGTCGCCGTTCGCGGCCGGACGCGACCACATCCACCACTTCATGATCGACGCCGGCTTTGGACCGACGCAGGCGGCGATGACGCTGACGGTCGCGACGTTCGGCATCGGCCTGACCGCGGGGCAGGCGATGCGGATGGACGTGCCGCATCCGGTGCTGCTGGGCGCTTTCCTGCTGCTGTGCGCGTTCTGGTACTGGCTGACATCCAACCGCATGCGCGCGATCAACGCGCTGCACTGGGTACGGTCGCGCGCGGTGTTCGGTGACCTCGAAGGCGCGCCGGCCGCGCAGCAGCAGCGTGCCGACGGTCGCTGAGCACCACAGCACTGCCGCTGCCGCGCGTGACGACCACAGCGCCCCTGCCGCGGCCGCCGGGCGCGAAGCTGCTACCTTGCCGCGGCGCGCCAAGCCGCGCCCCATCCCGCCCGGATGGCGAAACTGGTAGACGCAAGGGACTTAAAATCCCTCGGCCGCAAGGCCGTGTCGGTTCGATCCCGACTCCGGGCACCAAATGTGCAGTAGCACGGATGGCTTCAGGCCCATACCGGCTGCAGGTATCGCAACGAGGGGGTTGCCAGGCGCAGCGCCCTCATGTCCTGCGACTGCGGATCGAGCGTTGTCCTGAATGACTGCAGGCTCGAAGGTCATGGAGAGGCGCGACCCCATCACGTCGCGGTCTGATGCGACAGAGCCACAGGACCGCAAGTTTTTGCATCGCGCAGAGGTCGGAGCGAGTCGACCGCCAAAGGAGCGGTGCCCGCTGACAGCCCGAATTCGGACAGGGCGTGCAGGTCATCGACGAACGAGAGGTCGGCCGATTCGCGCACGCCTTTGACGAACAGATGCCGAAGCTGCGGCAGACTCGACAGGTGCCGCAGCCCGACCAGCGAGGGCGAGTTGCCCAAATACAGCGCGGCAAGGGAGGGGTGGCCCGCGATCTGCTCGATTGACCTGACCGCGCTCCACTTCACGAACAGCCCTTCAAGTCCGCCGATCTGCACGGCTGAATCAAACATGCGCTGGCTGACCTTGCTGCGGAACACCAAGGTACGCAAATGCAGGTTTGGCAGCAACGCACACCACTCATCCACCAGCTGTCGCTGCTGAGCGGTCGTCAGTTCCGTCTGTGTGCATTCCAGGTAGAGGACGCCAGAGGTATCGTACTCACGGGGATGGCGCACGAGGCGGGGAATCGGGCCCGACATTTGAAGCGCTGGCCAGTATCCATACTCCAGCTGATGTTCGGACAACATCTGCCGGAGACCTCAAGAGTGGAATGATTTCAGCTGCGAGGGAGCACGCACCGAATCGTGCACGATTCTTGCGTTGCCTGCCGCCTGCCAAAGCAGGGCGAGCTGTTGGTGCTCGCTGACGAATGCGTGCTTCCTTGCGTTGTATCCCCGCATGTCGGCGCCATGAGCCGGGGCAAGACGCGCCTTGAGCACGCTGTAGGCCAGGACGGAGCAGGAATTTGCACACACGTAGTCCCGAAACGCCAGGTGCGGGAGGACGTTGTGGGAACCCGCTGAGCGCGCGCGGATCTGGTGCGTGCGCTGGCCGGCGTCGCTGTCGCGGCGGAAGTAGCGCCAGCCCTTGATGCCGAACTCGCCCATCGCCTCATAGCCGACGTCGACCAGCCGGCGCGTGCTGGCATCGAGCGCATCCAGCGTTGGAGTCTCCAGCAGCATCTCGATGACCGGTGTCGCGTTGCTCCTTGGAATGGCCGTGCTGCCGATGTGATGCAGCTGCACGACGGCGCCTAGCATCACTGCCACGATGTCGTCGGCAGCCTGCTGGAACATCGGTGCCCAGGCTGGGTCGTGGTCGACGATGCGGATCATGTGGTGTCTGCAGAAGCCGGTAGCACCGTGGTTCCGGAGGGCATGCCAGAACCGCGTCGTTGGTCGAAAAGGCCGGTGGATACGACGGGTGATGAACGCCCGGTTCGTCGCCTGTGGGACCATTCCATGCTGCCGTCGCGCGTTCGCGCCGGCCATGTCCTGCCGCCCGAGGTGCCGCCCATGCTCCGCTATGCCCTGTTCGCCGTCTGCGTCCTCGTGCTGCTGCTGTCGCTGGCCATGGGTCTGCGTGACCAGTGGATGTGGGCGGGATGGTGGTGGCTGGCCGCGGTGTCGGCGGTGCTGGTCGCGGTTGGCATCGCCGACATGCGCCAGGTGCGCAGCACGCTGCGGCGGACGTATCCGATCCTCGCGCATTTCCGCTACGGGCTGGAGTCGATAGGCCCGGAGATCCGGCAGTACTTCATCGAGCCCGACGACGCCGAGGTGCCGTTCTCGCGCCAGCAGCGCGCGCTGGTGTACCAGCGCTCCAAGCACGTGACCGACACGGTCCCGTTCGGCACCATCGGCGACGTGTACGCGGTGGACTACGAGTGGATCAACCACTCGGTGGTGCCGACGCGGATCCCGTCGGCTGACTTCCGCACCTGTATCGGCCCCAGCCGCGCGCAGCCGTATGACGCCAGCATCTTCAACATCTCGGCGATGAGCTTCGGCTCGCTGTCGGCAGCCGCGGTGCGCGCACTCAACGCCGGTGCAAAGCGCGGCAACTTCTATCACGACACCGGCGAAGGCTCGATCTCGCCATACCACCGCGAGGCCGGCGGCGACCTGGTGTGGGAGATCGGTTCGGGCTACTTCGGCTGTCGCGACGAGGCGGGGCGATTCGACGAGGGCCGCTTCGTCGCCAATGCCTGCGACCCGCGGGTGAAGATGATCGAGGTCAAGCTGTCGCAGGGCGCGAAGCCCGGCCACGGCGGCATGCTGCCGGGGCCCAAGGTGACCGCCGAGATCGCGGCGGCGCGGGGCGTGCCGCAGGGCGTCGACTGCCTGTCGCCGGCGGCGCACTCGGCGTTCTCGACGCCGATCGGACTGCTGGAATACGTCGACCGCCTGCGCACGCTGTCGGGCGGCAAGCCCGTGGGATTCAAGCTGGCGGTCGGGCATCCGTGGGAATGGTTCGGCATCGCCAAGGCGATGCGCGAGACCGGGCTGCTGCCGGACTTCATCATCGTCGACGGCGCAGAGGGCGGGACGGGCGCGGCGCCGGTGGAGTTCGTGGACCACGTGGGCGTGCCGATGCACGAAGCGCTGATGCTGGTGCACAACACGCTCGTGGGGCTGGACCTGCGCCAGAAAATCACGGTCGGCGGAGCGGGCAAGATCACCAGCGCCTTCGATATCGCGCGCACGCTGGCGATGGGCGCCGACACCTGCAACGCCGGTCGCGGCTTCATGTTCGCGCTGGGCTGCATCCAGTCGCGCACCTGCCACACCGACCGCTGCCCCACGGGGGTGGCGACGCAGGACCCGAAGCGCTGGAAGCAGATGGACGTACCCGACAAGGCGTCGCGGGTGTTCCAGTTCCACCGCAACACGCTGCTGGCGCTGCGCGACCTGCTGTGCGCGGCCGGCCTGGAGAGCCCGCACCAGCTGGGCCCCGAGCACATCCTGCGCCGCGTGACGCCGACCGAAGTGCGCTCGCTGGGCGCGCTGTACCAGTTCCTGTCACCGGGGGCGCTGCTAGACGAGGTGCCGCCGCACGCCGTGTTCCGCGAGTTCTGGGCGCGGGCGCGGAGCGACAGCTTCCACGCGGAGACGCATGCGCGCAGCCTGCGGACGACGGCGGCGACGGGCTGAGGGGGGCGGCGGGCGGTCTAGAGAGGGAATCGGCAGCGTCAACTCCAAAAGCCGAAAGCCGAAAGCCGAAAGCCGAAAGCTGAAGACTGAATGCTGAAGAGCGAACGCCCGGGCTTCGGGCTATCGCGGCGGGATACGGGGGTATCGCTACCGGTTCGGTTGGGCCGTCCGCTGTGCGGCCGGTCCAGCCCGGCCCAGCGGGCCGGGCGTTCGCAAGGGCCGCGCGGCAGTGCCGCGCAAGCGGCCCTTGCTCACCCTGCCCAACTCACCGGCGGGCACATCCATGTGCCCTTTACCCGACACCCCCGTACACCGTCGCGGCGCGGTGGCATCGACGGATGCACTGCTTCCTTGCGGACAAGCGGGACGTCGGCTCCGGATGGCGGCGCAGCCGCTTGATCGTCCGAAACCAAGCCATTCGGCTGGGAGGCGGGTGATGGGGTGCTGCGCAGAGTGGGCCCTGGATGGCCCACGGCCCCTCCATCCGGCCATGGATGGCCGGATGGAGGGGACGAAGCAGCTCCCCATCGCCGGCCTCCCTCGCGACAACAGCCGAAGCTGCTCTAAAAGCAGCGCTTCGCGCCAAGACCAAATGCGCCAAGACGCCGTACCAGAGAGCACCCGTCGATAGCCTCTCCCGCGAAACCGGTTGAAGCGCCGTCCTTACGCGCGATCCCCGGCCGCAGCGACGGCCACCACATCGCCATTGCTACGCGGATCCTGCGCGCCACGCTTTGCCACGATGCCGGTCGCGGTCAACTGGCCGGTGACGTTGGCGACGGTGGAGAACACGTCGGGGATGGTGTCGACCGCGAGCAGGATGCCGAGGGGCTCGACAGGCAGACCCAGCGACTGCGTCACCGGCAGGTTGGTCGCCATGAAGCTGACCTGCCCCGGTAGGCCCACCGAGCCCATGCTGATGACGGCAGCCAGCCCGACCGCGACCGCGAGTTGCATCGGCCCCAGCTCCACACCGTACATCCACGCGATGAAGGTGGCCACGCCCAGGTACTGCACCGGGCTGGTGATGCGGAACAGCGACACCGCCATCGGCAGCACCAGCGACGTAACGCGCAACGGATACCCCAGCCGCATGCGTGCGCTGTCGACCATCGCCGGCAGTGACGCCAGCGACGACTGCGTGCTGGCCGCGATGGCCTGCGCCGGCAGGATGGCGACGGCGAAGCGACGCACGTCCTCGCGCGCGACCACCATGGCGACGACGTAAAGCATCAGCGTTACCGCGATGTACAGCGCGCACAGCAGCAGGATGTACCAGCCGAGCGCGGCCAGCATGCCGAAGCCCACGCGTGCGCAGACCGCCAGCACCAGCGCGAACACGCCGACCGACGCCGCCCACAGCACCCAGCGCACGATCACGATCATGGTGTCGGCGACACCGTGCGTGAACTCCAGCAGCATGCTGCGCCGCTCGGGTGCGACATACGACAGCGCGAAGCCGACGAACAGCGAAAACACCACTAGCGGCAGCATTGCGCTGGCCGCCGCCGCCGCGATGGCGTTGCTGGGGATCAGGGTGGCGAACCACTCGCCGAAGTTGGCAGGCACCGACATCTGCGCATCGGGCACGCTGATCGCGGCGCGGAACGCGTCGACGAGGCCGGGGTCGCGCGGGATCAGCGACAGCAGCGCCGGCGCGGCGACCGCGGTGAAGGTCGACGACAGCACCAGCAGCACGACGAACACGGTGATCGCAAGGCGCGCGGTGCGGCCGGACGCCGCGGCGTCGCTGGCGGCGTTGACGCCGATGACGACCAGCGCGGCGACGAGCGGGACGACCGTCATCTGCAGGGCGTTGAGCCAGAGCCTGCCGATGGGATGGACCACGTCGGCGACCAGCAGCGCGGTGGCGGTGTCCCAGTACGCGAGCGAGAGGCCGGCGACGGCACCAAGCACGAGCGCGAGCAGCACGCGGGAGGTCATCGACATGCAGCGGGTTCCTGGAACAGCCGTGGGGATGGGTAATGTCGCATGCACGGAGCTGGATTGGCGGCGCCTGACGAAACTCTGCGAGCACGGTGGCGAGGGTGGCGACGGCGCCGGCACAGGAAACGGCAACGGCAACGGCAACGGCAGTGGCAAGAGCAATAGCAAGAGCAAGAGCAAGAGCAAGAGCACCTTCGGCTGCTTCCGCGGGGGAGGCAGGTGACGGGGTGCTGCTCCGCCGCTCCGTCGGACCATCCATGGCCCGAGTCGCGGGCGTGGGCCATCCATGGCCCACTCTCCGCAGCACCCCGTCACCCGCCTCCTGGAAGACTGACGTGGCTTCGGACGATCAGGCGCATTCGCGGCCGCCGGAAGCCTGCGTGCGTCTGGCATTAAAGAAAGCGGTGCATCCGTCGAGGTCACCGCGCCGCGACGGGGTGCGGGGGTGTCGCGTAAAGGGCACATGGATGTGCCCGCCGGTGAGTCGG
>PPFU01001406.1_pt1 | contig 28536 bp, 28 predicted proteins | sample 1535991 | NCBI WGS metagenome assembly PPFU01 (sample SAMN04901290, study PRJNA319586) | Hypolithon metagenome, whole genome shotgun sequencing project. | isolation source: Antarctic Hypolithon | place: Antarctica: Miers Valley | collected 2014
CTCGCGACTTGGGGAAGCTAGGCGGACTCAAGGCCTTACGTCAACTCCGTATGTTAAGGGGATACACCCCCAAGAATATGCAGGCAACATGTACCATGCAATGGAGATTTTTAGACTTCGTCGCGCTGAAGGACGAATTGCTCGATACCGCCAACCAAACGGCCTATCCCGGCATTTCCTGGGTCCGCATCTCAGGCTGGATGCCGTGGATGACGATGGGTGGCCGATACGGCGGCATGGTCTTGAACGCGGTGGGCCGCAAGCTGACCGGCGGGTTTGAGGAACTACCCGACAGGCTCAATAATGAGATCCGTGTAAACTATCCGATCTATGAGGATGCTCCCCCTGCGGATGATGACCGGCCTAACGAAACCACTTGGACTAAGTTCAAGAAGCTGACCGACGCCGCTCGCGCCGGAGAGTGAGGCGCAAAGGGAAGACAGCCGCCCCAACACCTGGGGCGGCTGCTTCCCTCGCGAAATCACGTTATCGGTTTAGAAATTGGCCGAGAGGTCAATTCCGACCCGTCGACCTGGCCGCAGGCCACCCACGAAAGCGCGGCGCAGGTTGAGATTGGCATCGGCAAAGCGCAACACCTGCAGCACCGAGTCCTCGTCGGTGAGATTGTCGACGTAGGCCTGAACCCTGAAGCGGTCGTTCTGAAACCCGGCGCGGACGTCGACCTCAACCGCCTCGCCGAAGAAGGCGAGGTTGTGAACTTGAGCATAGGCTTTGGACGTCAACGCCACATTGCCGCCCGCGAAAACCTCCCAGGGCCCATCAGTCACGGGCGTGCGCCAATCCAGATCGATGAATGCCCTGTGCTTGGGGGCACGTGGAATGCGCTTGCCCTCGATCGAACCGAACAGGCTCTGGCAATTGGGAATTTCAGGAAACTGGTCGCCGGTCGAACAATTGACGAGGCCCTCATCGGCAACGTCGTTGAGCACGCCCTGATTCTCGTCAAAACCCGATGTGATCTTGCTGTCGGCGAGCGCGTAGTTCGCCGTCACGGTGATGTCCGGATGTGGCCGCGCCAGGAATTCCACCTCCAAGCCGTTCACGCGCGCTTCGCCGGCGTTGGTGACCAAACTGACCTGGTTCGGCGGTACCGAAACGTTCTGCGTCAGCTGGTAGCCGTTTATCTCGTTATGGAATACGGCGACGTTGGCAAACAATTGACCGTTTGAACAACTGGTTCTTGAGCCCGAGCTCGTAGGAGGTGTTGTCCTCTGCCTCGTAGTCGGCACCCCTGCCGCGATGGCCAACGGTCCGTTGAAACCGCCCGGCTTTTGCCCTTCGGCATAAATGGCGTAGAACAGGTGTTCGGGCGCGATCTGCCAATCGAACGTTACGCGGGGCGTGAATTCCTTGTAGGTCTGCTGCGAGAGAACCGGGGCGGGTCGTGCCTGTCCTTCGTCGAAATCAAAGGCGGTCTGCTCGACTTTCTCTTCTGCATAGCGACCCTCGATCCCAAGATTGATCGTTGGCGTGATATGCCAGGCGATCGCGCCGAACACGGCGACATTCCGGATGTCGAGCAGGTTCTCGTCCCTCGCATTGGGAACCGAAGGTCCGAAGAAGGGGATCACCGAGCCGCAGATCGGATTGGCGGCGCACAATGCGATCTCGTTCGCAAGGGCCGCTCCGAAGCTAGCTCCGGCGCGCGCCGCCGCAGTGAGCGTCAGGCAGTCCGCCAGTTGGTATTCCATGCGCAGGCTGACATTGTGGGTGTCCGCCTGGATGCCGACGGCTTCACGGTTGATGAACTGGCGTGAGTAATCGGTATCGACCTTGCCCGGCTTGATCTCGCCGCAAATTAATGGCCATCGCCGCCATGCAAGGCCCCGTTGTCGAAGAAGCAATTGTTCTCGCTGGCCGATTGCAAGAATATCGCGGGCTGGCCGTCATCGGTGCGGTTGTAATAGCCCCGTAGGGTCGCCGTGAACAGGCCTCCATCGTCCCAGTCAAGCAAGCCCGAAACCGACCGCGAACTCTGCTGGCCGACTTTCGTGCCATCATATCGATTGATGAACTCGCCACCGAAGTCGTAATAGCGGCCGTTGTCTCCCAGCGACAGGCCATTGCTGACCGGCCCGCGGATGCCGGCCGTCAGCTCGTAGCGGTCGTGCTCGCTGGTGTCGGCACTCACGCTCCCTTCCCAGATGTCCCCCGGCCTCCTCGAGATGATGTTGATCGCGCCCGAATAGATGTTCCGGCAATAGAGCACGCTTTGCGGGCCCTTTACCACTTCGATTCGCTCGATTGTGTCAACGTCGTAATCGGCCAGCGAGCCGGTGTAGTAGATCCCGTCGATGAAAAAGGCGACGCCGGATTGGCTAAGGATATTGGCCTGGCCGCGGATGATGGGCCGATTCGCGTCACGCCCTAGGAATCGTCGAATACGAGGCCCGGCGTGGTCTTGGAAAAGTCGCTCAGGCTGTCGAGGCCAAGCTGCTGGATCGTCTCGGCCGTCGCGACAGCCACGTGGTGGGGACGCTTTGCAGCGTCTCCTCACGCTTGCGTGCCGTGACGATGATCTCGTTTGCTGCCCTCATATTTTCGGCCAGAGCAGCCTCCGCCGCCTGCGCCATGGCCGCGCCTGGAGTGAGAACACTTGCCACGAGCAACATGCAACGCAGTGCGTTTTTCATTTTCGCCCTCCCTCATCTGAGGCAGGATCATCGGTCGATGCAATTTGTCCAGACAAATTACGAACGCCGGCGGCGAACCCGGTCCGGTCGTCAGAATACGGGCTTCACGTTGCCCAAGAATGCCGTAATTAGCAGCAGCAGATACACGATCCACACCCAGATCCTTGTCCGGTCCATCGTCCGTCGTAATGGGATTTCCGTCTCGTCGCTGGACCCTTTCTCCAACACCGCTGCCAGTTGCGGGCCGACCGGCTTGAAGGTGACATCAATCATGATCGCGGAGACGAAGATGCAGCCAAACAGAAACGTCTTGAGCGCGAGCCAGTCGGGGATCAGCGGCGCGCCCGCAAGCAGGCTCTGTCCGCCGAGCCCGAGGTAGAAGCCCCCGACAATCCAGCGAAGCCATCCTTCGATCTGACGGTTGCGGGCCGCCCTGGGGGTCTGCTCGTGACGGTGCGAATCCGCCACCAGCCAGAGCCACACGGTTCCGACAGCGCATGCCGCCACGATCAGCCAGCTAGGAACGTTCCACCAGCCCCCGGCGGCGAGCACGGCAAGCGAGGAGGGCACCATCAGCGCCCAGGCGGCGCGGGGCACCAGATCGATGGTAACCAGCAGCTTGAGGAGCGCCATCCGCTGGTCAAGCGAATAGGCCGCGCGCTTGCGAAAGTGCTGGCCGAGCACGAACACGCCAACATCGGCGCCGAGCCACAGCACGAAGAGCAGCAGATGTGCGAACACGAGCAGTTCGTAGAGCATTGTCGGCCGGACCCCCTTCCATATTTGTCCGGACAAATCACATGCGCAGGCAAAAGGGAAGGGGGCCGGGCACCGGGTGCCCCTTTCGGGCGCTGCCTCGCTTCACCTTGGGGCCGAGGCGATGCATGATGCCCACCATGGCCAAGCCGGACATCAGAAGCGCCTTCATCGGCCCCAGTCTCGATCCGCACAAGCTGACCCATTTCCTCGCGGTCTATGAGAGCGGCAGCTTCTCGGGCGCGGCGGTTGACAATGGGGTCAGCCAACAGGCGATTTCCAAGAGTATCGGCAGGCTGGAATCCTCGCTCGGCGTGCAATTATTCGAGCGCAGCCCGTTCGGCGCCAAGCCGACGCGCTTCGCCGACCGGCTGGCGATGCGTGCCAAGGCAATAATCTCGGAGGGGCGGCTGGCGGCGGCCGAGCTTGCCGCTATGCGCGGGGCGGGGCGGGGCTATGTGCGCATCGGCCTTGGCTGGTCGTTCCTCACCCGGATTGGGCCGGACCTGCTGATTCGCTTCAAGCGCCAGCATCCTGATGTGACCGTGTCGATCATGACCGGCGATTCGCGCAGCCTCTACCGGGCACTGCTCTCCGGCGATCTGGAACTGGTGGCGAGCGCGCCGCCAAGCAGCCTGCCGATCGATCCCTCGCTGCAGCGCAAGGCGCTGTTTGTCGAGCGCGACCAGCTGGTCATGCGGCGGGGCCATCCGCTGGCCGCCACGGCGACGATCCCGCTCGATGAGCTCGCCCGGCAGACCTGGCACATATCGATGCAATTGCAGCCGCAATGGGACCGGATCTGCGAAATATTCCTTGCGCACAGGATCGAGCCGCCGGCACGATTTATCGATCTCGATTCGGTGCTGCTGGTCAAGTCGCTGCTGCTGCAGAGCGACGGGGTCGCCTTGCTCTCGCCCGAACTGTTCGCCCAGGAACACGAGAGGGAGCTGTTTGCGATAGTCCCCGGGACACCGTTCACCACCGAGCGGACGGCATTTCTCGCCCAGCGCGAGCGCACCGAGCTGCAGCCCTATGCGCGAATGCTGCGCGATGCGTTCCATCGTAGCTGGCGGCGGATCGTGCCGTCCGAGATGCATCGCGACTGAGATACAGCCGATGGTTGTAGGAAAGTGCGCAGGAGTTGTTAGCGCGATGCGGCTAAGTCGGAGTAATTTGTCCGGACAAATAAGCGTCGGGCGACGATGAAGCGCCCGGTCGCACAGGGAGCGACGCCGATGCCGATACTTCAACCCGCTTACGGGCGCCGCGCCGCCTTAAGGCTCACCGCCGCCACCGCCCTCATGGCCACGACCGCTCTCGCCACACCAGCAGCGCTCGCCCAAGAGGCCGACCAGAGCGCCACCGACGAACTGGTCTTCAACACCGCCTCGCGCGACGAAGCGATCGTCGTCACCGCCCAGCGCCGGGCTCAGGACTTACAGGATGTGCCGGTCGCCGTCACCGCGCTGTCGGGCGACCAACTCCAGGCGCGGCAGATCACCGAGGTCACCGACCTGCAGAACCAGGTGCCCAGCGTGGTCATTACCACCGGTACCGGCACCTCCAATTCGGCGCGCATCTTTTTCCGCGGAATCGGCGAAGACGAATCGCGGGGCGCCATCGACCCAGCGGTCGGCATCTATGTCGACAATGTCTATCTCGGGCGCACGGTGGGCGCGCTTGTCGACCTTGTCGATATCGAGCAGATCGAGGTGCTGCGCGGGCCGCAGGGCACGCTTTACGGGCGCAACACCAATGGCGGAGCGATCAAGATCAGCTCGGTGCGCCCGCAACTGGGCGAACTTTCGCTAGCCGGCGAAATGGGCTATGGCAATTACGAGCGCATCCAGGGCCGGGCGATCGCCAATGTACCGGTCGGCGACCTCGCCGCGATGCGCGTCAGCGGCCTCTACCGGCAGCGCGACGGCTATTTTACCTACAACCCCAACGGCGCCTTCGCCGACCAAGCCGGCACCGAGGTGGGCAAGGAAGAAATGTTCTCGCTGCGCGGCAGCATTTTCGGCAAGATGAGCGACAACTGGAGCTTGCTCGTCATTGGCGATTACACCAGGGACACCAGCCAGCCGACGCCGAGCTCAATCATTGCCGAGAGCGGCGATCCCCGTGTCGTCACCGATCGCGACAGAGATCTGTTCACCATCGAGCCCGCCCCCGGCGTCACCTGTAGCGCAGCGACGCCACCCAATTTCCGCCCCATCGGCTGCTTCGGCGATTTCCGGGCGGAGATCGACACCTACGGCGTTTCGGTCCAGCTCACCGGGGAATACGAGAGGTTCACCGTCTCCTCGATCACCGCCGCACGCGGGCTCGACGACTTGCTCTCCTCGCACATCACCTTCCCATATTTTCAAACCAGCAACCAGTTCCAGTTCAGCCAGGAGCTGCTCGTCAACACCGCTTTCGAGGGGCCGTTCAACTTCGTCGCCGGTGCCTATTATTATGAGGAGGACGCCGAGATCGCCTTCGATTTCGTGTTCCCCTTTGACATGGATATTGACACCACGAGCTTCGCCCTGTTCGGCCAGGGGGCGCTTGAAATCGGCGCGCTGACGCTCACCGGCGGCTTGCGCTGGACCACCGAGAAGCGCGATTTTCTCGGCAATGCCCGGGGGCCGCTGGCCGCCTTCGGCACCGGGATCGAGCGCCGCGCCGATAGCGAGAACATCACGTGGACGGCCAAGGCCGATTACAGCCTCACCCCCGATATCCTCGTCTATGCCTCCTACGCGACCGGCTTCAAGACGCCCGGCTTCTCGCCCGATTGCTTCAATCCGACGGCCTGTTTCGCGCAGGTCGACGGGGAGGAGCTCGACGCCATAGAGGCCGGCCTGCGGACCCAGTTCTTCGATGGCCGGGCGACTTTCAACGCCACCTATTTCTACAACGACTACAAGGATCTGCAGATCAGCGGCACACTGCCCAACGGCGCCTTCACTCGCATCAATGCCGGCGAGGCGCGGATCCAGGGCGTAGAGCTGGAAGCCAGTGTGCGGCCGATATCGGGGCTGACGATTTACGGCAATGCCAGCTGGCTCGATGCCGAATACCAGTCGGTCGCCTTCAACCAGGCGGCGCTGCTCACCAATAGCAGCAATACTACGCCCGGCTTCACCTGCGCCAATGCCACGGCGACCCCCGGGACGCCCGCCTACCAGCAGCAGGTGATCGATTGCGCGCTGGGATTGAGCCTCAAGAACGCTCCCGAATGGAAGGCGCTCATCGGCTTTAATTGGGACGTCCTCGTCGGGCCGGGCGAGCTCTTCTTCGGCGCCGATTTCGCCTATGAGGACGACAGCTTCGCGCTGGTCGCCAATCCGCCCGGTTCGCTGGTCGAGCCGGGGCTGCGGATCGACGCGCGGGTCGGCCTGCGCAGCGCCGACGAGCGCTGGCGGGTGACCTTGTGGGGCAAGAACCTGACCGACCGGCGATATTTCCGCGCCACCACCTCGGTAAATCAGGTCTATCCCTCGCCACCGCTCACCTTTGGGGTGGATGTCGGCTTCCGGTTCTACTGAGCTGGCCGGCGGTCCCGCCTTGCTCGGCCTGATCGTCTCGGCCGCGCTGATTTTCGCCGCGCCGGCTCGGGCCGGCCAGGCCGAGGAGCACGGTGTCGCGCCGTGGGTCGATGCGGTGGTTTCGGTCGCCGAGTTCGAGCCGGCGACGCGGCTGCTTCGTTTCGCCGGCGATTGGCGGTTGGTCTCCGCGGGGGAGATTGCGCGTGGCGAACTCGATTATTGGCGCCTGCCCTCCTCGGCCAGCGCCCGCTTTGAACGCTGGTGCGCGCCGGCGGCCGAGACCGGTTGCCTGCTTTTCGTACGCTTCGCTGGGACCCACCAGGAGCCTGTCCGCCCAGCGGCGCGGGCCTGGGATACAGGCGGGATCTATTCGGTCATGGTCCGCAGCGCCGACGTGCCGGCGCTTTACGAAGCGGCGCTGGAGCTCGGCTGGTGGGCGGAGAGCCCGCCGATCCGCTTCCAATTCGGCGCTTCAGACTTGCGCAACGTGGTGTTGCAAGGACCGCACGGGATCAACATCGCCGCTTATGAGCGGATCACCCCCGCCTTCACCGCCTTTCCGGTGGGCCTCGTCAGCCAGGGGTTCAACTCGATGCGCATGGTCCGCGACCGACAAGCGGCGCGCGACTTCTATACAGGCGCACTCGGCTTTGCGGTGCTGTTCGATGCCGACGTCGAGCCCGCGGAGCCCAATTATTCCAATTTCTCGATTCCCTTTAATCTCACTCCCGAAATCACCCGCGCGGCCACCGCGCTCCAACCGGGCGCCGGTGAGACCGGGCGGATCGAGGTGATGCAGATCGAGGGATTTACGGGACACGACCATGCGGCCAAAGCAAGCCCGCCCAATCTGGGGCATTTGTCGGTCCGCTACCCGGTGCGCGACTTTGCCGCCTATCGGGCGATGCTCGAGAGCCGCGGCGTGGCAGTCGCCTATGCCGGCGAGGATGTGCCGATCGCCGGCATCGGGCTTACCGATATCATCGCCGTGCGCGATCCCGACGGTAATCTGACCGAGTTCTTCGATGCGCCCTGACGCTGCGGCCGCTTGCATATGGCCGGCAACGCGCCGCGAGGACAGCCGATGAAGGACGCCTCACCCTCCCCCTTGGCCAACGGGCCGGCGAGCGGCCAGGAACAGGAGTTCGCCCGCGGCTGGAAGGTGCTGCTTGCGGGTGTGCTCGGCGTGATGTGCGGCGCCTCGCCGATACCCTACAACGTCATCGGCTTCACCGCCGGACCGCTGACCGCCGAATTCGGCTGGACGCAGACCCAGGTGCTGCTGCCGATCACCATCTTCGGCGTCATCGCCTCATTCCTCGCGCCCTTGTTCGGCGGGCTTGCCGACCGCTTCGGCGTGCGCCGGGTGGCGCTGCTCTCACTCGCCGCCTTCGCCCTCACCTTCGGTGCCATCTCGCTGACACCCCAAAGCCAGGCCCCCTCGACGCTCTACATCTATTACGGGTTGTGGCTGCTCGTCGGTCTAGTCGGCATCGGCTCGACTCCGGTGACCTGGAGCCGGGCGGTAAATTTGTGGTTCTTCCGGAAGCGGGGCCTCGCGCTCGGCATCCTTTTGCTTGGCACCAGCCTTGCCGCCATCGTCGTGCCGCAGGTCGCGGTGTGGGCGATCGAGAACTTCGGCTGGCGGGCGATGTATGCGATCATGGCCGGATTCCCCATTACCGCGCTCGTCGTCGGCCTCATCCTGTTCCGCGAGCCGGCTCCCGAGGAGAGGCCCGCGGGGATCACCTCGCGCACCGGCCGACTGACCGGGGTGACGCTGGGCGAGGCGCTGCGCGACCACCGCTTCTGGCTCGCTTGGCTGTCGATTGCGCTCATCGCCGGAGCCTTTGGCGGCGCCTTCATCAACCTGCCGACCATGCTGTCGCTGCGCGGGGTCGAGGCCTCCTCGGCGGCGGGGGTGATGGGCATCCTTGGGCTCGGTATTTTTGCCGGGCGGCTGATCACGGGCATGCTGCTCGATCGGTTCTGGCAGGGTTTCGTCGCCTTCCCGCTACTGTGCCTGCCTGCCTTCTCGGCCTGGATCCTGCTCGGCGATTCGCTCACCTTCGAGCTTGCCGCGTTCGCCGGCTTTCTGCTCGGCTTCGCGGCGGGGGCGGAGAGCGATCTCATCGCCTATCTCACCGGCCGCTATTTCGGGATGGCGAATTACGGCAAGATCTACGGCTCGCTCTACCTGCCTTTCGGCCTGTTCTCGGCGCTCTCGCCGATCATCTACGCTCAAGTCTTCGACCGCACGGGCAGCTTCGATCCGATCCTCACGCTGGCGATCCCCGCTTTCGTCCTCGGCGGCGGGCTGCTGCTGCTGCTCGGGCGCTATCCAGATCTCGGCGAGCCCGAGGAGCCCGCCCCCGACAGCACGCTGGAAACGGCCTGAATGGCCACGCTCGCCCAGACCTCGCTGACTTTCGCTTTGGCCCATTCCGGCGCAGAAGTGCTGACCGAGGCCGCAGTGCTCAATTTCTACGCCCACGACATCTGTTCGCGCGGAGCCGACCTTGCCGCGGTGGTCCGGCCACGCGACGGGCGCCAGCCGGCTGCCGCGGTCAAAGCGGCGACTTCGGCCGGCAGTCCGATCATCCCGCGCGGCGGCGGAATGAGCTATACCGGTGGCTACCTTGCCGGGCGGCCGGGCGCGGTGCTGTTCGACCTCGCGCGGATGGACCGGGTGCTGTTGATCGACGAAGACGACATGACGGTCACCCTCGAGGCCGGCTGCACCTGGGCCAAGCTATACGAGGCGCTCGCCCCGCGCGGGCTGCGCACGCCGATGTGGGGCACGCTCTCGGGGCTGAAGGCTAGCATTGGCGGGGGGATGAGCCAGAACGCCATCTTCTGGGGCAGCGCGCGCCACGGCACCGCAGCGCAAAGCTGCATCGCGCTGGAAGTGGTGCTCGCCGATGGCACGCTGCTCGCGCTCGGCAGGCGCCATGCCCGCCCCTACGGCCCCGACCTGGTCGGCCTGTTCCTCGCCGACACCGGCGCGCTGGGGATCAAGGCAACGATTACCCTGAAGCTCGCCCGTGAGGCCGAGGCGCACGGCTATGCGAGCTTCGCCTTCGCCGAGCCGGCAGCGTGGCTTGCGGTCGCCAGCGAAATCGAGCGTTGGGGCCTGGCGAGCGAGTGCTTCGGCTTCGATCCGAAGCTCAACACCCTTCGCATGCAGCGCGAGAGCTTGGCAGGCGATGCGAGGCAGCTCATCGGGATGATGAAGCGGCAAAGCGGCGTGGTGAAGGCGCCGACCGAGGGCGCCCGGGTGGTCGCAGCCGGGCGCTGTTTTCTCAAGGACGCCTCCTATTCGCTGCACGTCCTCGCTGAGGGCCGCATCCAGGCCGCTGCCGACGAGGATGTGGCGCGCATGCGGCACATCGCCGTCGAGCATGGCGGGTGCGAGATCGAGTACACCATTCCCAAGATCATCCGCGCCAATCCGTTCGGTCCGTTGAACTCGATCCTTGGCCCCAATGGCGATCGCTGGGGGCCGGTGCACGGCCTGCTCGCGCATTCGGCGGCCCCCCGCTGCCTTGAGGCGGTGCGCGCTGTGCTCGACAAGCGCGGCGAGGAGATGGAGCGGCTCGGCGTCACCTGCGCGACGCTCATCGCCGCGGTCGGGGGTGCCGGGCTGGTAATCGAGCCGTGCCTCTACTGGCCCGATGCGCGCAACCCGCTGATCGAGGATACGCTCGAGCCCGCTCATCTGCGCAAGATGCGCGTTTTGCCTGAGAACGGGCCGGCACGCGCGCTGGTCGACGAGCTCAAGCAGGCGATGGTCGATGTCTTCCTCGCCCATGACGCCGCCCATTTGCAGATCGGCCGTATCTATCGCTATCGCGACAGCCTCGAGCCCGCGGCCGATGACCTGCTCGGCGCGATCAAGCGCGAGCTCGACCCGCAACGGCTGATGAATCCTGGCTCGCTGGGCCTTGGATGAGCATGGCGCCCGATCGCCGCGCAGCACTGGTAAGCGTTCTCGTGGGCCACTCTGGCGGCGACGCTGGCACCAGGCGCCTTTGGCGCGTTTAAAACGCAAGGTGACCAGATGAGCGAGCCCCCGATCTACTCCGCCGTGGCCATGCAACTGACCGCGCGCTCGCTAGAGCGGCTGCCCGATCGGGCGGCGGCGCGTGCGGCCATTCTCGCGCACATCTCCGAGATCGAGCCGATGATCCGGGGAGCGGCGGCGTTCATCGCTCAGTACGGCGGCTATCGGGTGCGCCTGGCGGTGCTTCCCGAATATCTGTTCACCTCCTATCCCGGACAGGTCGCCATCCCCGATTTCGCGGCCCGCGTCGGCTTCGCCGCGGAGGGTCCAGAATACGCGGCGCTGGGAGCGCTCGCCGAGCGGCTCGGCCTGTTCCTCGCCGGCAATGCCTACGAGACCGACGCCCATTTCCCGGGCTTCTATTTCCAGGCAAGCTTCGTCGTCGCTCCAACGGGCGAGGTGGTGCTGCGCTATCGCCGGCTGCTGTCGATGTTCGCGCCGAGCCCGCATGATTTGTGGGAGCCCTATCTCGATCGCTACGGGCTCGATGGAGTGTTCCCGGTCGCCCGCACCGAGATCGGCACGCTCGGAGCGATTGCTTCGGAGGAGGTACTCTATCCCGAGATCGCCCGTATACTCGCGCTGCGCGGGGCCGAGGTGCTGATCCATTCCTCGAGCGAGGTCGGCTCGCCGCTGGCCACCAACAAGGACGTCGCTAAGCAGGCCCGTGCCTTCGAGAACATGGCCTATCTGGTCTCGGCCAACACTGCGGGGATCGCCGGCAGCGCCATGCCGTTGAGCAGCGCCGAGGGGAACAGCGCGATCGTCGACTACAAGGGCCGCGTGGTCGCCCAGAGCAATGACGGCGAGACCTTCACCGCTTTCGCCCCCATCGACCTTGCCGCGCTCAGGGAGGCGAGGCGGACCCCGGCGATGACCAATTATCTCGCCCGCCAGCGCCCGCATCTGTTCGCCGTCGCCTATGCGGCAAGCGCCGCGGCTTTCCATCGGCCGGACGGAATGGTCGAGGGGGGCACGCTGCAACTGCCCGATCGCGACTATTTCCGCCGCGCGCAGGAGCAGGTGATCCAGCGGCTCGTCCGGGCCGGGTTCATATGAGCGCCCACCGCACGGTCTCGGGAAAGGTGCGTTACACCTCGGACAAGCCGGAAATGGCGGGGGCCGAGCGGGGGCGCGAATGGTTCACCTTCACCCATCATGGCGACGGCTCGGTGATCCTGCGCGCCCGCTGCGAGATCGATGAGCCCGACCCGCCGGTGCTGCGCGACATCATCTACCGCATGGGCCCGGACCGGGTGCCGCTCGACCTGCATGTCCACCTAATGCTCGGCGATGCGTTCTGCGGCTCGGGTTGGCTGCACCACGATCCGGTCGCGGGAACGCTTGAATGCGAGAGTTTCGGCCCGTCGATCGGCCGCAATTCCGAGCGCCGCGAGGCGATCGGCGTGATTGACGGTTTCGGCACTCACCCGGTGGTCGGCGATGCGTTTCTGTCGCGGGCGCTCGACGTTTCGCGAGGGCCTCATCGGCGCGCCTTGAGGGTGATCCTGCCCTCGCCCGACCATCGCGGGGCGACGCCGCCCAAGATTGCCGAGCACGAGATCACGCTCGAGTATCTAGGGCGGGAGAGCAAGGGCGTCGCCGCGGGCAGGTTCGATTGCCACCATTTCCGCTTCGTCGACGATCGTGGCCAGGGCATGGGGGGCACCACCCACCCCGATTACAATATCTGGGTCACCGACGACGAGGACGCGGTGCTCGTGACTGCCGAGGTCGGCGGCTACATGATGACCCGCTACGAGCTGGTCGAGCTCGAACGCTAGGGCTCTGCCTGTTCGCCCGCCGGCTCGATGCTGGAGACATCGAACCCCTCGTCGTAGGTATTCCCGCCCACGCGGCCGGCCATGTCGTCGGGCAGCGGAGCCTCGGGATAAACGCGGACGATGAAGTCACCCGCGCTCGGGGCAAGCCGCAGCGGCAGGATCTCCTCGCGATAGACCCGGCTGTTCCAGAAGGCCTCGGCATTGGCGAGACAGGGAAAGCGCACGATCAGCGTCACATGGCCCGCCTCGGCTTCGCCCTCGAAATGGGCCAGTGGCCGCGGCAGGTTGAGCTAATAGCCGCCGAGCTCGCGGTAGATCCCGCTATCTGCGATCGCCTGGCCGTAAGCGAGCATCCGCGCGCGCTCATGGGTGGTCCCCGTCACCACCCATGAGCACCGGAGCCGCGCAAGCGGAATGGACCGGCGCTGTGAGCTTCGCGGCGGGCAAAGCTTGCGCCGCTAGCGCCAGAAGCACCGCGCTCACGGCTTGATCCGCCATTCGTCACACAGGGTGCGCTTCCACGGCCGGCCGCCGCGGAACCAGTGCCAGGTGCGCACCCGGCTGGCATCGTCGGGGGCGATTGAGATCGTCTCGAGATAATAGGCGTCGGCCACGTCGAGCCGGTCGAGACGCAGCATCAGCGTGTCGGCCAGGGTCTGCCAGGCGAAACCGGTGAAGCGCTCGGTGCGCCAAGCAATGCGCTCGCCCTCCAGCCGGCCGCCAAAAGAATATTCGGCCTCGCGCCCATCGGCCCAGCGCAGCCGGTTGTGCTGGAAGTAGTGGAACTCGCCATCCGCGGGAAAGGCGCATTGGGTGGCGACGCGACGCTCGTCGATCAGCCGCCCGGCGGGGTCGACATCGCGATACCAGCCGTCCCACCAACCCTCGTGCCGCAGCATTGCCGGCATTGCGGCGATAAGGGCAGCGCGGTTGTCGCTCATGCTCCGCCCTCTTCGGCAAAGGCGGCAAGCGGGGCAGCGGCGCCCTTCTGGTGGATCAGGGCCTTGCGCCTCATGAAGCGCAGCAGGCCCTCATCGCCCATCCGGCTAGGACCCAAACCGCTGGCTTTTCGCGAATGGTTTGTCGCATCACCGACAATGCTGGTGAGCGCGCCATCCTGCAGGCTGATCGCGCCCGCATCGAGCCGCGCGCCGATCGCCGCCGCCTCCTCGAGATCGCCGGCGAGAACCGCGGCGGAGAGGCCGTATTGCGTGTCATTGGCGGCGGCGATCGCTTCGTCGATGTGGTCGAACATCGTCACCGGGATGACCGGGCCGAAGGTCTCTTCGCGCATCACCGCCATTTGGGGGGTAACATCGACCAGCACGGTCGGGCGCAAATAGCGACCGCCGCCCAGCGTCTCGACCTCGCCGCCGGTGAGCACGCGGGCACCCTGGCCGCGCGCCTCGGCGAGTTGGGCTGCCACCGTGTTCCCCTGCGCTGGCACGATGAATGGGCCGAGCGTGCCCTTTTCTGGATCGGGGAAAGCAAACTCGACGCCTTGGGCGAGCTCAACGAGGGCGGCGAGGAAGGGCTCGGCGATGGCGCGCGCGACATAGACCCGCTCGATCGACTGGCAGGCCTGGCCGGTAGCGACAATCGAGGCGCGCAGCGCGATGGCGGCAGCCCATTCGGGCTCGGCACTGGAGGTGACGATCATCGGGTCCTTCCCGCCAAGTTCCAGATTGGCCGGGATGAGCCGGCGCCCTGCCGCCTCTGCCACCTTACGGCCGGTCCCGGTCGATCCGGTGAAACAGACATAGTCCACTGCGTCGACCACCGACTGCCCTGTTTCGGGCCCGCCCAGCGCATAGGCGAGCGGCAGTTCGGGGACTGCGGCCAGCACGGACCGCATCGGTTCCACGAAGCGCGGTGTTTGCTCGGAAGGTTTAATCAGCGCCGCGCAGCCCGCCATCAGCGCCGGCACGGCATCGACATGGCTGAGTAAGACCGGGAAGTTCCACGGCGCGATGGCACCGAACAGCGGGTAGGCCGAATAGTCGGTCTCGATCTCTATACCGGGCGTGACGGAAGGGCTGGGCCCGCGCGGAAGGCCTTGAATGAGCTCGGTCCCCCGTGCCGCCCACCGGCGAATATTTCCCACGGCGGCCTGCACCTCAATGTTGGAAATGGTACTGCGGCCGGTATCCTGCGCCAATGCAGTCACGATGGCCGGCGCGGCCTGCTCCATTGCGTCCGCCCAACGAAGCAGGAGGGCGGCGCGTCCGTCCGGCCCTAAAGCCTCCCATCCAGGTTGCAGCCCCCGCAGGCGTGCGGAAATGGCTTGCACTTCCTCCGGCCCGGCGACGGCGAACTCGTAATCTTCCTTGCCGGTTCTTGGATTGTGCGCCTTCATGACTGCGCCGCCCAGCATTCAACCACACTGCATCCGGGCGCAAACCACGCCTCTGGTCGCGCAACCAGCTGTTTAAGGACCTCTTCGAGGGCAGAAATCCGGTAGGGCAAGCCCATGATGTAGGGTGTCAGGTGGATTGGCAACATCCGGCCCCCGCCCTCGCGCGCCGCCTCGTCCGCAAGCCACTCGAATGCGTCGAGCATGCTTTGCGCCCAGCTGTCGGCCGATTGCTGCTGGACAGCGATGATCTGCCGATCAGACAGTTCGTGATTGAGCGGCAGGTTCACCAAGCCGTTCCCGAAGCGATAGGGCAGTTCGTCGTTCACCCAGTCGCACGCATAGGTGAGGCCATGCTGCTTCAGCAGGTCCATCGTGCGCCAGCTTTGCGAACGGTCGATGGAAAGCCAGCCTTTCGCCTTTTCCTCCGTTGCGGCTTCGAGGCGGGTCAGCGTATCCTCGATCAGCGCGCGCTCATCCGCCTCTGACAGTGAGGAATCGATGGTCCCATTCATATCGGTTGAATGGGCGATGATCTCGTGGCCGCCCTCGCTGACAGCCTCGACCAGCTCGCGATAGCGCTCGGCAACTGCCGCATTGGTGGCGAAGCTGGCCTTTACCCCGACCTTTTCGAAGGCATCTAGGAAGCGGAACGCGCCGACGCGATTGCCGTAATCGCGAGCGGTGTAATGGCGATAGTCAGGATAGGGGGTGACCATGTGCCCCGCTGCCCGGAACGGCTCGGCGGTGGGCGTGATTGGAAACCATTCGAGGCTGACGCACAGCCAAACCGCTACCTTTGCTCCCTCGGGCCAGAATACCGGCCGGCGCGTATGCATGTTCGACCAGCGGTAGAGCTCGTGGTCATAGCCCTCGCGGCGCCCGGAATATTCGAGATAGGCGGGATCGAGCGTCATGCCTGCGCATCCGGAACCTGCGCCCGCCAAGCATCGACGATTTCTCCCGCTCGGGCAATCCATGCCCGCCCATCCTCCGCAATATGGCGCAACGCCTCTGCGAACGGGCCGATCCGGTGCGGCTGGCCGATCAGATAGGCGTGCAGGGGAATGCACATCACCGTGCCCGATTGCTCGCCCTCCTGCGCCAGGCGTTCGAACTGGCGGACAAGCGTATCGGCATATTGGCGCGGGCTCATGTTGTAGACGAAGAAGCCGTAATGATCGTTGACCTCCAAACTATAGGGGATCGAGGCGAGGCGGCCCTTCGCCACCTTCACCTCCTGGACCTGATCGTCGTGGTACAGGTCGCAAGTGTAATCGAGCCCGTATTCGGCGATCAGGTCCATCGTGCGGGGCGTGTGAGTCAGCGCCGGGGCGAGCCAGCCGCGTATCCGCTGCCCGGTCGCGCGCTCCACCGTGCGGATCGAATCCTCGATAATGGAGCGCTCCTGCTTCTCCGACATCTCGTATGCATAGCGCGTATTGTAGATCCCATGACTGAAGAACTCCCAGCCCCTCGCCTGGGCATCAGCGACCACTTCGGGGTGATGCTGACATAGTGCCACGGACAGGCTCACCGATCCGGGAAAGCCGTACTTCGACATCACTTCGGCCATGCGCCAGTGGCTCACCCGGTTCGAATGGTCACGATGCGAATAGCCGACCACGCTCGGATGCGGTGTCGGCCACGCCTTGCGCCGAAGATGTAGGGGGGGGTCGATTTCGTAATATTCGAGATTGGGCGCCACCCACACGGCCACGGGCTTGCCACCCGGCCAGGTGATCTTCGACCGGCCACGATAAGCCTGGTAGTCGTAGAGGTCCGGGTCGCCGGAGCCTTTCTGCATCGCTCAGCGCGCCTCCAGCCAATCGATGACCACCTGAACCGGTTCGACGTCGGCATATTTCAATTGCAGGTCCGTCAAATTGGCGAAGTGATAGCTTTCGTGCTTGTCGGCGCAGGTCTCGATGGGGACGATGGTACGGTAACCGTGACTCAAGGCGTCGACCGCCGTCGCGCGCACGCAACCGCTGGTCGATCCGCCGGTCACCACCACCGTATCGACCCGGTGCCAGGTCAAATAGCTCGCCAGCGGTGTTTCGAAAAACGCGCTCGGCATGCGCTTGGTGAAAGTGAGGTCCGTCGGGCCAATGTCGCAGCGCGGATCGAATGCATGACGCTCGCTGCCGACCTTGATGTTCTGCAGGCTGTCCTCGGTATCGGTGCGCGTGCCCCAGACGCCTGCATCGGCGGCATCCTCCTTGTAGGCGACCCGGCTCCAGACCACCGGCATGTCCCGATCACGCGCGAGGCTGCTGATCGTGTTGATGTACTCGAGTTGACTCGGATCTGTCTCGTAGGCGGTCCTGAACTTGTCGGTGCGGGTGTAGGCCTGCTGGAGGTCGACATTCACGATCGCCAGCTTCTCCCCAAACCCGAATTTCCGGCGGGCCGGATTGGCCATCACCGCGTCAAAAAGCTGGCGCGCGGTTTTGCCCTCTTCCACCATTTTCGTTCCGATCATCGTCAATGCCGGCCCCGCCGATTCCTCTTTGACACACGCCCTCGATAACGCGTAGGGGCTTGTCGGGCAAGATTTGTCCGGACAAATATTCGCCCATGATCACGCGCCATATGCTTACGGTTCCCGGCACCAACCGGAGAGTCCACTACCGTAGATGCGGCACGGGCCCGGCCCTGCTCATGGTCCATCAAAGCCCGCGCAGTTCCGCCGAATACGAACCGCTCATGCGCTTATGGGGCAGGCATTTCACCTGCATCGCGCCCGACAGCCCCGGCTACGGGCAATCCGACCCGCTGCCGGGCGAAACGGCGATCAGCGATTTCGCCCATGCGCTGGGAGAAACGGTCCGCGCGCTGGGCCTCGCGCGCTGCGCCGCCTACGGTTTCCATTCGGGCGGAATTATCCTCGTCAATGCGCTGAAGCGCGGCGCGCTCGATCTCTCCGCCCTCGCGATCGGCGGCTATGCGGTCTGGTCTGAGGAAGAAAGGCGCATTTTCGGGGAGAGCTACCTGCCAGAATTCCATCCCACTGATTACGGCGAGCACCTCATTTGGCTATGGAACCGCCTGCTCGAACAGAGTTGGTTTTTCCCATGGTTCGATATTCGCGACGAAACCCGGTTGTCGGTCGCTCATGCCGAGCCGGCCCGCGTCCACCAGGCAGTGATGGAAATGCTCGATGCCGGCGATTCGTACCGGGCCGGCTATCGCGCCGTGCTGCAAGCTTCGCGCGACATTCCTGCGTCGGGATCGCAAACGCCACCGGTCCTGATCACGGCTTATGAAGGCGATCCGCTGAAGGACCATATCGCCCGCTTGGGCGGGATGCCGGCGAACTGGCAGGCCCGCGTGGTCGCCTTGCCGCAAGAGCACCAGGACGAGAGCCTCGCCTTCCTGCGCGCGCACGCCCGTAATGAGCCGTGCCCCGAGTTGGCGGAGGATTCCGATGAAGGCTGGCTCGTCATCGGCGACGGGCTTCTCCACTGGCGCGGGACGAAAGGCACGCGCCTGCGCCTGCATCGTCCCGCGGCGGAAATGGCCGAACCCACGGCGAGCGAACTCGCGGTGGACGTGCCCGGCCATGGCCTTTCGAGTGCCGTCGCGGATCCGCGCGCAGCCGTGGAGGATGCCGCCGCCAGTCTGGGCGCCACTTCAGTCGACTGGCCGGTCGCGCCCGAGGGTGATCCGCAGCGTCTGTATCCCGATCTCTTGCCCGATCGCTTCGGCGGCCATCTGCTGCGCGCCTGGGCTGCCGCACGCGCCGAGGCACTGTTCGCGCCTTGGTACGCGGCAGATATTTCCCATTCGATCCCGGTGGAGCCTGCCGCGCTCCAAGCCGCGGCGATCGCCTGCCGTGCCCGTGCACGCCTACGCGCCGGCCACAATGCCCGTATATGGCACCAAGTCCTGCAAGACCGAACAGGAGAGGCGACGTGAACGATTTCCGCAAGGCCATGCCATTGCTCGCGCGCCACGAGGGCGTCTGGGACGGCACCTACACCTATTTCAACGCCGCGAACGAAAAGGTGGACGAACATGCCAGCCGCCTTGTCTGTCGCATACCCCAGAGCGGACCGGTCCCCTATCATCAGACCAACCACTATCTCTGGCCCGATGGCAAATACGAATGCCGGGACTTTCCGGCGAGTTTTCGCGACGGGCGCGTCTGGTGGGACAACGAATTGATCCAGGGTTGGGCAGCCGAGGTTCCGCTTGACGATCAACAGCGCACGATCATGCTTTACTGGCAGCGCACAGGCGATCCGAGCCTCTATCTCTACGAGCAGATCCAGATTTCCGACGAAGGCCAGGACCGCTGCCGCACCTGGCACTGGATTCGCGACGGTAGGCTGGAGACGCGCACCGCCATCCAGGAGACGCTGGTGACCCGCGACTGGCAGGCCATCGATACCGACATCGATGCTGCGGCAAAGGCGGGCATGACCTATGACTGGCTCTGAGGAACACTGACCGGGAGGCACGATGCCGCGCACCCTGTTCGACAAGATCTGGGACATCCACCGCGTCGCCGAAACCGCGGGCACCGCGATCATCGCGATCGACCGGGTCTTCTTGCACGAAAGAACGGGCGCGGCGGCATTGCGGCGCATGGCCGAATTTGGGCGCGACTTGCACGATCCCGCGCGCGTGTTCGCGGTAATGGATCATATCGTCGATACCCGGCCGGGGCGCGGCGACGGAACGTTGATGCAGGGCGGCGAAGCCTTCATCACCGATACCCGCGCCGCCTGCCGCGAAGCAGGGATAACCCTGTTCGACGTGAACGATCGTGAGCAGGGCATCGTCCATGTCATCAGCCCCGAACTGGGTATCGTGCTGCCTGGCCTGACGCTGGTTGCGCCCGACAGCCATACTTGTACTCAAGGCGCCTTCGGCGCGCTCGCCTGGGGGGTCGGTTCCTCCGAGGCAGAGCACGCCATGGCCACCGGGGCGCTCCGCCTGAAACGGCCGGGGACGATGCGGGTGCGCTTTACCGCCCGGCTGGCGCCCGGCGTGACGGCCAAGGACATGGCGCTGGCGCTGATTTCCCGCCACGGGGCCGATGGAGGAGCGGGGCGCGTGATCGAATTTGCCGGCGAGGCAGTCGAGACGCTCGACATGGAAGGGCGCATGACTTTGTGCAACATGGCCACCGAGTTCGGGGCTATGACCGCGATCGTCGCCCCCGATGAGAGGACCTTCGCGTGGTTGGTCGGGCGGCGCTTCGCCCCGGCGCATTTCGACGCTCCCGCATGGTCCGAACTCCACAGCGATGCCGACGCACAATTTGCTAGTGACATAGAAGTGGACGCCGCCGCAGTGGCTCCCATGGTAAGCTGGGGCGCCAGCCCCGAGCAGTCAATCGCGGTGGATGGCGAGATCCCGCGGGGCAGCGAGCGGGTTCATGCCTATATCGGCCTCGCCCCCGGGGCAAAGCTCGCGGGCACCCCTGTCGATGCCGCCTTCATTGGTAGTTGCACCAACAGCCGCATCTCCGATCTCCGCCGCGCTGCCGCAATCTTGCGAGGGCGCCACATCTCGACATCGATCCGCAAGGCGTTGGTCGTGCCCGGCTCTTCCGCCGTAAAGCGGGAGGCCGAGGCCGAAGGGCTGGACAAGGTCTTCACCGATGCCGGGTTCGAATGGCGGATGAGCGGCTGCTCTTTGTGCTTCTATGCCGGCGGCGAAGGCTTCCCCGAAGGCAGTCGCACGATCAGCAGCACCAATCGCAATTTCGAGGGGCGGCAGGGGCCCAGCATCCGAACGCACATAGCGAGCCCCGAAACCGTCGCCGCCAGCGCACTCGCCGGCGTTATCGCCGATCCGCGTCGATATGTCGGGGACGAGGTAGAAGCTTGAAACCGTTCTCCACCATCCATGGCCGCGCCATCCCGTTGATCGTCGACAATGTCGACACCGACACGATCATCCCAAGCCGCGAAATACGCACTACAGGCCGTACTGGCTTGGCCGAAGGACTGTTCGCGCCGTGGCGCTACGCCGATGCCGACCGGCGCATTCCCAATCCCGAATTCGCGCTTAACACTCCGCAGGCGGCGGGAGCGCAGATAGTGCTCGGAGGGCGCAATTTCGGCTGCGGGTCGAGCCGTGAGCATGCCGTCTGGGCCTTGGCCGAATTCGGCATCAAATGCATCATCGCACCCGGATTCGCGCCGATCTTCCGCGCCAATTGCGTTCGCAACGGTCTGCTGCCCGTGGTTCTGTCGGAGGAGGTCGTCCGCAGTCTCGCCGACCGCACGATTACCGTCGACCTGCCGGAGGAGGAAATTCGTGCGGACGGCGAGGCCCATGGCTTCGCAATCGACCCCGAAGCCAGGCAGATGTTGCTTGAAGGGCTCGACGCGATCGATCTGACGCTGGCCCACAGCATCGATATCGCCAGCTGGACCGAAGCCGATCGGCGGGCGCGGCCATGGGTTTATTTGGATCATTCGCGATGAACACCGCAATCCTCGTCTCCGAAGTTGGCCTTCGCGACGGGCTACAATCGATCGAGCGGGTTATGCCGCTCAAGGCCAAGAAGAGATGGATCGCCGCCGAGGCGGCGGCGGGCGTGAAGGAAATCGAGGTCGGCAGCTTTGTGCCTTCCAAGCTTCTGCCGCAGATGGACGACACGGCGGAACTGGTTGCCTTCGCCAAAGAAATCGAAGGCCTCAACGTCGTCACTCTGGTGCCTAATGCCAAGGGCGCACAGCGCGCCGCCGCAGCGGGCGTCCATGGCATGAGCATCCCCTTTTCGATGAGCGAGACGCACAGCCTGAAGAATGTACGCAAAACGCATGCGCAGATGCTGGAAGAGATCGCCGCCTGCGCCGAGATCGCGAGCGGGAACGGCATCCATTTCGCAGTGAGCCTGGCCACCGCCTTCGGATGCACACTGGAGGGCGCGGTGCCGGAGGACCGGGTCGTCGCGCTGGCCGAAAAGGCGATAGAGGCAGGGGCGTTGGAACTGAGCCTGTCGGACACGACCGGCTATGCCGATCCGGCGCAAGTCCGCCGTCTCGTGCGACGGGTCAGGGAAGCGGTCGGCGCGGACAGGTTGACCACTCTCCATCTGCACAACACCCGTGGTCTCGGCCTCGCAAATGTCGTGGCCGGTCTAGAGGAGGGCATCACCACGTTCGATGCATCGCTCGGTGGGCTGGGTGGCTGTCCCTTCGCTCCGGGGGCGAGCGGCAACCTCGTAACCGAAGACCTGGTTCTGATGCTCAACGCGATGGGGCTCTCGACCGGCATCGACCTCGATGCCCTGCTGGCTGTCCGGGCGATTCTCGAGGAGGCGCTGCCCGGCGAGCCGCTCTACGGCTTCGCGGCCGACGCCGGCCCAATGCTGGATTACAGGCAAAGAACCGTCGCATGACCGGGCCCGTGCCGTTGAAGGGGCTCAAGGTCGTCGAATTCACCCACATGGTGATGGGGCCCACGGTTGGGCATGTACTCGCTGGCCTCGGCGCCGAAGTCGTGCGGGTCGAGCCGATCGGGGGTGACCGGACGCGGCGGTTGCTGGGGTCGGGCGCGGGTTATTTCGCGATGTACAATCGAGGCAAGAAGTCGATCTGTCTGGACCTCAAGAGCGAAGCCGGGCTTGCGATTGCTAAGGAACTTGTCGCCTCCTCCGACATCCTCGTGGAGAATTTCCGTCCCGGCGCGCTCGACCGCCTCGGACTGGATTTTGAAAGCTGCCGCGCGACCAATCCGCGCCTCATCTATTGCTCGGAGAAGGGGTTCATGCCTGGTCCCTACGAGCAGCGCACGGCGCTCGACGAAGTGGCTCAGATGATGGGCGGCCTCGCCTACATGACGGGGCCGCCGGGCAAGCCGCTGCGTGCCGGCGCCAGCGTGATCGACGTGGCGGGCGGGCTGTTCGGCGTGATCGGGATCCTCGCCGCGCTGGAAGAACGCCATCGCACGGGCTTGGGCCAGAAGGTGGTCGCCAGCCTGTTCGAAACGACGGTCTATCTCGTTGGTCAGCACATGGCGCAATATGCGGTGACCGGCGAACCCGCCGCCCCGATGCCAGCGCGCGTTTCCGCTTGGGCGATCTACGACGTTTTCGAGACGCGCGACGAGCCTGTCTTCATCGGAGTGGTCACCGACAGCCTGTGGAAAAAGTTCTGCAGCTTGTTCGAACTCGACGAACTGTGGGCCGACGAGAGCCTGCGGGAGAACAATGCCCGAGTAATGGCGCGCGATCGCATCATACCCGAAATCCGCGGGATGATCGGCACGATGAGTCGCTCCGAAGTCATCGCCCGGCTCGACGGCACCGGCCTCCCTTTTGCGCCCATCGGCAAACCCGAGGACATGTTCCACGACCCCCATCTCGCGCATGGCGGGCTGGAAGACGTCTTCCTAGAGGATGGTGGGCGCGCAAAACTGCCCACGATCCCCTTGCAGATGGCCGGCCAGCGGCTCGGCGGGGAGCGCCAGCTCAGCGAACCCGGAGCCGATACCCGCGAAGTGCTCCGCTCGCTTGGTTATGATGAGGCGCGCATCGACAGCCTGATCGAGTCCGGCGAAGTCGGGGGAGGAGGGCAATGACAAAGACACCAGCAGTGCTTGGCGCGATGATGCTGGTCGGATGCACCACCGCAGGAGGGGAGATGACAGGTGCGGCGATAACCGCCCCCGCCTCAGCCCCCGTCGGCGTCGGCACCCCTGCAGAGCGCCTGCCGACCGACATCCGCCGGGCGACGATCATCGTGCGGGACATGGATGCGAGCCTGCAACTCTACCGCGACGTCGTAGGCATGCAGATCAAGTACGATACCGTGGTGGAAACCTCGGGGGTTGCCCTTCCCGCCGGCGAACCCGGAGCGAAGGTGCGGCTGGTGCTGCTCAACTCCAACGACCCCCTGGGTCGGCTGGGTCGGCCTGATGGAATGGCTGCACCCTCCGCTGGCAGCCGGGCCCTAGCCCACGCGGATGGGACCTGGCGGCGTGGTGATCGTGATGAACACGGACGACGTCAATGGCCGGTGCAAGGCGGCAAAATCGGTTCCCGGCGTGACCTTCACCGCCGAACCCCGGCTGCAGACCTACCCGGGTAGCGACGGCGGTCCGGACATTCGGGTAACGGGCTGCAACTTCTTCGATCCGAACGGCTGAATCAAATAATCGAATAGAGATGCGGCAGGGTTAAACCGGCCTCCGCATCAGCAGTTCAGGTCAGGGCCGTCGATCAGCATCACCGTGACGTTGGCGAGACCTTCGCGCAATTTCCTTACCTCGGCGTACTCGGGGCTGTTCCAAAAAGCGCGCGCGGCGGCCTTGTCGGGCCATTTGGAAATGACCATCGAAGCGCCGTCCAGCACCTCGCCTTCGAGGCACTCGGCCCCTGCCCCGCGCAACAGGTACTCCCCGCCGAACTGGCCGATCAGCTGCGCCGCGGCAGTGCCGTAACCGGCGATGAATGCATCGCGGTCCTTTATCGATGCGGTCACGATCATGTAGGCGGCCATGGCATTTCTCCAGTTGGGTGGATGGGACGCAACGCGCCGGGGCGAGAAAGTAGCGCACGCCCGCAAGCGGGCGTCATTTGACAGCTACGATCATGTCCTCGGCCGGTGCTCTCCCGAGCGCCGCTTCGCGGGGTGAGGCACCCGTTCAAATCCCTCTTGCGCCTAGGTGCGCGACAGCTTCTCCACCCAATGCATCACCGGCGGGTCGTCCGCCTCCATAGCCTCGACCTCCTGCTGAAAGCCGCGCATGATACGCGAGATGTAGGCGCGCGTGGCGTTGCCGCGCTCTTGCGCTGCTTCGGGATCCGGTGCGTAGCTCTCGATATGCTCGCGGCGGAGCGTTCCCCTTGCTTCGAGCAGCCGCTCCATCGTGTCCTGCCGCTCGCGCAGGGCGGAAACCTCGGCGGCCAGCGCCAGCGTGAGCGAATAGAGCCGGTCGAGCGCTGGATCCTCGAAATAGTCCGGACGCTTGCCTTTGGCGCGGCGCGCCGAGAGGGCAACCCAGTCAAGTTCCTCGCTCATCCGGCTTGCGCCTGGGTGGAAGGCTTCCATCCGCCGTAGGCGTTCCAGATCGCGGCTCGGCCGTAATCCTCGGCCTCGTCATCGGGCGAGGGTGGGAAGATCTGCGGATCGACCACGGCGCGGACTCCCGCGCTGAACTGGCAATCGCGCGGGAAACCCGCTTCCTGCATGGCCTCGTAGATGTCCTGCCCGTGCATGGCGGACCAGAACGGCTCGTTGTTGTTGAACGCATCCCAGTCGCGCATGAATTGTTCGAACAGCGGCATATTGTCTGAATATTGCGGCTGCTCGAGATGCAAGATCATCCCGCCGGGTGCGAGGACACGGTGCGCCTCGCCGAGAATTCTTGGCATCGCCTTGGCCGACAATTCGTGCAGGAACATCGTCGTCTGCACCCAGTCAAAGGTACCATCTTCCCAGCGCGATAGGTCTTCCCCGCTCGCTTGCACGAATTTGATGTTGGTGACGCCCATCGCCGTCGCCCGCGCCGCGCCGTAGCGCAGGGACGAGGCCGCAGTATCGATCGCGATCACTTCGGCATCGGGGAACGCCTGCGCGATAGGCACGGCATTGTGGCCGATCGTGCAGCCGATATCGAGGATGCGCCTGGGCAGCCACTCGGGACGCTCCGTGCGGATCCACTCAACCACGGCCTGCCCGCCGCCATCGTTGAGGCCGCCCAGCGCCCCGCCTGTCGTGGCGAACAGGCCAACGTCGTAATTGGCGCCGACTGTGACGTCGCCGGGCCTTTCGCCACCATGGTAGCCGCCCGGCTGACAATGAATGTCGACCGCAGTCTGGTAGTCGGGCTGCTCAATCGCGGGATCGAGTTCAAGCTGGCCTGAAAATTCGTTGTACTGGCGCGCCAAGGCATCGAGTTCGTCGAGCTGGCGCAGCACGATCTGACGGCCGTTATGCTGCCGCATCTCCATGGAATTGCGCTTCAGCGCCGACCATGTGCGATGCCATGCATCTCCATTCATGGCTTCGCGGATCTCGTATCGGTGCTGCGGGTCGCGGCCATGTTCAGCCCGGAAGGCGGGCAGCACGCGCTTTTCGTAGGCCAGCTTGTTGCCCGGCCCAATCGGGCCCGACACGTAGCGATTGAAATGGGCCAGAAAATTTAACCTTGCCGCTTCGTCGTGGCTGGCCCTGGGCATCATGGAATGGCGGGTCAAAAACGTATAGGGAGGAGGAAGATCTTGCGCCATGTATTTGCCTTCCGTAAGTTGTCCGGACAAATTAGAGGCTGCTGTCCGAACCTGTCAACGTCCTTCGTCCGCCCGGGTCCAAGGTCATTCGCCGATTTCGGCGGCACCGACACCGCCAGAGCGAGGTTATCGCATGTACCCCTATACACCCCCGATAGAGGATTATCGCTTCCTGCTCGAACACGTTCTGGGCTTCGATGCAGCGATGCGCGAGATGGGGCGCGACGACTTCGATGCCGAGCTGCTGCTGACGGTGCTCGGGGAAGCGGGGCGGTTGTGTGCCGAGCGGCTTCATCCCCTCAACCGCGTGGGCGACGAGCACGGCTGCCGGCTGGATGGCGGCGAGGTAATAACCCCTCCCGGCTTTGCCGAGGCGTGGCGGGAATTTGCGGAAGCGGGTTGGCCTGCCCTGTCGGCGAGCGAGGAATGGGGGGGGCAGGGCCTTCCGTTCACGGCGCAGCTCTGGTTCGACGAGATGGCAGCGGCCGCCAATCTCTCCTTCGGGCTCATCGCCGCCCTGACCCGGGGCGCGTGCGAAACGCTCGAGGCCCATGCCTCGCCCGAGTTGAAAGAAATCTGGCTGCGCCCTCTCGTCAGCGGGCAATGGACCGGCGCCATGGCGCTGACTGAGAGCAATGCCGGCAGCGACCTGAGCGTATTGCGCAGCAAGGCTGAACCGCGCGCAGACGGCAGCTATGCGATCACCGGCACCAAGATCTTCATTTCGTCCGGAGATCATGATTTCGGCGGCAACGTCGTCCATCTCGTGCTCGCCCGCCTGACCGGTGCGGAGGAAGGGGTGAAGGGCATCAGCATGTTTCTCGTGCCCAAGTACCTGCCGGACGGGAACGGCCAGTTCATCGAAAGAAACGAGCTCTCGGTCGGCACGCTGGAGGAAAAGATGGGCATTCATGCCCAACCGACTTGCGTAATGAATTATGACGGCGCGTCTGGCTGGCTGGTGGGTGAACCGGGCCGCGGGCTGGCAGCCATGTTTACAATGATGAATGCGGAGCGCCTCGTAGTGGGAATCGAGGGATTGGGAATTGCCGGGGCAGCCTATCAGCAAGCGGCGGCATATGCTCGCGAAAGGCTGCAGGGTCGCGGGGCACGAGGCGAGCCCGGCCCGGTGCCCATTATCACTCATGCCGATATCCGCCGGATGCTGATGAATGTCCGCTGTTTCGTCGAGGCGGGCCGCGCTCTGGCCGGCTGGACAGCCCTTCAGATGGACCGTTCGCGCAGTCATCCCGACGCCGAACAAAGGGCTCGCTCCGCCGAGATCGTCGCCCTGCTTACTCCTGTCATCAAGGCCGCCTTCACCGATCTCGGCTTCCAAAGCGCGGTGGAAGCCCAACAGGTTTTCGGCGGGCACGGCTATGTGCGCGAATGGGGGATGGAACAATATGTCCGCGATGCTCGCATCGCACAGATTTACGAGGGCACGAACGGCATCCAGGCAATGGACCTTGCCGCCCGCAAGCTGGCTGTGCGGGACGGAGCCGCGGTGCATATGCTCCTTGATATTGTTGCTGCCGATCTGGAAGCGGCCGCAGCTACCGATAGAGCAGCTGACGTCGCGAAGGCGGTTCAGGCTCGCCTCCAGACGCTGCGTGCGGCGACCGATCTCGTGCGCACTTCTGGCCCGGCAGCGCAAACGGCCTGCGCCGTCGACTATCTGCGGCTGTTCGCGCTGATCATGCTCGGCTGGATGTGGGCGCGCATGGCCGCGGCCGCGGCCGGCGACATCCCGCTGCACCAGTCCAAACCCATTCTCGCCCGCTTCTTCGCCGATAAGATACTGCCGCAAGTGGAAGGTCTTGCTGCGAGCGTTCACGCGGGTGAAAGTGTGGTCTACTCGATGCGCGAAAAAGCGTTCTAGCTAACTCGTCTAGCGGCCCCCGATGATAGTCAGGCCTGCCAAAGAGCCGCTCAAGTTCGCTCTTCGAGCTTCTCAATGAACTAACACAAGTATGGCACGATCTTTTCGCCAGAGTTAATGTACTTAGAATTGAATCGCGAGAACGCCATGCCTGCTTGCCTCAGTTGATGATACAGCAGTAGGCCTCTTGTTGGGTTCGAAGCTGAGCTAAAAGCAAAAGCAATTCAATAAGTTACTGATCTGCCCCCTTCTGAGTGGTCCGAAATCTTTGTTATTTTGGATCATGGAGGAGATTGGAAATGGCA